>Ga0209491_10002377_pt1 | contig 33694 bp, 49 predicted proteins | sample BON02_FD_187213 | JGI IMG/M metagenome (GOLD analysis project Ga0209491, IMG submission 187213) | Freshwater microbial communities from Lake Bonney liftoff mats and glacier meltwater in Antarctica - BON-02 (SPAdes) (version 2) | ecosystem: Environmental > Aquatic > Freshwater > Ice > Glacier... | reverse complement strand
TAGAGGACTACTGTGGCTAAAGCACAAACACAAGCACTTATGCAAATTACAATCAGAATCGATAAAAATTACGGTATCGAAACCGCTTACCCAATGTGCAAAAAAGCCGAGATTTTTGCTCGTATCGCCGGCACTAAATCGATCACTCATGGCACTCTCGCGCTTGTCGTGTCACTGGGTTACGAAATCATAATAGCGCAGGAAAAATCCAAAAGTTTCAAAAACTTTCAGGTGGAAATGGTATGAAATACGAATCCTATCTGCATACTAAAGACGAACAGTATTTAATAACCGAGTGTGGACACAAAAACAATTAACTAAAGGCAAAAAAAATGAACACTATTTCTATCAATGGCATTGACTACGTCCGCGCTGACACAGTGCAACCGCTAATCAAAGGTAGCCGCGCGGTAATTGTGGCTGACCGTGGTTGGATTTTTGCAGGCGATGTAACGCGCGAAAATGGGCGCATTAAATTGTCTCGTGCAGTTTGGGTATTTAAATGGGAATCAATCGGTTTTGATGGAGCTATCAATGATCCAAAAAACAAGAATGTACTGATTAAACCGATGCTAAATGATGTGGACTTGCCCGACGGCGCAGAGATTTTCTGCGTCCCCGTCGACGATAACTGGGGACTTTGATGTTTAAGCCCATCGGCAACGGCTACGGCAATGGCTACGGCAATGGCAACGGCTACGGCGACGGCTACGGCAATGGCTACGGCAATGGCGACGGCTACGGCAACGGCAATGGCGACGGCAACGGCAATGGCGACGGCAACGGCTACGGCTACGGCGACGGCAACGGCTACGGCGACGGCAACGGCGACGGCAACGGCTACGGCAATGGCGACGGCGACGGCTACGGCAATGGCGACGACACAGTTTCACCGAACAGATTAAGGAGAGACAAATGACCAACGTAGTTAGCCTAGCTACTAAAGCAAGCAGAGCAGCGGCTGCTGGCTATTGAGCGGGAGATGAGGACATGACCACCACAAATAAATATGCAGACATCTTGCAATCCAAGATATAAGGGAAACATCATGATGAACATTCTTAGGCAAGGCGACTGCCTTCAACTCATGCGTGACATACCAGATCAGTCAGTGGATATGGTGATGTGTGACTTGCCTTATGGCACTACCGCGTGCAAGTGGGATACGGTGATTCCGTTTGAGCCGCTGTGGGCGCAGTACCGCAGGATTGCCAAGCGGAACGCGGCCATTGTGCTGACGGCCAGCCAGCCGTTTACGAGTGCGCTGGTGATGAGTAACGCGAGTGCGTATCGGCATCGGTGGGTGTGGGACAAGGTGAAGCCGTCAACAGGGTTACACGCAAAGGTCATGCCATTGCAAGTTGTAGAGGATGTTCTTGTGTTTGGATTTGAGTCGCCAATTTACAGCCCTCAGATGGCGGCGCAGAAGCACAGAAAAGAGTGGAAAAACGACTCTAATGGGGAGGCGTTTGGCGGGAACCGCGTAAAGCGCCTGCACGACAACGGCGGGCAAGCCTACCCGAAAAACCTGCTGGCAATATCTAATGCGGACCAGCGGAACCGCCTTCACCCCACACAGAAACCAGTGGCACTGATGGAGTACCTGATTCGCACCTACACCAACGAGGGTAAAGTGGTGTTGGATAACTGCATGGGTAGTGGCACTACAGGTGTGGCTTGTAAGAACACTGGTCGATTCTTTATTGGCATTGAGCAAGACGAGAAGTATTTTCAAATTGCTAAAGACAGGATCGCAGCAGCATGACCCAAGACTACGGCAAGCGCATTGATAAGGCCGCAGAACACCTCGGGTCTGGCGCATTGAAGATGATAAAAGCAATTCTTATAAAGCACGATGCGGCCATCATCGAGGCAAGTCAAGAGGCTATTGATGCGGCAGTGGTGGCAGAGCGTGAGGCATGTGCCAAGGTCTGTGACGAAATCGTGGCCCGTTACAGACACGCAGGCGATGCTCCTGAGATGGTTGCCGCCAACTGGTGCGCCGACGGCGTGCGGGCAAGAGGCAACACATGACTACAGAAGACATCATCAAGATAGCGCGTGAGGCTGGTTGTCACGAGGCAAGCCACCCAATGAATCCGTGGAGTGTTACTCAAGAAGCGCTTGAGCGTTTTGCCGACTTGGTGGCCGAGCAAGCCACTGAAGCAGCCGAGTGGGTAGGGCTGACGGATGAGGACATTAAAGAAATAATTGGGCCGTGGGGCGCTACGCCCATCAAGGGATACACAAGAAAGTTATTTGACCAGATAGAAGCCAAGTTGAAGGAGAAGAACAAATGACAAACGTAGTTACCCTAAGCGGAACCGAGCTTGATCCCGGCAAGCCGAACCAGTCCCTGATTGACGCGCTCAAGGATGTGCTGGCGATGGCTGAGAGTGGACGGCTTCAGTCGTTCATCGGTACAGGGTTCACCAACGACGGCCTGCGGATGGCATCGTGGTGCGACTTTCACGGTGATGTGTATCAACAGCTTGGTGCGTTGGCTTGGCTCCAGCATGAATACGTAGAAAGGCAAAAAAAATGAGTGCGGCGTCGATAGCAAGATGGAATAGTTCTCAGAAAAGACGCGAGGCTTCTAAGCGTTACCGGGAGTCACATCCTGAAACCGAGCTTGCTGTTCGTGCAGTAAAACTAGTAGTAAGCAAAAGACAAAACGACAGAACCATAAAGGCAGCGCGGAACCAGAAAAAAAATTGGCTGAATAAAGAGGATGCTGTCTTGATAGAAGAAATTGCCAATCCAACAATGGGAAACATGGCACTGGCGGCATTGCTGGGACGCTCAAGAAAGTCCGTGGAGCATCGTAAAAGAAGGTTAAAACTACTGGCAAAGGCGAAATGAAATGACCACAGTAAACGAAAAGGCGGAAACGGTATGAAAACCACACTAAACAAAATCCGTGATGAATCACCCTGCGCCTATGGCTGGAAAAAGCTGCTAGCACATTTGGGCAAAACGCAGGCTGATGACGAACCGTTGTCAATCATCACCATACTTGACAGTAACGGCCTCGATGATGCCCTGTGGTGCTTACGAGCAGTCGAAAACCAGGACCGCGAAATCAGGCTGTATGCAGTCTGGTGCGCCCGCCAGGTGCAACACCTGATGACAGATAAGCGAAGCCTTGAGGCGCTGGATGTTGCAGAGCGTTTTGCAAGCGGGTTAGCTACCGCTGATGATCTAGCTGCTGCGAGTGCTGCTGCAAAGGATGCTGTGGCTGCTGTGGGGGCTACTGTGTGGCGTGCTGCGGGGGCTGCGTGGGCTGCGAGTGCTGCGAGTGATGCTGCAAAGGATGCTGTGGCTGCTGTGGGGGCTACTGTGGATGCTGCTTGGGCTGCTGTGGATGCTGCTTGGGCTGCTGCGGGTTTTGCTGCAAGGGCTGCTGCAAAGGATGCTGTGGCTGCTGTGGGGGCTGCTGCAAGGGCTGCTGAAAGGGAGGCTGCTTGGTCTGCTGTTTGGTCTGCTGTTTGGTATGCTTCGAGGGATGCCCAAGAAAAACGCCTGCGTGAAGTTTGCGCCGCTATCAACGCTGCCATAGCGCAGGCGGTATGAAAACCACACTGAAAAAGTTTTTTTAAATATGCTCAGGCAACTTGCGAAGCCTGGGCTAAGTGATTTTTTAAAACACGAAGGGGAAACAATGTCAGCTATAAAGAAACACCGACCGGATCACGTGCTTGAGCGAAATGAATATCTCAGTCGAGTGCATGAGTTTTGTCACAGAGGCGAATCTTTGCCTCAATCGAAGCTGACAGAGGAAAAAGTTTTGTTAATCCGTAGTGCGGCACTTCAGCGTAAAAATTTACAAAAATACATTAGTGACAATTTATCTGCTAAGGCTTTAGCCAAACAATTTAACATTACTGAAAGCACAGTTGAAAAAGTAACACAGCGTTATAGCTGGATCCACTTATGAGCAGAATACCTGAGCTTAATTCTAGCGTACTGTACCTCCTTTGTCCTGATATACACCCGCCACCAGTCAGAGCTTTGCTGGCCGCACCAGTACCGCGCATTGCATTAGAAAATCCAATAGGTTGTATTTCCACAAAACAAGGAATCGCAGACGCAATGGCCGATCAATGGCTTAACCAATAGGAGATCAGACGAATGAAAACAATAACAGAAATGGTAAACGAGTCCGAAGAACTAGCTGAAGATTTTTTCTACTCGGACGACGAGCGCGAAATTCTATGGGAGCCGTTCGAGGATTACCCGCCAGAATGGATAGCATACCAAAAGCACAAACTGAGCGACCTTATATACGACGCAATGGTTTGGGCACTATCTGACTTGAAAGGAATGGACACTTGACCTGTACCTGCAAAACCCCACGCCCCTGGCAAAGTTTGTCCACTTCACAGACCAAGACCCTGTGGCTCATGGCCAACAAGAAACTTAGCCTCTTCATCCCACTGATGGACGCGAAGTTAAAAGAACTTAACCACGAAGGAAAACCATGACTAAATTCCCTGCTGAAGAAAAAAAAATCAGGCACGAACAAGGCTACGTTAATGACCATGACCTGCTAAAACTCAAACGCTACAAGAAATTCTATGTAGACCTTTGCGTCATGGGCGAAACCATGACCCGCAAAATGGCAAAAGTACCCCTGAAGAATAAACAAACCGCCGAATTTGAATCTTGGTACGTCGATCTCATTACAGGAACCATGTACCACTGCAAAACCCTGCGCGGCAATAGCCGGTTAATTCAGGTAGAGCGCGTTAGTGAGGCGAAATGAGCCTATACGGCCAATACATGCACAATTTTCGTCGTGCTAAGTGTTTTTATGCCAGCCACTACCGGCACCGAGCATTGCCCGAGTCAAGCTTTGGGTGAACGAAAACAAACCGATCCGACGCTCGCAATCATTGGCATCCTCACCCTCAACATTAGAAATCCAGATAGGCCAGCCAATTGCTTCCGCTGCGTGTTGACCTGTCTGGCTCTTATCATTATCAGCAACCACTAGTCCGGTTTCTAGTTTAGATGCTACCTTAACCATGTTACCAGCAGAAAAACATACGTGTAGGTTATACCGCTTCTTTAATTGCTTCATCGCCGCACGAACGGATAGCGCGGTGGCATATCCCTCGCACACGATATTGATTCCGCGATTGTCAAAATTAAATGATGCGCCACCCATCTTCTGCCCGTATAGAAACTTCTTGGTACCATCAGCCCATATCTGCTGAATACCAACCAGACTCTTGTGCAGGCGCATCGGAATCAGAAGCACAGGCTTTCCCTCGATGTACAGAACATTACCCTGCTCATCTGGAAAACCTTTGCTAATCAGGTATTCATGCGTACTCATCCCGCTCTGATTCAGCATTACAACGGCCTTGTGGACGGCGGCCACCTGTAATTTCTTTCTATCCTGATCCGCTTTGGTCTGCGACATAAGCAAAACCTTAGAGTCAGGATAATTTAAAATATCCTTTGCATCAGCTTGCCAGACAGACACGACCGAATGAATAGCATGGTTCTGCACAAACCCATGCGTGCCAAGAAACTTGACCGCGCCATTCCGAGAACGAGGATGATCCTCAGTAGGGTAACGCTTCCACACCCCTATTGGAGGTAAGTCGTGGATGATTACCCCATGCGACCGACAGAACCCTACAAAATCCATCACTCGTCCTCAATAATTTTAGCGTGCTTGGAAAAAGTATATACATTTTGCCATGTTGTTTTACACATCAAGCAGATCATTTCATCTTTTACTTTGTTCTTTTCCCTGTGCATCTCAATGATTGATATGTCACGCACTTTGCAAATAGGGCATCTATCTATACGACCAACCATTTTATTTCCTCTCAGATTTAATACTCTTCAAAAAGTCTTTTAGTTTCTTATCCATGAACCGCTTTGTTTCTGGCAGAACCATCGCCGGTGTATCGTCCCGCAATGACTTAGGCCATACGCCAAACTTGTCACGATACAGATGAGATGCCCTGCCCTTAGACCAACCTTGATACCGCATCAACCAGATCATTTGATTCCAGAATTCCTGCTTACTTTCCCGCGTGCCTCCAGATGTCAACTCCTGCATCTCGCCCTGAACCTGAATCACCAGGTTATTACGCTCCAGAACATGCCCGCAGTTGTAGCAAGTATCGCTACCCGCAGTCCACAAAGCGCCACAGGCCGAGCATTTACTTTCTTTCTTCTCTTTCTGTGTCGGTTCTGGCTTGGCTTTCTCAGCGCCGTCCTTGAGTTCCTTAACGCCGTCCTCGAATAAATTGTCCCAATCATCCTTGAATCGTAAGTAATTCCCGCTGTGGTCAAGCCATATAGCGAAAGGTTTGGATTCTGGATTGGCCTGATTAGACCGCATGACCCTACCCATTTGCTGGATGTGGGACGAGAAAGATTTAGAGAACGGACGAGCAGACACGCCGATCTTGACGTACTCATTATCAAAACCCTTGGTCAGGATGTCGCAGGCGATCAGGCCGATGATGCTAGAGTCTGGCTTAGCAAAGTCTTCAATGACCTTACGCTTCCACTCTTCGTCATCCTTGTAGCTCAGACTGATGAAGTTATATCCTGCCTCTTGGAACTTCTCGCTGAGGTTTGCTGCATGATCTACACCGGCTGCAAACACAAGTGTTTTTTCTGGCTTGCCAAATACTTCGCGTGTCTTTTTTGCCCACTCACTGACAACATCGCCCGTTATCCTGACGCCGCGCTCGGTGGCCGCCGCCGTGCTCCACTCACCAGCAACCTTTTTCGCGCCCTGCATGTCCACTTCTTTGGCGATGAAGACACGTAGCGGTACTAACGAACCCTGATCTACTAGTTGTTTTGTTGTGATGGGAGAGACAACATTAGAATATGTTCTGGCCAAACCCTTTGTGAATGGGCTGGCTGATAGACCGACAACCCTGATATGCGGGTTATTCTTGATAAAGTCGATTGTTGTCTTGCGTTGGGAATGACATTCATCGATTACCAAGAGGTCTAGACCTGGGAAGGAGCCGCGCTTCTCTAGCGTTTGTGCAGAGCAGACCTGAATGGCCTCATACGGACGATAGCGCCAGTGTCCAGCCTGTAAGACACCATGATCTACCTTGTACTTGTCTAGGCGAGCACTTGTCTGATCGCATAGGACAATCCGATCTAAGATCATTGCGGCCTTGCTGCCCTTCTTTCGCGCCGCGTCGAGCATTGCTATTGCAATCTCAGTCTTACCCCCACCTGTACCTAAGTATAGTAGCTGTGACTTATGACCCGCTGCGAACCCTTCCCTAAGCTTTTGTATTGCATCCTTCTGGTATTGCCGTAATTCCAGTGCCATTTAAATCTCCTGCCGGAACACCCTCCGGCTTGGGTAACTCATTATGATTTCTTCTTTTGGGATGAAAGAATTTGTTTCTTTAACTCTGCATTTTCCCTGACAAACGTATCGCGTGAAAGCTTAATTTCTTTCATTTCAATCTCTAATAGCCTGATATGCGCCCGCAAGTCCTTGATAGTAGACTCTGCCATCTCTCGATCCAAATCATCTTGGCTACCCGCCATAGCAGCAGTTAGCTTATCTTGTAACTCTACATTCTCACGCTGTAATGATTCAACCGCAGCAGCTTTTGTTTCCTGCTCGATAGCATCATCATCGAAAGATGCATCAAACTCGTCGTCAGCCTCTTCTTTCGGCGCTTCTAGGCGGCTAATAACCTTATCGCCACGCTTGTAAGTAGTCTCTTCTTTATCTGCGCCAAGACTCTTCCTTACTACGGCTACAAGCGGTGCACTAACTCTGCACTGGCGGGCTATTTCGCGGTCACTCCAATCCTTCCATTCATCATCTGTAAGCATGAATGTAATTGCCTTACGCTTATCCGCAGACGTACGCGGTAGCCCGTGGTCAAAATTAGCTTGGAAACTGAAGAGCTTTGCATCCCGTGCAGTACCTTCCTTCACTATGCATTCTAGGCATGGCGCTTTTATTTTCTTGACAGCGAAGTACCTGTGAAAGCCATCAGCCAGTATGTAATCTATGCCGTCAAAGAACACGATTGCTGGCGGGAATACATCGCCGGCTAGCATGGAATCAGCGTACTCAGTAATCGTTGCATCCTTAATCTCTGCGCGGCTTTGTGTGCCAGCATCGATTTTAATTTTACCCAAGCTCAAGTTCATTACATTCCTTTAAATAGATTAATCAACACCACTTTCGTGTATTGCGTGTTCTAGGTTTAGGTCGCCCAAGGGTGATAGCCCCCACCAATGCGAAGCACAGATGGCAGTAAGGTATCTCCCTGCCCAATCTACTTATTGCTGTAGATCTAGCAAACCCATAAGGTAGCGATTCATTCGTCACAGAGTTTGTCTCACCACTTGCCTCTGAGCTTGTGTAGTACCTCGCTAACAGTCTACACGGCTTGCCATGGGGTGAACATGAGCCGATGTTTCTTCTACAGCAGCCCAGTTAGGCCCGTTACTATCGCGGTAGGTGCGCCCGGTTAACTGCCGGGAAAGGTGACTTACTTCAGTGCCGCGTCAACGACCTTGCCGTGCTCAATACCAACGCGGTGCTTGATCTCAATAACGTAATACATAAAGTCTAAATGACCCAAACTAGCCATATTTGCCGCATATTCACGGCTACGCTCTGTGGCTGACTCAATAGAATCGTGAAGGTATTTGAAATGTGCTCTTGATCCGGAAGGCGAACGCAAAAATACGGCGTACTTTGAACCATCAGAAACGTGCAATTGCTGCACGGCTATTCTTTTAGCATTATTTTCGCCTTCCATACGTTCCATCCTTTTATTAATGGTTGCGAAGGCCATAAAAAAACCCTTGAGGGTTGGCTCTCCGTGTATAGACCACGTCCCTGTTCAGGGTAAGAACCAAACCTCAAGGGTTCGGAAATCATCTATGGTCTATACATTGACACGTCAATTTTAAAATAGCTCGTGGCAAAGCACAAGCATTAAATTAATTATTTTTGAAACGTAAACAGGAAAAAAAAGAGGTGCCACCTGGGACACCCCAAAACCCCGTGAAGGATCGTTGCTGTTAAAAATACTTGAGAGGAGACATCCAAAATATTCCACCCAAAAGTACCACAAACCAACCGAAAAAAAAAGTTATCAAAAAGTCGCTCGTGTAAGTTCTTACACAAGCAGATGGCCTCATAGCTATAATTACAACACATTGTTCCGGTGTGCATTAATCTATTGACTATTGCATTTTTCCGTTTTAATATAGGTACTCACCCACTCACACTCATAACAAATGCCAAGACCACATGAAGATGACCCTGAGGTATTTTTTATACATTCGCTTGAGCAGCGGAAGAAAGATGCCATGTCCCCTATAAAAGTAGCGCGGGATGAATTTATTGACACGTTTAAGCGGCAGAAAAAGAAGCAGCCTGACTTCAGTAACCCGATCACCCATGTAATTTTTAACGCATGGCTGGCTAAACAAGATGGCCGAGAGTGGGTCACGAAGGAACAGAAAAAGATGCTCAAAACAAAGAAGAGCATTTGAAAAAGTGATCTCAAACAATTGCTTTATCAAGAGAGAAGCAGGCCGTTGCGCGTGCCGAGGCCGCCGAAGAGCGTAAGCGTTTAGCAAGCCTAGAATATATACGCATCAAACAAGAACACAAAAGAGGTAACAAATGAGAGATGTAATTTATATAGCTGTAATTTGTTTTGGGGTAATTTTTGGATACCAGCTTGGATACCAACTTGGGACGAAAGATGGCTTCAAAGACGGTATAAAAACTACGCACACCCATGCTGCTGTAGATATATCTAAACAGTGTGTGGCATGGTTCTTTGATACAAATCTTAAAGACGTTAAGAAAAAAATCTGCGGAGGAAAGCCGTCTGCAAGTAACAAAACCCAGAGATGAGCAAATGAAAAAACTGTTGATTGCGTTGATGTTGGTGTCTAACATGATCCACATCTCGTGGGATAGCGGCCAAGCTTCCAGCTTTGACCCAAATGAATTTACTTACCGTAAAAGTAAATGAAAAAGATTGAGCCATATTGGCGGGCTAAGGTAGACGCCACCCGTACAGGGGTAATGAAAACAATTAAATCTGTTCGTGCGGGCGAAGTAAACGAGGAAGATATAGATAAGCTACAAAACTTTTGTTTATTTGCATTGGCGCTGATGCAGGCAGAAGGCCCTAAGAAGTGGGAGTTAGCTAAACTTAATGCAGAACTAATGTCTTTTATGAAGGAGGTGAAATGATTAAATATAGCCAAGCGTATGAGCGCGTTGTTGAATACCTTTGTATTGCTTGCCGCCGCATAGAACAGGCAGCAGCACAAGGCCAGCTATTCGAGCCAGCACCACCAGCCAAGCAAGAACAAACAAAGTTTTTTTAAAAATGCCAAGGCAACAGCCTGGCGATTGCTCGGAGGGCAATAAATGAGCAACGCCCCTACAGAGCACTTTGAGCAGCGATGAAAAAGATAGAGCAGCCTGAAACTGACTGTAACTATGACCCGTATACAGGGGAGCCTTTAGTTGATGGTTGGCCGCTTTATTCTGGGTTGCCTCAACGTGAATGGCTAGGGTTGACATATAAAGAAAGGTGCGAGAATTATTGGCATTATTTTTGGCGAGTAAAAACCCAAAAATGGATGGGAGCTTTTATATAAAAAAGGGAGGTGCAGTGATCATACTTGAACTTATTTTGCTGGGAGCAGGCGCTCTTATTTGTTTGGGTCTTATCTGCGCCGTGTTTGCTGTTGCTTTGAAGTTATTAATGGGAGAAGAAGAATGATAGGCGATGTGAACAGTTTAGAAAGGGTCATATGAAGTTAACAAACAAATTTGATCTGCCGGAAACAATCGTTAATGTATTAAAGAGGCCGCAGTACAGTCGTGGTAATAGTCATATCTCAGTGACCGAGTTACTATCAGCGCCGCAGATTGTTCAGCTACGCATAAAGCATAACGATGAACTGGAGCAGGATGCTAGTGAGATGGTCTGGTCTTTATTTGGCACAGCTATCCACAACGTACTAGAGCACGGTAAGGGTGACAACCATATCGTAGAGGAGCGCGTGTTCGTAGATCTTGATGGCTGGCGCGTATCAGGTCAGATTGATTTACAAGAAGTGTATGAGGATGGCATCGAGCTAAAGGACTACAAGATGACATCAGCTTGGTCTGTGCAGCAGGAGAAAACTGATTGGGTAGAGCAGCTAAATATCTACGCTTGGTTAATCCAAAAGGCCAAGGGTGTGACCATAAAGAGTTTGCAAATTGTGGCTATCGTTCGAGATTGGAACCGCCGCGATGCTGTTAACAAAGAGAGCTATCCCAAGGCTCCGATTGTAAAGATTGACATCCCACTGTGGGACTTTGCCGATGCAGAAGCGTTCGTGCGCGGAAAGATACATAGCCATAGCAGTGCTAGTTTGAATGCACAGATTGGTCATGATTTACCTGAATGTACGCCAGATGATATGTGGGAACGCCCTACTACATATGCTGTTAAGAAGATCGGCGGCGTGCGGGCGAAGCGTGTATTTGACACAGCGGAAGAAGCAGATGAGATGTTAAGCACGCTGAGGGATCACGAAGTTGTAGTTCGGCCTGGGATACGGATGAGATGCGCAAGCTTCTGTAACGTCAACCAGTTTTGTAAGCAGTACCAGCAATATCTAGAACAAGCTGGTCACATGATTGAATCAGGAGATTAAATGAAAGAAATTGCCGCAGCCCTAGTGAAGGCTCAAAAAGAGTTTGAACCTGCTCTCAAAAATAGTATTAACCCGCAGTTCCGTTCGCCCTATGCAAACCTTAGTTCTTGTGTAGAGGCAGTCGTTGGTGCGCTAAACAATAACGGCATCTACCTTATGCAGTTAACCGATGAACACGAGGATGGTGTCAAAGTATCTACGGTGTTTATACATGAGTCTGGCGAGCAGATATCAGCAGGTAGCCTGTTCATGCCTGCTACTAAGCAGGATGCCCAAGGGTTTGGATCTGCGCTTACCTATGCCCGCCGTTATAGCTTGATGGCAGCGTGCTGTATTGCAGGAGAAGATGATGATGCAAACCTATCCTCTAGGCCAAAGGAGTCGTCTTATGAACCGAAGCCCGCTCAGGTTAAGGCTATCCCCAAACCACCGGTTATTGAAAAAGTACAGCCAGTTGCATCTCCGCCCGTACAGACAATTGCTCCTCCGCAGAAAATGGAGGGTACAGTTGGCCAATGGCAGCTTAAGGTATCGGCGGAACCCGGTACGGACACCGAGGATTGGTCGCTAGCTATTTCAAAGTCGGTTATCTTTGCTTTAGAAATGGCGCAATCATCAGAAGATGTAACGAATATCTTTAAGATTAACCGCGTAATTTTTGACAAACTGAAAGCGATTGACCCAGTATCGTATGACATGTTGTTGAGCAAATTTAAAGAACTCAAGGAGAAATTAAATGGATAACACCCCTAAAAAAACCTACCCAAACAGTGGCCGACTGAACTATACCAAGAGCAAGATTCACCCTGATAGCCCTGATATGTACGGCGAAATATCTGTCGAGCGCGGCGTTCTGCGGCAGATGCTGGATGAGGATGATAGCGATTCGGTGACGCTTAAGATTAACGCTTGGCAGAAGGATGGTAACTATGGACCTTGGTTTTCCGTTCGTATCAACACATACAAGCCAGGTATGCAGCAGATACCACAGCAAAAGCAAGCTGCGCCAGAAGATGACAGTTCCGATGTGCCCTTCTGATGGCCGGTAAATCTCCAACGCAGCGTAGTTTGGAATACCTTCGGGAGATTGGCTATCTTCCGGAGGTAGTTGAGCGGTTTAATAGTTTTACTAAACGGAAAAAAGACCTTTGGGGTTGGTGTGATGTGATCGCCATTCGTAAGGATGAGGTCTTAGCCGTGCAAGTAACGAGTAGTAGTAATGTATCTGCCCGCATAAAGAAGATACAGGAGTCTGACACCGTAGGTCGGGTCAGGGACGCTGGGATCAGAATTGTTGTTCATGGCTGGGGTAAGAACAGCAAGGGCAAATATGTTCTAAGAGAGGAGGATATTAGCTAATGGAAACAAGCCAATTTGAAGCGGTAAAGGTTTCGATAAAGCAGGACAACACGGGGTATGTTCTTACGCTAAGGATACATCCAGACGAGCTACCAGAGGTTATCATGCGGGATTTTGTTGGCTCTAGGTATGTGGCTGTTCTTGTTCGGATTAACGATGAAGAGCGCCCGATGAACCGAGAGGATGAGTTGGGTAGGGACATGGTTAGATTTTCTGGGATGCTATGCCGTGACCCTAACTTTTGGGAGTTCCTTGCAGATGCTGGTGAAATATTCGATAAATCAGAAAAGGAAGCAACGCAATGGATAAGCAGTCGATTGAAGGTAAAGAGCCGGTCAGACATTCAAAAAAGTCAGACGGCGATAGATCAAATGATGAGGATCAAACAGGAGTTCAACGCGTGGAAAATGCAAAAAGATTAGTGCCTTACTCTCTGTATCTGCCAGAGGAAATGCACGCGCAGCTAAAGCTCAAGGCCAAAAACCGACAGGCTTCTTCTATGGTGCGCGATGCTATCACTATGATTCTTGAGGGTAATGATTACTTTACCGCTGGCTACAAACAAGCAATCACTGATTCTCTAAGAGTAGTTAACTCTAACGAAACCGTAACCGCCATATCTTTAAACGGGATAAACATGGCAGATGTTATTTCTAATGAGCTAAATGATTTGGCTCTAAAAAAATAAATTAGGAGGGGATCAAAATGCTAGTAAATGGAAGATTCGTTCAAGAAAACCCAATAAAAATTGGTGTGTACTACATACCAAAAAACAAAACCACGTTAACAACAGAAGAATATTTTGCTCAGGAAATTATGCTTTCAGATTATAGCAAAATAAACAACATGTTAATTAGCACTAGATTATCGAAAGTATTTTTGTTGGTTTGTATTTTTATACTGGGCGTGGCGGTACTTGCACCATTCATTAAATTTATTGAAGAATTTCTTGCAGAGTGAGCGACAACTTAAAGACTGCGCAGAAAATAGCGCAGGACAATGGCCTTGTTTACTCTCCAGATGGTGACGCTATCCTTTGGATGAACAAGCTTTCTGATTTAATAAGACAAGAGGAAAGAGAAATATGCGCTAGGCTTTGTGAGGATTCTGCAATGGCTGAAGCGGCAAAGATTTTACGGCGACAACAACCAGACTTTGATAAGTTATACAACGAGTTCTTAATGAGGAAAGGCTGGATGACCAGACCTCAAACAGAACAAACATTTAAAGCTGGTTGGGATGCCGCTAAAACGTAACGCTAAGTAATTTGTAAATGCTATTAGATATTTCTTTTTGATAGAGATTATCTATGTATTTTAAAATCTATTACCAACAGGATTTTTATAGATGAAATCTATTAAGAAGTATATGAGTGAAGTAGCAAATGTGGGCTGCGTTCTTTGCCACCATCTTGATTACGGGCATACCCCTGCTGTTCTCCACCACCCGCGTGATGCGGTTGGTGGAGCGCAGCGGGCCTCTGATTGGCTTGTAATACCTCTTTGCCCAGAACACCATGTCGGTAAGTCTGGGTACCACGGACTAGGTAGCAGAGGGTTTTATACACGGTATAAACTTTCAGAGTGGGATCTTATGGCTATGACTATAGAGCTACACCAGAAATCAATTTCTCATTGATTTCCTTACTTCTTCTGCCTGTTGTGCCAATTGTGCAATCAGTTCTTTTAGACGATCAATTTCTTCTTTCTTCTGAGCGCCGCTCATAGTTTCTTCGTTGATAATCGCGCGTTGAACCTGGCGGATTCTAGACATGTCTTTTGATGTCTTGTCATAGAATTTAGCTAAGGCAATTTTGTCGCCCTTCTCTTCTAATATCGCCTGCATCTTTTCCGACTCGCCAATTTCTGCGTAGTGGCGCATGTCGGAATAAGCTTGTTCAATAATTTTCATGTTTTCGTAGAAGCTTGTAACGTAAGAAGACTGTGTAGCCGGCAGAGACTTTACAAAGCCTAACGATACGGTGTCAGTCCAATCCTTATCTGGATACGCACTCTTGGAGAACGGCATCATAGCGTAATGCGATGTCGCTGCAATTGTTGCGCCCATCCAGCCAAGGTATGCCTTGATTGCATAGTCTGTTTGGACAGGAGATATTTCCGTAGCCTCCGGTAAGAATACATTACTAACCTGGCTTAATAACTTTGCTAGCGGGCTAGTGTTTGTAGCTACACGCTCCCCTTTAGACAAGCGTTCCATACCAGCAGTCTCAATAGGTGAGCCTGTAAAACTATCTTTATTAGAGTACAGATCTATCAGTGGTTTAAACATCTGTGGCGTAGGGTTCATGGCAAAGGTATCTGTGAGCATACGTTTCATACTCTGTCCGAACACTTTACCTTCTGCGCCCTCGTCAAACATCTGCTCCGCCAAGCGCTCGGCTAGCGTACCAAATGCACCAATCTCAAACGGTTTTGGAATACGGATAGCCGCCTCCATACCAGGCAATCTAAACCACCAGAAATTGTCACGATCCCATTGCTCGCGCTTTTTAAACTCTTCATCATCTTTGAACGCCATGTACAGCATCAAGGAGGCCAAGACCGTCGCGCTAGTAACAATGGAAAACTGCTGGGCTTTCTGTTTGTCTGTGGCTTCTATAGGTTTACCTGTTACGGAGTTATAAATCACCCGGCCAGTCGGCATAATACCGTCGCGGCCAAGCTTGTATAAGCCCTGTATACGTGCGTTCAAGAATGGGACTACCTGCGTTACAACCCGTAGCGCCGGCCAAGAACCTTGCATAGAGAAGTCCAGCAAATCCCTGGCGTAAAAAGATGCCTCAAGATGGCTAAAGTTTTTGCCGGTCTCTGGGTTAATCTTGTTTTTTAATTGCTGATACAACGCCATACGGTTAGCGGATTCAGACTTATTGCCAAGATCTTGATAAGCCTTCCATGCCCCAGCTAAGCCAGATTTAATCTTTCCTTCTGTGGTGAGGATAGTTGATGCATCCACACCAGCATCAATCAATCTCCTTACTAACCTTGCTTGGTCTCCCTCAAAAGCAGTTCCAAAATTAAAAATAGCACCGCCAGCAAGAGCGGAAATGTACTCAGGATTATTTTTGTTACTCGCTTGTAAACCTTGAGAAACATTTTTTGCAATGTTCAAGCCGATTCCAGACACGGCGGCAGATTGCACGCTGTCTCGAACAAGGTTGCGTACTTTAAACGCAGGAGATGACGTTACGCCAAACTGTAAAATGTTCTTAAAGTCACGGGCTATATCCAGAAATTTAGACTTTGGCCCCATGTAACCAATAGACATAATTGATTCTAAGAGTAGCGGGTCTACTATCTCAAAGTAAGCAGGGAATCCCTTGTACATTACCTTTACAAGACCCTTTCCCTCTGCGGAAAAAATTCCTGGCCGAAGCTCGCCATCAGCGTAAGTAACGCCATCAATTTCCGTGCCACCCAATAGCTTCCCGTTGACATAAACTTTACCATCTTGGAATTCATAGTTGGATTTAAGGCTAGGGAACGCACCACCAATGTCTGTTGCTGCCATAACAGTCTCTACTGCTGCATCATTTTTCATGGATGAAGACAGGATATGATTCCAGTTACGCAACAAGTTTTCCATCAAATCGCCAAAAGGTTTCTCGCCGCCTTTTAATTGCTTGGAAAAATATTTGTTAGCAAGACCAGAGGACGTACGAATGTCAGCTACCTCACCCTCTTCAACCATCTTATAAAAAGGAATGTAGTAAACATCTTTTAAGAACGTGTCGTAACCCGCCTTATCAATCAATCCTTTTTGAAGGGCAACATCCAAAACAGATCTATTTAGTCTGTTAAGTTCCTTCCTAACTTTTTCATACACTACTAACCGGCTTTCGTTACCAATTTTTCCTTCTGCTAGTTTATTGCGGTCACTTACAATATCCTTGTTGATAGAAGCTATCCGTCCTTTTTCAACCAGCGTAGCATCTCGGTTTAGGGCCAGCCAAATTAGAAAACTATTTACCTCGCCACCTATTGGGCCAAGTGCCTCAGTTAAACCTTTGGTGCCTTGTTTAATATCCAGCGCCCCGTCAGTTAGCTTTACCTCACCGTCGAAGAGAAGCCCCTCAAGTGCGCCGTCTACAGTCTTAGATAGCCGAGCCTTCATATAGGCAAGCGGGCTAATGTCCTTGATAGTCCTGTACTGGTCTGCAATACCTTGTGCAAGGCGCTGGAAGGTACGGTCCTTATACTTGTCCATCTTGTCTGAAAAGGTCTTACCCTCTGGCGAAAAGATAGGCTCAAGTCTTTTTAGGAACTCAGGATCAACGTGCTGGAATCCTTGTGATGGATCTATGCCACCCTTTTTCGTGGCTTTCTCTACACCCTTACGGATGAACTCCGGTATCTCCATTTCAGATTCAACGCCCCCCTCAGACGGGGATGTTTTACTCTGCTGCCCAGTTCTTGTACCTAAGAATGTTCCGCCTCTTTCCGTTAGCGCAGCAATATCAACAGCGGCATCACTCAGAATGTCTTCTGAAATAGCGGCAACCTGCTCTAAAGCGGTTTGATATTTAGGGTCAAGATTAAGTAGCTTACGCAGTACATCAACAAATTGTGTAAATGCACTTTGCTTTTTAGGCAAACGAATCTGAGAGATATAGTTTTGATAGTCTGGGTCAGTTAGACCCCACGTTATGATCTCATCTATATCTTTCATCGGTCCAAATTTTGTCCACGATCCTGGCATAGCTTCTTTTGCACGCATCATCATTTTAATGAATGGATGATCTTTGCCTGCCGCAACATCAACTTTAATTTGATCGTTAATCGTCTCAAGAAGTTTGGTTAAGTCTTTAATCTCATAAGAATTTTTTGGCAAAAACTGTAACTGCGTTTGGGTACTAACATGCAACAATTCATGCATGATTGTTTCGTAAGTTGTCCCAGTTTTTCTATCCGAAATTCCTTGTGCGTCAGTACCGTTCAGAAAAACTTTAAACGAAACCCCTTGTGGCCCCCAATACATTTCGGATTTACCAATGGCGCGGTTGCTACGGTTTGCGCCATTAAGTATTCTCATTGTCATAGGAACGCCGCGCTTATCAAACTCATTGATCCGCACTAGCATCTTCTCAGCAATAGCTTTGGCCACACTGTTAGGGGCGTTATCTACTAGCCACTGAGTTAATTTAGGCAAAGACATGCCTTTAATCTCTTTGGCAATAACCGCAGGATCTTTATCTATTACAAATACAGGGGCAACAGTAGTAGGCTCCCCGCGTAGAGTTTGGAATATCTCTTCTATCGGGCGACCGATTGGCTCATTGCCAAACATATCGGTACCAACCTGGGTTTGCTCGTATGCCTTTTGCGCTTCTACAGCTAAGTTAGTGAGCGCGTCACCTATACGACGAGGCGCGTTCCTGTTGTTAGCGAACATACTAACTACTTCCTGCGTCAAGGGATCCATCTCAATATCACCCTGACTCGCATAGGTAGCTAGATCAACGCCTTGTCTACGAGCGTTCACCGCTAACTCGGCAGCTTTAGACACGAATTGGCGAATGTCATACTCTCCTGTACCAGAAAGATTAGACATAGCCGGTGCAGCAATAGACATCCCACGAAGAATCTGCTGAGCTTCTGGATCTGTAGCTTCGGCGTATAGGTCAATTAGCCCATCGTTTTCATATGCACGAGCAAATAGCGCGTTTGCCAGACGGATCTTGGATAACGGATTAGGCTGACCCTGCTTGTTCATTAACTGCGCTTGCTCTTCTTTCGGCATCGCAGCAAGGAAATTGCGTAGGGATCTTGGGCTAGGAGAGCCGTCTGCTAGGAACTCTATCCCTTGCAGATCAAACCGCCCCATATCAATCTTTGCTTGTTCTGTCGGAGACATGCCAAGCTGCCCGCCAACATTACCCTTGTCGGCAATATCAGGAGTAAGGGATGACTTAGGCATAATCCGAACCAACACCGGCCGATCAAAATCTTTGATCGCTTCTGAATCAATCCCGTGCGAAGGATCGTTAATTAGGTTTTGTGTGTAATCCGTATTCGTACCATTTTCATACGCTCTATTTAGTCCCGCCACCCGTCCGTTACCAGCCACTGGGCGCACGCCTTGGAATGTAGGGTCTGAATACTCAGGAATAGCGGTGCCATCAGCCAGGTTGCTAGGCGTAATAGCTTTAACATCTATTACTGCATATTGGATAGGTATCTTAGTACCGTCTGAGGCAGACACCATATCAATACGACCTAGATACTTAGGATTAAATTCAACATCACTGATGACTACCGGAGCGCCCGCGCCAAAATCTTTAGACTCAGACAGGCGATTGTAATCAGGCTCTGCCGCAATGCTAGTCATTTGCTGAATAGACGCTGGCTTAGAGCGGTCACGATTTTGAATGTCTGCGAACGACATCCCAAAGTCTTCCGGCGTACCTTCCCAGTACGTACTCATAGCCTGCACAGCTTCTTCCGGTGGTGCGGAAAAGCTAGGCGCAAACTGTGATGATGGTTGCTTACCCTCTATCGGTGTAACTTCACCCCTATTTTGCCTTTGTAGTAGGCCAGCAGCGCCACCTAAACTACCGCCGCCGATAGCAGCCATAGCAGCAGTCTCACCTAATCCCTTAGTTAAGGATGTTTCTGGTACAACCTGTTGTAACGCTAGATTCTGGGCAAACTTAGCTGGCGTTTCCTCAACGCCCTCACTAATACTCTCTCCTATAGCGCCACGAGCACCGCCAATAAATCTACCTAAGCTACCAGTCTTACCGGCAAAGGCTTCTTCTATAACTCTTGCGCCCGGCAGTCTCTGTGCGAGTAAAGAAATTACCGCAGCACTAGCACCCGTAGCACGAGCGTAACCGATAGCCTGACCAGCAGCTTCTGGCTCAAGCATCCCTTTATCTACTAATGCTTTATATATATCTGTATAAGTACCTGCGCCAATATCAGCGCCCTGCTGTACAGCGCCTGCGCCCACCGCAGAACTAACAGCGCCAGATACCCCTAACAATGGTTTGGCAATTCTAGCTGCGCCAAAAGGTACAAGTAGCAGCGGTGCTTGTTCTGCAAGGAAGTTAGTTATTAGCGCTGGGTCTCTTATAGTTTCAGAGAACGCAGCAGCAAACGCACTAAACTGACCAGACTTCTCCGCCTCAGAAACTTTTTCAGCGCGGGCTTTCTCACGGGCTAATAGGCCCGGAGATTTCATAGCCGTCGCTTCTGTTTGCATCTCCTTACCAATAGATGTAAGGCCGGTTTCCTCCCCCGGCTTTTCAAAGTTCCCAGTAATAAGATTAGATACTTGTCCAGGAAATTGTAAAAGCGAACCTGCTCCTGATTTTAACCCCGCACCAATGTCCGTAAATGCCTCACCCATCGTACGGTCTGTTGGCTTTTTATTGATGGATGGCAGGATTTCATTTTCAATAGCATTAACAATGGCATCCTGCGACATCGTATCTGGGAAGTCAATAAGGCCAACTCCAGGAACATTTACTCTAGGCATTTTTAATCCTTATTTAAGACCTTGTCCCGGAACATAAGTTAAAAAATTTGAGCCAGCACCAGACGGTTTTTCATTAACCATCTTTTGAGCTTCGGCCATTTGTTCTTGCAGCGTTTTCACCATAAACGCTGGGTTACGCTGTACTGCCTCTAGCGCTTGATTTAAGTTTAGACCACCTGTTTTTGCCATCCCAGACATTGCCCTATAAGCATCGAACAGGTTAGCCGTAGGATCTTTTTCTTTCATCGATTTGAACAATTCATTAACCATCGACTGCTGCGCTCCTGGCAATTGAGCAATTTGATACGCAGCCCTAACTTCTGCTGCCTTAACTATTGCCTGATTTTGCCACTCAAGATTCTTGAGAAGGATACCATCTCGCTTATCAGAAAGGGATTGGAGTTTACTCAGCGCTTTGTCAGACCTGCCCATCCTAAATTGATTCTCTGCCAACGATAGTTCGCGGCTAGCTTGGCGTAGCTTCTCTTCGTTATTATCAAGTTTTTCCATCGCGTTTGAGTACATATTCAATGCCTGCGTACCAGCCTCACCAAGTTTTTGGAACTCCCGCCCACGACGAGCGCCCGCAAGGTTCAAGCCAAACATCATCAAAGCAGAATTAAATGCCTGATCTTTTTTCTTTGCAAAATTACCGGCTGTAGATTTATAGTCTTCGCGTATCTTATTAAAGATGTCTGCATCAACACCCATAGATTTATCCGCTTCTGCTTGCTCTGCGATAACATCCTGTAAGCTTTTTTCCTTTGGAATTGGGAATCCCGCTACTTTAAACCTACCCATCATCTCAGCCGTAGGGTTAACTTGTGGACGCTCTTTTACTGGAGGTGGTGCGTCTTGAGGCGCAAATGCATTTTGAACAGTATCTGTAGCAGGCCCAGTAGCAGGCTTTTCTTGTGGGGTTACAAGCGAAGTTATACCAGCAGGTTTTTCGCGCTTGAACAATGCCGCAGCTTTTGCCTCCCTATCCGCACGTTGCGTTGGAGTTAACTGCTCTAGAAGACCTGGCATAACTTGTGCGCCCTCTAAGTCTCGTTTGTATTGACGTTTAATTTCAGCAAGACGTTCTTGGTCTTTTTTCCCAACCGTCATAAAATCTTTAACGCCTTTAAACAAATTACCTAACTCAGTGGCTTGCTCGGCCACCCAGTCGTCAAAAGTAGAAGATCTTTCTTCATCTGCCGGAGCAGCAACAGGTAGCGCAGTATTACTTGCTTGAGCCGCAGGAACTAACGACTCTAACCCACGCCTAATTTTGTTAGTTACTTGGCCTACTGGCTTCATTCTAGATATTTTACGCTGTAGCATCACAACATTTTCTTGTGCGCCAGGGTATCCTTTAGCGGCCCTATCTTGTTCTTCTTCTAATTCTTGAAGCAAAATATCTCTACGGCCGCCAGAGCCATAATCACGATCTCTTTGCACGCTTGGATCAACAATAAAACTACCATCAGGCCCAGCATAACCAGGTACTTCACCGCCACCTTCAAACGCAATAATGCCACCACCCGCATACTCTTCCGGAAGATTGGAGGGTAAGGACTCTAAGCCAGCACTCTCTTGTTCTGCTTGCTGCATGACTTGCTGTGCAATAGGCGGGCTATTCTGCATGGGCGCTTCTCCACCCATAGTGCCCATAGCCGTCTGTGCTTTGGCTTCATTTAGTTTTTGCGTTAACTCCTGCATTAGCGGTACGCCGATGTACGCAGGAATTGAGCCATTTTGAACACCGTTAACGAGGTGTCTTTGTATGGACTGAATGTCTTGCGGGTTTGTAGCGCGTTTTGCCATCTGCGCCATTTTAGCGGCGCGTTGACCCATTTGGTTCTGGATGCTATTGAGGCTCATGATTAACCTTTATTTTGCAGCGTTATACATACCCAGCGCACCAAGGCCACGGCCACGCTTGCTCTTAATAATACCGCCAGCTTTTTTGCCCAGATTAGCAGCACCAATTGCGGCAGTACCTAAGCCAGCTATTTGCGCCCCAACACTAGGAGAAGCTTGATACTGTGTAGTGGTTGTACCAGGTAGAGCATAGCCGCGCAGGAGGGCGTTGTATTGATTAAGCTTATCCATCGAATTATTTTGTACGTTTGCGTAGTTCTGGATATTCTGATTCATAATTTGTTGTTCTCTTTCTTGCTGTTGCCCGCCAACTTGATTTTGCAAACTAAGTATGCCGGTCTGAGCAGCAAGTTGTTGCGTTCCAATATTGGCTAAGTTTGCAGCGGCGGTATTCTGTAGGCCATAACCAGCCTGCGCCCCACTAACTCCTTGTAGACCTACTTGCGCACCTTGCATACCCTGCGCCGTTCCAGCTAACTGTCGGTCAACACCTTGCAATCCCATTTGTGATCCTTGCATACCAAGGCCATACATAGAGCCAGCTTGACCAACACCTTGTAGACCAGCGCTAGTACCTTGCAAGCCTAGCTGCCCAGCGCCGAGCGTAGTACCGGATAAACCAGACTGCGCACCAGATAGACCCTGTAAGCCTAAGTTAGAACCGTATTGCATGTTCTGTATGGCTTTATCGTAAGCAGCTTGTTGACCCAGTAATTGGTTGTTGTTAAGCGTAGATTGCAGCGCACGATTAGCTTCTGCATTCTCAATAGCCTGACGAGCACCGCCGTAGGCACCGGCTCGCGCAAACTGAGAGCCACGGGCTTGTGCTGCAATATCCGCATTTCGCTGTGCAGCTTCATTTTGAACATCAATAACATTCTGCTGATACGGCGACATGTAAGCGCTAACCGCATAAGGGTTAGTCATTTGGCTTGCATAGTCTTGCCCCGCCGCAGCTTGGATAGCAGCTAAATTTTGCCCCTGCTGCGCAATATCAAATCCAAGATTCTGAGCATTTTGCGAACCTTGTTGCCCGTAATTAAGGGCGGTATCCGCTAACTGCGCAGCTTGTGCGCCATACCCGGCTCCAATCCCACCATAATATTGTCCGCCTTGCGTACCCATTTGCTGGCCTTGCATGCCAGACTGCATACCCATATTGCCGTAGCCATACGCAGCGTTAGCACTATCTGCCCCACCTTGGCCTGCGTTAGCCGCCATATTTGAAGCTTGATTGTATTGGCCTGGTACTTGTAGATTGGCGGCGTTAGCCTGTACTTGTTTCTGTAATGGACTAAACTTAGCTACGTAATCTCTTGGATTGGCGCTATACGGCCTAAACTCCTTTACGCCTGTAATCTCATTAATACCTTCGGCGTTTTGATTCATATTAAACAACTCTTTTGTCGCGCCGCCCAAGAGCATTTCTACTTGAGGAAGTAGTTCCTTGGGTAAGTTACTTTGAATAACTGTAGAATCTTGTGAGCCTCCGCCGCCGCTAGGATAAATACGAATACCGTCGCGTGCGTAACCATTAAATTTATTTGGGATGATCATACAAGTACCTCTACTAAGGTGTTACGCGGTTCAAAGTTAGCTCGTGCTAAGAGTCGCACCATTGATTCTCTACAATATGCTTGTATCTTAGTTGCGCCATTAATTTTTACCAGAGCCTTTAGTTGCTCTAAAAGGTCTGGGTTTGCAATAAATTTACCGCCTGTGGTGGTTACAAACGCTACTCGATGTAAAGGGTAATTAATATATGAGATCGTCATCGCCCCATGTATTTTATTCTCTTCATCTACTGCAACAAATAAAGTCCATTGGCCTGATGTTAAGAACATCTGTACATGATGCGCGTTATAACTATCAGCCCAATCAGGGAATTCCCCGCCTTTATCTAACGCCTCTTGGATGAAACCTTCAACTATAGGCCATACCTGTTGAATGTAATTAGTATCTACAGGACGTACTGTTAAGCTCATTCCTCATCCATTAGCGACATGATACCGCCCTCTGCTCGGCGTATAACATTAGGTGTTCCTCGTAAGCTAGACGAACGACCAACAATAGGTGAACGTGGGCCGGAAGAGCGTCGTTGTGGTTGTTGGTACTGCGGCTGCTGATATTGCTGCTGCGGTTGATATCGTTGATACAAAGGTTGCTGGAATTGCTGAAATTGTTGCGGTTGGAATTGTTGTAACTGATTACCACCATAATTGCCACCGTCACTACCACTGTAGTTGTTTGCCGCTTGTCCACCATAGCCAAACGGCGTTTGCATTTGAGGCATAAAGTTTTGTTGTGATGGCGGGAAAAAACTACTACCAAAAATACTACCATCATCGCTACTAGTACCGTACTGACTTACACCCATAGGGCTAGTCATATTGTAATCTTGATATACTGGTTGGTAAACGCTTGGAACAAAATGATTGTTGTTGTTTACATTATTCGTAAGATTACTTTGGGGTGGATTTCCTCCGCCACTTACGTTCCCACCACCAACACTTCCATTTCCGGTAGATTTTGTGCCTTGTACATTAGGGCTGAATGGACTACGATTTATAGCAATATCACCTCCAGGGCTGAATGGACTACGATTTATAGCAATATCACCTCCAGGGCTGAATGGCCCTTGATTTCTACCAATGTCACCTCCAGGCTTTACTACTTGTACATTAGGGCTGAATGGCCCTTGATTTCTACCAATGTCACCTCCAGGCTTTCCTAATTGTACATTAGGGCTGAATGGCCCTTGATTTCTACCAATGTCACCTCCAGGCTTTAATACTTGTACATTAGGGCTGAATGGACTACGATTTCTAGCAATGTCACCTCCAGGGCTGAATGGCCCAACAGGTCGACTATCATTACCACCGCCCATAATATTCTCCTTACGCCGCTGCGTATTTACGGGCGCTAATCTCGCGTCCCTGTGTTTTTCTACCTGTACGTGCCTTACGTACTCTGTCCATCATAGCGTAAAGTTGTTTAGCGCCAGCATCAGTTGAGCCATTACCTAAGTGAGATACCACATCAGCAGGGATTACAAACTCACCATCAGCCAACCGTGCTGGCCGCTTCCCAGCAATATTTGCAGGGATACTGTCAGACATGCCGTCGCCAGGCCCTTGAAGCATACGACCACCGTCTGAGTAGCTACCCAAATCAGTGATGCCACCACGAGCCATAGTCTGATACATCGGCTCTTCACCAACCATACGGTCGTAACCATTAGCAGCTAAAGATGCCACGCCGCCTTCCGCAAAAGCAGGGACATAGTTGTCACTTAAACGATAGCGCGACAGAGGGCCGCTATACTCTTCAGGCTCCTCTTGTTTTCTTCTACCGCCAAGAGCGCCAGTTAAAGCAGTAGCGCCAGTTAAGAACTTGTGATTTTTCATGTATTTCATCGGGTCTTTAAACAACCCGTATTGATCGTCACCCTGTGCTGGTCGCATAGCTTTCTTAAATATATCTCCAATGCCACCACTACTTGGTTGTACCGCCGCAGTATTTAGTGGTACATCCCGAACTGGGCCGGGCATAAGAGCCGCGTTAACTCCGCTAGGTTGCCCCATGCCTAGTGCCGCGCCACCAGAAGGCGCTACACTGGAAGCTGTGTTGGACATAAACGCTGGGTTAACACCACTCATATTACCTACACCAAGGACATTAGTCCCAAGATTTGTCCCCGCCATAATGGCATCGTCAGCAACCCCAGCGACAGCATTTGTTACTGCGTTACTAGTAGCTGGTGCGACGGCTGGCAAAGTAGCCGCAGCCGTTCCAGCATTAGCTACGCCACTAATACCGCCACCTATGCCGCCAGTTAGACCGCCAAGAAGAGCGCCTTTAAGTGGATCGCCACCCGTTATCGCAGCCGAGCCACCACCCATCGCAGCCCCAAGCAGCATTGCTTCCCCAATCCCACCACCAGCCATAATGTTCTCCTGAATTACATTTTCTGTAAGTTAAACCTTGATTTTAAGTACGTCAGTTGCTGTGTCTCGATATACATCACCTAAACGCAAATTAGCTACATCAGCATCAGTCGGTAATGTTTTTAAATCAAGATTTAAACTAGCTAAGTTTAATTGCTGCACTGTGTTAATGGTATTAAAAAATAACCGGATCACGTTACTAAGCGAATCCATGTACGACTGATTGTACTCAGTCGGCGCTTGAGGGATATTTGGTGCTGCCCTATTCTGTAGCATTGGCATAATTTACCTACGACCGTCAGGTTTAATTTCTATTCGCGGCGCACCTAACTGCCACGTTGTACCAATCTGGTCAGAGTCAATTTTAAAGATCATCTGCCGACCTCTTACGCGGGTATAAATTTGCCCCGTATATTCTTCAGTAATAACATATGCAGAACCCTTGGTTACATTAGCAGCGGCAGTAGTTTGTACCCCTGAGCCAGAGTTTTGCAACCCATACAATGTCATAGTTACCTTGGGTGCTGCGCCATTTGTTGGGTCTGTTGTTGAGTTTTCAAAAGTCAAATCAGGCAACACTCGCCACACAAAACCAAAGTTATGCCCGTCGTTAATGTCAAACTCTGACGAAGAAATATTGGCTGCGATAGGTTCTTGTACACCCAAAACATATGAATCTACACCGTCCTCATGTTGGACAATCTCGCTATCATATGTTGCGGCTATAGGCCGTGCCAGCAAACCTGAGTCTAACCATGCTGAACGCCCTAAGTTGCCGTAATACCAAACATTCTCTAAGTAGTTATAGACCACATAGCGGTCACTAGACAATGAATCTTTAGAGCAATAGAACCACCAGACTTCGTTAAACCCTTCGTTTGTTCCAGCGTACACTTGTTCGTTCTGTGTGTCGTTAATGTCACTAAAAATATAACGACGTAGATCGCAACTCAATGTTTGAACTCGTCCATCGTACCTATAGAACTTATCTACCCCCATCCAATAAATAACGCCAGACGCAATTGCAGCAGCATTAGGGCCAATGATGGAAACATTATCGCCAACTAACTGCGCCGTCCAAACAAATGGCGGGCCTACGTATTGTAAGGAGTATAACGATGAATCGGTGAATACAATAATTTCTTGGCGCGACTGTACGGCTGTAACAATCTTGGAGCCATGAGATAGTTTTAAGCTACCTGCTTGGTTGGTAACTAAAGGCTCCCATATAAACGGATCTTCTTGAGTTGACCAACGAATAAGCATAGGGTCAATAAAAGTTGTCCCATAATCGTTTGTACCAAACACCAGAACAAAACGAGATGCATCTGAAACTAAAATATAATTTTGGAAAAGTGGTGCATCTACATCGCCTGCATCAGCTAAATCAATACCCCTTTGGGATATGCGCTGAATGCCAGACTGAGTGCCGATAGTTGTAATAGGCGAGCCAGCTAGTGTTGTAGCCACATTAAATGTGCTGCCTGTAGAGCCAACTACAAAATAAACCTCGCCTACCGTTAGCCCAGTAGGTAATTCGCCTGTTGACGTTAAGGTTATTGTTGTCCCATCAGTAAATGAAAACCCGCTTGGCAATGTTATAAGTCCTGGCGTATCAATACTTATAGTGATCTGGATGGTGGTATACCCCACGTTTGCGTTCCAGTAGTAGATACCTTGCCCACGCGGGCCATAAAGTAAATCCTCACCAAAGTTTTGCTGGTTCCATATCTGCAAAGGATTAGCAGTTTCTTGACTATTACTCCAAGTACCTAAACCCCAACCGCCTGCGCCCCAACCAACAAGCGGAACTTGGAAAGCTAAACCAGTATTAGTTTCATATTGCGTAACAACTGTGCCACCGCCTGGGGAACCAGATACGTCTGTAGCATTTGCAACAGCAGATACCGTAATTGTGTAGCTGTCGTCATTAAGATACGTAATTTGAAATTCGCCAGTTAGTACTGATGCAGTAATGTCCCCGCCCAAGCCAACAATCCCTGCGCCGGTGTAGTAGACATTATCTTCGTCTACGCAACCGTGGTCTACATCGAAAATAGTTATGATGTTAGAACCTAATGTGGCAGTAAATGGGTCAGTTAATGTAATTGTTTTACGAATAGGGGTTATGTCGTAATAATTTGCCCCCTTTAAAATGTAAAACTTTAAATTCGTACCAACGCCAACTAAACTTTCTGCGGTTAACGTAATCCAGTTCCACAAAGAACGGCAAATACCCAAGAACGTACCGGCACCAAACGGCTTCCAGCCCCCTATTTTTTCAGGGTTACCTTGGCGGAAACGAATCTTATCGCATTCATACCAACCACCTTCAGTCGTGTACCGTGTGTTCTCACGATTTACGCCAGGCCGAAATAAGAATTTTTGTAATGGCATAATTACCTACGATAAGTACATTGCGCGTTCGTCATTACGACGGTTTACTAGCCCCTTTAATACTCTACCTCCGCCTTTGGTGTACTTTAAAAATTCTTTGGCCGCACCCGCATAGTCGCCTCGGTTGTGCTTTCGCCGTAAAGTACTGCGTTGTAGTGCGCCTAGCCCGCAGTTAAAACTAAAGCTGACAAGTGCATCAAACTGCCCTTGAGTAAGAGGAGCAGGACAATAACGGGATACCCCTCGTACAAAACGGTTAAGGTCTTTTGCAAGAATTGCATTAACTTCTCCTGCTGTAAATACACGATTATCCTTGTTCTGTAAAGAGTATTTTACCCGATCCTCTAGCTTAAGTTTGCCTTGTTCTGGGTATAAAACATGACCCACGCCGATTGTCCACAACTGCGCCGGACAACGATACGGTCTGTACCGAGTACCCTCGTGATGAGCAATCATCTTTAGGGCTTTAGGGCTAATCATTTTCCAAACGCTCTGCCGCCAAAATGAAAGGCGATTATCGCTGCAAACAAAGCTTGAGTCTCATCATCCCAGAGTTGGTCAGCAAGTACCGTAAAATCAGTATTAGATGTAAGCCCCTTGTAAGCTAACGTAGCGTCAATACCCACCAATAAGAAGAAGAAACCGTAGGTAATAACAGGCCGTACTGAAGCCCGTAGATTCTTCATCCACTTACTAGTACCTTCTCCGAGACTTTCGTCATGCGCGTAGATAGCCTGCATCTCAGACTGCTGCGCTCCGATGATGGAGATACGCTCGTCTGATGCGGTCTGCGTCTTTATCTCGTCAAGCTTAACTTCCTCAACTTTAAGTTGTGCAGCATAGCCAGCTTCTAGCAGTTTTAACTCTCGCTCAGTTTGTACCTGGGCTAGTTGTAACTCATGCTTTTTGTCAGACTTATCCTGGAAGAAGTCTAATATTTTAGGCAGACCGCCCATCAAGAACGAGGCAAATGTTGAAAAGATGGTAAGCATTATTTTTTCCTTGTACTAATTTATTTTTTTGCAGCTCCGACTGATTTAGATATTGCCTCAATGTAGTCCATATTAGATTAGCAATTCATTTAATATTAAGTTAATTTTTGTGCAATTTGCTTTGGTGTATTTTTGATACCCGCATAACTCCGCAGGCATTGGAATATAGTTAATTTTAGCAAATTCTTTACCCATTGACAGTTTTGCAACTTCTTCAAAAGATAATGTTTTCCCTGTCCCTACATTCCAAATACCCGATTCACTTACATTAAAAAACTTTTTGTGTACTTTGATAACGTCATTTACATGAATAAAGTCCCTGCAAAACTTGTCGCTGCCCTCAAACAATTGAACTGCCCCCGTCTTTGCCTGTTCTTTAAACTTATGAAACGGTGAAGCCTGATCGCCTTTATGGTCTTCATGTGGGCCATACACATTAAAATAACGAAATATTTGTATGGGCGACTTTGGCTTCATTGTATGAAAGTACTGCTCCACAAGAGCTTTAGACTTCGCGTACAAATTAGCTGGCGCCACTGGGTCAGATTCAGTAAAAGTCGTATTGTCTGGCCCATATACAGATGCTGAAGAAGCTATCTGAATAGGTATGCCTTGCTGTTGGCAGCGCTCCATAAGCGTAATGGTATAGGCCACATTTTGCTTACAAAGTGCCTTCCAGTCTTGACACCGCGTATCTGAAATTGCTCCCAAATGAATAACTTGATCTACCCCAAAAAGAGAACAATCATCGCCCCACTCGCACAAAGACAACTCATGGTCAGCCAATGCATTAACCATGTTCTGCCCAATAAAACCCTTATGCCCCGTAATTAAGATACGCATACCGTCCCCAAGCTCTGACAAGACAGTGCCGCCTTTTCGTTGGCAAACTCTAAAGCCATAGCTATGTTGCCTGTTTCCATGTGCTTATAAACCATCGCCGCCAAAAACACGTCACCCGCTCCACATACGTCCACCACCTCAATAGGTCTGGCAGCGTACATCTTGTCCATATAGCCACAGCCTTTTGACCCGTAAGTCACAATTAGCTTATCTAGGGAAGGCACAGATGTTGCCTCTCCAAGCTCGCGCTCGTTAATCTTAATGAAAATGTCAGAGAAGTCAGCTAGGTCAAGCTTCTTGGTGTCCATATAAATTGGGCCAACAAACTGGCTGCGCAGATCTTTAATAGTCTTAGTCAATACGAAACCTTTATCGTAGTCTGAAATTACTATGGCGTCAAAGTCAGCTAAGTCTTTACTAAAGTTATACGGTGTAGCCTCTACATCATGGTCTACTCTTAGTAGGTGTTCGCCCGTTCTGCGGTCAATGTACCTAATCTTTCGGGAAATCTTGTCACTCACACACAGCTTGACGCTAGCGCCAAACGATCGCAAGTTCTGGGCTACGTTAACCGCCATGCCCATTTTTTCTTCGCTGCTGTCAAAACTTAATAGCGGCGCAGTAGACTCAGGGTTTACCCTGCAAATAGCGCCGTATCTGTATTCGTCTATGCAAACGTCACCAATGACTAGAATTTTCAAAAAATACCTTTGCGTTGATGGCTTTGTCGTCTACCCAAACATCGTAAGACGGTTTTTTCATGTTTAAGGTTGTATACATACAACCCCATTCAACTAATTGTTTTTTAGTAAGTTCTGACCAATCTTTACCCGACTCTGCGCCACGTGCCGTCCAATAATGAATCTCGTCACCAGTAAGAAATAAGTCGTTAACTTTTTTAATACGCTCAATAATTGGTTGCGATTTTTCGTAATAACTTAAATTAGTATGGCAAATGGTACCGTCTATATCTATGAAGTAACGCATTGGCTATCCCCCGGCTCAACCCTGTAGTTATCTTCCACGGAATCAGCCGTGGATACTTCTAGGATTGTTCCTGCCTGCAAGCAGACTAGCTGGTGCGGCAATAGTGGCGGATTATGCCAAGAATCTCCCGCATTAAGCACCTTCTCATGCCTGCTGGCGTCCTTAGTGTCTATATAGATCACCTTAAATAACCCGCTTTGCACTAGCCAAGTCTCATCTTTTACTGCGTGAAAGTGCATAGAAAACTTAGCACCCTCACGGAAAGTCATTAGCTTCCCGCAGTACTTGTCATTAGTAGCCCAGATAAACTCTGAACCCCAGCCCTTGGATACCCTCCCGTTAAAACGCATTGATAATCCTTGTTGAAGAATATCCGTCTAAGAAAGGAAGAATAATTGTTTGTTTGACTATGCTAAAACCAACAACTTGATCAATCTTGAAGTCGCCACCTTTAGTAAGGATGTCTGGCTTTATTGTCTGGATTAGTTCCAGCGGCGTAGGCTCGTCAAAGATGATAACTTCGTCTACAGACCTTAGCGCCAGCAAGACAGCCTTACGATCTTCTTGCGTGTTAATAGGTCTGCCGGGCTTTAAGGCTCTTACCGAGGCATCAGAATTTAACCCAATAACTAACCTAGTACCTAGCGCCTTAGACTTCTCTAAATACTCAACATGCCCGCGATGGAGAATATCAAAGCACCCGTTAGTAAAGACAATCATTTCACGCGATACACTTTACCGTGCTGTTTTGGGTTAATCTGCATAGCTAGTTTTTCTGCGTAATATTGCATAGGCCACGCACATGCAATCCGAGATTTCTTTTGCGAGCGCCTCTGCCAGCGTTGTCTTACCTGAGCCGGGCAAGCCCATAATAAGAATCTTCACAGTGATCCTCTTGGTGGCTTGTGCGCCATTGCATTTATCTGAACTTGATAGCAGGCATTGTTACGCTTGTTAATTTCCCGATCTACTATATCGCGAGACTTACCGTACATTTCTTGCTGAAACGCCGGCATTAGGTCATAGCCTACTTGAGTAACGCCTATGTCTATGCCAATTTGCAATCCAAGCGTTGTCTCACTGCCACCCGTTTTAATGGTGTTTAGGTTCCGCTCTTGGCTAAACATATCAATACCTACTACGGTAATTTTGCGGCAGTGTGTTGGGTCGTGGTGGAAGTTCTCATGCAAGTGATGTGGAACCGTAATTTTAATTACGCCCGTATTTTTTAACACACGATATAACTCTTTCCAAATAGACAGATACGTCTTTGTATCTTGACCTAAATGCTCAAGGATATGAGACATTACAATCTCATCTACCGTACTGTCCTCAAAGGGCAACACGCCTTCCAAGTCTGCAACCACATCTGGATTGCATAGTGGATCATAGTCTACGTTAGTGTAGCCATCAAGCTTGTTGTACCCACAACCAAAATTTAATTTCACAGCAGGGCGTCAAGTTCGTCATGCGTTGTGCAGGCATCAATGGCGGCTTGCTTTACGGAAATGTCAGCCTTAGCAGCGGCAATAGCTTCTAGGTCTATGTTTTCTACGCCTACTTGCAGTAGTTGCTGAACAGCAAAGTTAGCATTAGATTTCATACCAGACTTACGCTCATCAACCGTAATGTCGTAGGTTTCGTAGACAATTTGAACTGGGTCTGATGTTAAGTCAAAGGTGTGGCCTGTGTAGCCTTGGCGATGGGCTGTAATAGCTAGACGCATTTCCACAGCGTTTTTCCATCCGTCTGTACCAATGGGTGCTGGCGGCATTGTGTCAATGCACTGCGCCATTTGGTTGTCAACGATTTGAACGTATAAAGACATAGTAATACTCCTATTAAAAAATTAAGGCCACGTGCCTGCGGCTTTAGCATTGCCTTGGCTGTTGATGTTCCAGATACCTGCGTATTGGGTGTAGGGGTAAGTGGTTGTTGCAGAAATAGCAGTGGTGTGACTACTACCACAAGCAGTTCTTAACCAAGTAGTTAACGCACCAACTTGTTTAGGTGATGAGTAATTAGTTATGTTACCTAATCCTAATTGACCATTACTGTTACTTCCCCAAGTCCATAAAGTACCGTCTGTTTTAATAG
>Ga0209491_10002376_pt1 | contig 33701 bp, 36 predicted proteins | sample BON02_FD_187213 | JGI IMG/M metagenome (GOLD analysis project Ga0209491, IMG submission 187213) | Freshwater microbial communities from Lake Bonney liftoff mats and glacier meltwater in Antarctica - BON-02 (SPAdes) (version 2) | ecosystem: Environmental > Aquatic > Freshwater > Ice > Glacier... | reverse complement strand
CTCGGCGGTGTACAAGGCTTATCCGGCTGACACGGGCCGACTGCGGAAACGCCGCCTCGTCCGCCCGCTTGGCGCGGCGCCCTGAGGGAGGACGGGAGGACGGGAGGGAGGGAAGGAGGAGGAAGTACATAGTGTCTTGTCCCTTTCTACATAGGTACTTCGATGTTTTGTGATGTCTTTCTCCAATGTGTGTTCTGATGCGTGCCCCTGCCTGCCTGTTTGTCTGTGTGTCAAGGCAAGTGCCTCGTCAGCAGGATGGGTGTGTCACCGTCTCTTCACACCCCCTTCCTTTTTGTTTACAGAAGCAGCGAGACGACCTTCTTCCTTTTGTGTGTTTAGCTGCTGGCCTTTGTCCATAATTAGATTGATCCTCACGCCAGCCGCCCCGTTCAGAAGTCATTCTTCTTTCCCGGCCTGTCCCTTTTTGGATTCTCCTCCCCTTTTTAAAGTTACATTTTTTGGTTGAGCAGAAAAAAAGAACACAAATAAGACCAAGTTAGAGCAACAAGCAGAACATGGCTTATAGGGAACAGCGAAAGTGTGCCATTGTTCAGTGTGGAACCTTCCCGACCCCGTTCCTTTTATTGTCATATCATTTGTTCATTCTTCATTCTTTCATCTCACATGGCTACGCCTGCTGCGCTTGCAGTGCTGCCAACGCTTCGAGTCCCAGTGTCAGGAGGGCATGCTCGCTTTGCAAATACAATTGCACGAGCCGTGCTTCCTCCTCCTCTTCTTCACCCATTTCCTGCTCCTCCTCCTCCTCCCCTTTTTTCCCCCTTGCCGTGGGCAAGGCCTGCCGCATGGCAGTCAGCGCCATTTCCAAGCTGTCGAGCGTCTCCCTCTCGTTAGGTGCACTCAATGGTCCCTCCAAAGCTTTTTCCAGACGTGCCAACTCCGAACTTTGAGCACGCTGGATGCGGATCGCCGCGAGGAGAGAGGGAGAGAGGACTGGGGCATTCTTCGTCAGGGCGAATGGTGGATGGAGACCCAAGCGTGTCAATGCTCGTTCTTTGGCCGCATAGTCAGGTGCGGCCGAATCCATCATTGCCCAAATATCGAGGGCGTCGAAAGGGTTGTCAGGCAGAGCAAAACCGTAGAGCTGGAGCACTTTGAGATTCCCGTGCGGGCCGTAGGTAAGGCAGGCCTCCCCCCCCGCAACTAGCGACCGCCCCGCCACGACGATTAGGGAGCCTTCGTCCTCGCCGTCGGCATTCCCAGCAACCTTGTCGCCATCGCCTCTACCTCCCGCAACAAAGCCGTGGGTGAGCGCAGGGGGTGTCACGCACGAATGATTGAAAAGGTCGATAAAGGGGGCCATAGCTTTTCGCGGAGGCGCCCCTGGCTTTGTTCCGACGCTCACGAATCGACTGTGAATCATGCTCAACGCCCATCGATAGTTCTGAACGCTCCACCATTTGCAGCCTGACAAACTTGTGTCCCCCACCATCAGCGGCAAGGCACTCAGCTCTTCAAAATCAGAGATTATTTGCTGCTGAAGCCGGCAGGCGAGGGCATGAAAGGAGGACCCTTTTTAGCGTTTCAGGGCCGTCGGCGACAAGTTAATGGCGTTAAGAAGCCGCCCAGTGGGCAATGCCTCGATGTGCGCAGCCCACTTCGAAGGCGCTTCAGATGGACGCCCAAAGCGTTCGTAGAGCAGGGCAATGGCCAAAGCGTCGTCCTCCCTCAACTTTCCTGACAACAGAGTGCGCAGTGTCGCGTTATCCCCCTCCAGCACGCTGTCGAGGGTAAAAAGAGATGGCGCGGCACTTCAACTAGCACTTCCCCGCACGGTATGTCATGCTTGACAAAGACCCCTCGCTCTCCCCAACGGCCGTCCTTGATTTCTAGGCATAGATGAGCACAGACGTGCAAGGGCGGCCCTTGGACGCGTTAAATGTAACTCATGAGCAAGGACGTTCCGCACAGCGCTACTACGCTGCGCTGCAATTAGGCGTCCTCGATCTCAACAAAGCGGAAGGCTTCTGGCCGGGATTAAGCTAGCTAGAAGGGTGTGTGTCCAAGTCCAAGAGGCGGGCGAGGCTGGGAGGTTGGTCCTTGGTTCTTGGTCTTGGTCCAAGAAGCTAGAAGGGTGTCCAAGTCCAGAAGCTAGAAGGTCCAAAGTCCAGAGGCTGGGGGAGGCTGGGGAGGTTTTGATCTGCTGGCGGGGTAGGGCTTCAAAGCGGCGTGAAGTCTCGATGCTTGTGAACACCCACGCGTTGCCGTCCAGGCTGCCTAGTCGTCCTGTGGTATGTACATAAAGGCGTAATTAGTGGCTTTGGTGGCTTGGGGGTAAGACGTGCCTCGGGCATCCCAACGTCTGCTGTTCATCGGCGACGACTTGATGCCCCGCTGTAAACCGCATTTGAATTTCCTCCCACTCAAATTGACATCCATCCCCCCTCCGCACCACATGCCCTCCCACATGCCACAGTCCACATGCTCCGCCAGCGCCAGGCGGCCATGGCAGCCGCCGCTGCCGCCTCTGCAACGCTTCGCAGCAGTCCTTGCGCCGCGTCCACCTTCTCTTCTTCGCCCTCGACACGCACCCATCGCCGTCGAGCCTATTCCACAGCCCGTCCGCCGCTCCACACCACGCGCGCCGCGTCTACGGCATCCTCCTCTTCTTCGTCGAGAGCCTGGTTGCCCGCCGCGCTCGCGGCCATGGCGGCTGCTTCCTTCTTGACGTCCCAAATGGAGGCTGCTCCATCACCACCACCAGCAGCATCAGCAGCGGGCAGCAACGACGACAACAACGACAAGGCGAAGGGGACATTGTTGCCCATGCGAGAGGTCATGTCGTTGATTGAAAGCCGACTCAAACCCTTTCGCACCGAGCGCTTCCTGACCTCGCATAGTAGCAGCAGAAGCGGCAGCACTACCTTTCCTCCTGTCGTCGGGGACCACGGTCTTCCCACCAACCCATGCAAAGCTTACCCGAAAATCGCCGTGTTGATCAGGGGCAAGGGCGTGGACGAGCCCTACACCATCAAGGTCCCCTTGCCGCCACGGGCCGGAAAGGAAACAAAGGTCCTCGCGGCCTGCTTGCATGCCTTGCAGAAGAAGGGGCACACTCTCACTTTCCACACGGGCTTGACCACAAACGAGGGCACCAGCCTTTCCTTTGTCCTAGGCGACCAGTCGGGCTCCGTCCTTCTGACCTCGTCGTCGGCTGTCGCCAAGTCTGCGTCCTCGTCGTCGACCCAGGTGATGCCGCCAACGCGGACCGGGAAATCCAGCCTTTTGCTGTACAAGACCGAGGGCTTCACGGAGGGGGATGTGGACGCGGTGGTGGACTCCTACATCACCGCCTGGAGCAGCAGCCCGGACGACCAGCTCACGGGCTTGTTCCTCAGCAATTTTACAGACGTTCTGGATGCCCTCCGTATTGGTGGTGGCGGTGGTGGCAAGCACGCCTTCGATCCTGACCAGGACGCCTCTTACTCTTCCCCCCAGCACCCCGTCCCGCCGCCGCCCTTCCCCTTTTCTCGGCCGCCCTTGACACGGGGGGGCAGCGTTGTGGAGCGAGGCGGCGGCGGCGGCAGCAGGGTCAATGGCGGTGCTGTGGGTACGGGCAATGACCCGGTGTCGAGGCTGAGGAAGTTAGGGGCGGAGGTGTTTGAAAAGGCGACGGAGGAGGAGTTGGACTGGAGCTGTTTGGCGGGGTACGACAGCATCAAGGCCGAGGTGGAGGACACGGTGGTCATGGCCTTGCAGCACGCCGAGGCCTATGACGCCATTGCTCGCCAGACCCGTGAGCGGTATGAATCAAACCGTCCCAGGGCCGTGCTCTTCGAGGGCCCCCCAGGGACGGGAAAGACGCTGACAGCCCGCATCATCGCGTCGCGCACGGAGGTGCCGTTGGTCTTCATCCCCACGGAGCGCGTGCTCAGCAAATGGTACGGGGACTCGGAGAAAAACTTGGCGAAGGTTTTCGAGGCATGCGAAGAATTGGGAGGGGCAATCATTTTCATTGACGAGGTGGATTCGCTCGCTGGTAATCGTGACTCCAACATGCACGAGGCCACGAGGCGTCTCCTGAGCGTCATCCTGCAGAGCATCGAGGGCTTCAAAGGCCGGAACAAGAACGTTTTGATCTGCGCCACCAACCGAAAACAAGACCTGGACTCGGCCCTGCTCTCTCGTTTTGACGTCTCCATCAAGTTTGACCTGCCCGCCCGGCCCGCCCGCCAGGCCATCTTTGCCCGGTACGCCAAGCATTTGGCGGGCGAGGAGCTGACTCGCCTGGCCGAGGTCTCGGAAGGCTACTCTTGCCGGGATATCAAGGAGGTGTGCGAGAACACGGAGCGGAAGTGGGCGTCCAAGATCATTCGTGGCCAAGCGGACGGGCCCACGCCCCCGCTCAAGGAGTACCTTCAGCAACTTAAAGCCCGGAGCCTCGCCCATCGCCAGCCCCTGCAGCACCAGCATCATAACGTCTAGACCCTGATTTAAAGAAAAGTGGTCTCTGGGAAGCGTGGGGCAAATCAAAAGACATGGACAATGTGCATACTTGCAACAAAAAATACACAAAAGACAAAAATCACAACATGTGAGTACAGAGTGTGCCCCGCCTCAACTTCCTTACTGTGTGGTTTGGGATTATTGCCTGCCCCTCTTATGTCTCGTCCTTCTCTAATTGTCTGGTCATGTTAAGATGAGAATGAACCCTGGGCTCCACGGACACGAGACACTTTCGACGAAGCAAGTGCAAGCGGTCCCGTTGTAAAGAGAGCGTCTTGAGTCAACTGGGAAATTTAACAGAGATGTCTTAGTTATTCTAAATCTCTTGCGACGGCGACCGGCCGTAAGGGCAGGATGGCTCGATGCATTTGCTCCTGCACTGCTCTACCCCCAAATGTAGGCAACACGCATAATAACCACATAGCGAAGGCGGACCGGCGGGGTTGTCGGAGGGCGATCGTCGCTTGTGGAACAGGGGCAAATGGCAGCAGGATTGAGTGATGTAAACTAGCTCCAGCATGGCAAGACATTGCAAGTCGTCGTAGGAACAAACTTTGAAGAGAGCGGCGCCACACAACCCCCATGCCTTTTAAGGACACACGACTCTGAACGACAACATTTCTGAGAGCGACATGGCTCGATCGAGAGAGGAGGTTTTGGACTGAGAAGCCACAACAAAAATGCTAGCGACAGGAGTCAGGGAAGCAAGGCAGGCCGTCATGTCGCAAACCGACCATGAAGTCTTGAGCCCATCCAAGCACCCTTGGTGCTTTCCTTCTTTGTGTCTTGGGTCTCGGCAAAGAGGCAAGGAACGCGTCGTTTGAAGCAACGTCATCGTCGCCAGAACGAGCAGCCGCAGCCAGGATGATGGATGCTCGCATGAATGCTCATGCAAGTCCTCATTACCCACTCGCACCAACCCTCAACAGGCAACTTCCCCTTCAGCATCTCCGTATGGAAGCTGTGGAGGGGCTTTTGGCCAAACTGGCCGCCGACGGGGACTTCCAAGATGACTTGCGCCAGCCGCAGGTCCAAGTGGTAGGTTTCGTTCATCGAGTGTGTGTGTCTTGTGTTGTCCATTGCAATGCCCTGCTGGTCCTTGTCTATGTGATCGCGTGGATGTGTGTATGTCGGGCTGAACCCTGTGGGTCTGGCGCTCAGCTTTTCCCCAATTCTTTCACCTCTCCGTATCAACCCCGATTTCTCTGTCGCGCCTCGTGTGTGCGGTACATTGTGTGAGTGGTCCCATGTAAGCCTTGCCATCATCCTGTGGTCTTGCGTCGGTTGTTATTAATTAACATTCTATGGACATTCTTTATGTCTGTTTATGGATGGCATCACACGAGCGGTCCCCGATTGTGTGCCTTCTTCAGACTGTCATCGGCACGTGGACGGTCGGCCTTAACTACTCTCACTCTCATTGGCACGCTCCCTTCCTGTGACCCTCTTCCCTCACCAATGACTTCCCCATCTTCTCCCTCACAACCTCGCATCTTGGCCCCGACAGGCGATGAAGCACTGGACGGGCGAGAACCGGCTGCCCCCGGAACAGGCGGAGAAGCTGATGGGAGACTATCGGGTGCTTGTAGTCTTGCACAAGATCAAGGCACTTCAGACCGCCTGCCAACGCGCCGGCCTTCCCGTGCCCTTGGACAAGGTCTTGTGGCGCGAAACGTCGCTGGGCCTGCCACGGTCGGCACCCTCTCCTCCTTCCTCCTCCACTTCTACCTCGGTCCCTTCCAAAGCCAACGCAACACCCCCGCAACAACCGAATGAGGACAAGAAGGCCGCGGCTATACGACGACGAAAGGCACCAAGCGCGGCAGCCGCCACCGCTCCTGCGACCGAACCTTCGTCGATTGCCCCAGTGCAGCAGGTCCAGGTGCCTGAGACGTTGCTAGGCTGGCTGCGCCTCCTAAGTCCGCTCCTCATGCTTGGGTTGGGCCTCGTGTACGGTGTTTACCTCTTCTTGGTCACAAAGTAATCAAGGACAATACGAATGGATAATACTTAAACATAGCAAGATTCGCAATCCCTCTGACTGGCATCGATTTACAATGTGTGCTTTTATTTCGTTTCTTTCTTCTGCTTCGTACTTTGGAATTCTTATCAAAATTCATGCATCTATTCATCTACCATCCGCGTAGCGTCGATAAAAGTCAATCATTTGGGGAGTAATTTGTCGTTGCCAGCCCGTCAAGACCTGATTTAGGTGCCGGCCTTGCAGGCATCGGGCGTTGACCGGGTCCTCCTCCACCGCACAGAGAGCAGCTTCTCGACACAGGGCCACCATCTCTGCCCCCGAGAACCCTTCCGTGCGCCGCGCAACGTCATCCAAGTCCAACCCTCCCCTCCCGTCCGCCGCTTCCTTCTCCTTCCCACCCGTGTCCTCCACAGGCACACCACGCAATGCAATGTTCAAGATTTCGCGGCGGGACGCGGTGTCGGGCGGTGGCACGTACACCTTGCGGTCGATGCGACCAGGCCGAAGCAGGGCTGGGTCCAACAAGTCGGGGCGGTTGGTAGCTGCCACCACGATCACGCGACGCAAGGGCTGCACGCCGTCCAGCTCCGTCAGCAATTGACTCAACACCCTTTCCGAAGCCTTGGTATCTTCGCCCTCCCCTCGCCGCCCCGCCAGCGCGTCCACTTCGTCAAAGAAAATGACTGTGGGCGCGGCCGCGCGCGCCTTCTTAAACAGGGCCTGCAAGGCCTTCTCACTTTCGCCCAGCCATTTGCTCAGGAGCTCGGGACCTTTGACGGCCAAGAAATTCATGCCGGACTCGGTGGCAAGGGCGCGGGCCATAAGCGTCTTGCTGCAACCCGGCGGCCCGTAGAGAAGGACTCCCTTGGGCGGGGCGATGCCCATGCGCACAAACGCTTCAGGCCGTGTGAGGGGCCACTCCACGCACTCTTGCAGCGCTCGCTTCACATCTCTCATGCCCCCAATGTCCCCCCAGCGTACCCGCGGCACTTCCACCGCCACTTCTCGCAGCGCGCTCGGTCGCACTCGGGCTAGACCCGCCAGCAAGTCCTCGCCTGTCACCCGTAGCTGTTCTCCTGCTTGGTTTGCGTCCTCTTCTGCAAGAGCTAGAGGTTTTCCTACTCGCCTCGCTGCATGCATGGCGGCTTCTTTGCAAACCAGCAATAGGTCCGCGCCGACGAAGCCATGTGCGCGACTGGCCACCATCTGCATGTCTTCCTCCGCGACCATCTTTGTGATGGGGCCTGCCTGTTGGAGCAGCACCTTGAGGATGTCTTTCCGTGCGGCCTCCCCGGGCACGCCCACATCGATCTCTCGGTCCAGCCGGCCCGGACGCCGCACTGCTGGGTCAACTGCCTGCGGTCTGCTCGTGGCAGCAAGGACAACCACTCGCTCTATCCCTTGAAAGCCGTCCATCAAGGCCAAGAACGTGGCTACCATGCGTTTGTCCAGGTCCGAGGAAGCAGCGTCTCGTCGCAAGCACAATGTTTCCACCTCGTCGAGCACCATCACCGTGGGTGCCCGCGCTTTTGCCTCTTCGAACGCCTGGCGGAGGTTGCTCTCTGTCTCTCCCACCAGTCGCCCCACCAACTCGGGTCCGCCCAGTCGCATCACGTGGTACCCTTTGCGATGGGCAAAGTACTGAGCCGCCGCTCTGCATGTATGAGGAGGGGTAGGAGGTGGAAAAGAGAGTATGAGAAAGACGTCCCACGAAGAAATAGATGACGAATAGACACAAGTAGAGTCCACAATGCTTGCTTTACCTGAGAAGCGTCGTCTTGCCCGTACCACTGGCACCGACCAGCAAAAGGCCCCGCGTCGGGCGCAGCCCATGCTGGGCAAACACTTCCGGGGAGTCTAACGCTTGCTCGATGCCTTCCCGCACCTCTTGGACAGCGGCTTGGAGCCCACCCACCGTAGCCCAGCAATCTTCCTCGTCTTCCTGCGCGTCTTGTTTTGTCTCAACATCTTTCAGCTTCTCTTCTCCACCGGTTCCTTCTTTGAATTCCTCTCCCGAGGAAGGATCTACGACCCTCAACCTCGTGTGCCGCCCCACCTGATACAGAAGATGTAGACGCAGTGCGGTGCCGTCGTGGCCCTCATTGTTGCTGTCCTTCTCGGCGAGTGAAAGTGCTGCCAACTCCGGGAGGGCCACACTTTCGTCCTCCTCATTTCCTTGGCATGAGGAAGTCTCTTCTTCTTCGACTGCCCGGACTTTCACAACCTCAAAGGTGGCACGGGCAGCAAAGCTAGCAAAGGTCAGGCGCAAGCCAGGATAAATGAGGTGCCCTACCAACACATCCTTCAGCCGCGCCTTCCAAAGAACCGCAGCAGCTGCCCCATCGCACGAGACTGTTGGTCTTGTTGCTTTCCTCCCCGTGTCCCCCTCCTCCCCCTCCTTTTCGGCTGGTGGTACGACGCGCAGCGCCACCTCGGAGGCAGCGACTTGTCGCACTGACCCCGACAGCGCACGGATCGAGACAAAGCATTCCCGCCCCGCCTCTTGGACGTGAGGGAATTGGCCCAAGATAAACGGACCTGCCCCGGCGGCCCCGGATGGCCCGCTGCTTCCTGGCCAGGCCCTCAGTACTACTACTCGGGGGCGTTTTCTTCGTCGCGGCGGAGTTTGGCACTCGTTGCCTGACGATGGAGAGGATGGTGAAGACGGAGAGGAAAACACCACAACCCAATCGCCTGCCTTGACTTCCAAGCGCCGGCAGTCCAGCGGGGCCAGGAGCAGCCGATCGGGCGGGGAGGGCGACGATGCGGGGGCATGCCGCAAAAAAACATCGTCCAGCTGGTCCGTCGGTACCACGTCCTCTTGCTGCTGCTGCTGCTGTTTCTTGCTTCCAGATGGCGAGGGAGTGGTCATTGCCCCTCTTCCGCCTCCTGTATGACGGTGCGTGGTCAAAGTCGTGTATAAGGTACTGTGTGATTGAGATAGGCAGGAGGTTGTTCGTGCAGCTTGAGGGAGGACAATAGCGGCCTGGACATGCGCTAGGTACTACAGGCCCTTCATAGAGGAGCTACAGTGCCCTGGAAAGCCGCTTGACGTATCCTGCACCGCTCCATCCCCCTCTGTCCCAAGAAACTCACCTTTACTCGAGGGGGAGGGCGTCGAAAGCCCGCCACGATTGCTGCTGCCGCTGCTTCCCCCTCCTCCCTTCTTGGTGGCGGACGACGGCATGTCTGGGCGGCACCTTTTGCCTCCTGTGTGCGTGTTGTGTGTGTAGTGATTAGTGTTATACAGTGCCGTGCGCGGATGGAAGGAGCAAAAGCAACAGGTCGACGGCGATCGCAGCGACTTGGGAACGTCACCTAAATGCACGTGCGTGCCACTCACACATCCCACTCATTATCCCCATCGCCTACCCCTTACACAGGATAAAGAGCAGCTCCTGCTCCTTGAGAGCAGAAAGATCAGGCCTTGGCCTCCCATTCCAGAGCGAGGTCCATCCCTTTCCTCCCGCCCTTGCGGCGAACGCAAGGGTCGTGAAGCACCACTTTAGAAGAAGTAGCGCGGCACACGTACGCCAAGCACCAAGCCAAGGCCAAGGCGCCCCTCCGCCCTAGCTGGACATGAAGCTGGTGAGCCGGGACGTGAGCGGCAAGGATGGGGAGGGGACGGTGGTATTGCGGCCCGAGGAGCCCGAGGACATGTGGGCGATCTACAACTTGATCAGTGAAGGGGACCTGGTGCGGACCACGACGTTCCGCAAAGTGGTCAAGGAGAGCGCCACGGGCTCCACGACCAGCAGCAAAATCCGTCTGAACCTGACCATCCAGGTGGAGCGCGTGCAATTTGACCCGGACACGTGCGTCCTGCGTTTGAGCGGCCGGAATCGGGAGGAATCGGAGCACGTCAAGGTAAGGAAGGAGGAAATGAGAGGTGCACGCACACAGGGAGGCCTAAGAGACGCTTGGGAGCTTGGCATGTCGAGTTAAACGCCACCCTCAACCTCACATTTCGTTCCGCCTTTTTCTATCCACTACCTAGATGGGGGCCTACCACACCCTGGACCTGGAGCTGCAGCGGAACTTCACCATCCAAAAGGCCTGCTGGGACACGGTGGTGCTGGACCGCTTGGACGAGGCCTGCGACCCGGTCAAGCAGGCCGAGGTGGCCGCCATTGTCATGCAGCCGGGCCTGGCCAACATCTGCCTTCTCACGGGCTCCATGACCATTGTGCGGCAGCGGATCGATGTACGTCATTGTTCTTGCTCTTTCCTTCTGGGTGTGTGTTTTGTGTGCTTGTTGCTGTTCAAGCCGCCGATGGAGCGAATGTCCTGGTTTTTATTGCTGAGGCTTCTCATTCTGAACCCCTTGTGGTCTTGTCTCTCTCTCCTCATTCAATTCCCTTTTCTCGTCTCCATTCCCTTTTGCCAACTCTATTCGCGCCCCTCCCCCCCTCCTGCAGATGCCCATCCCCAAGAAGCGGGCCGGGAATGTGGCCCACGACAAGGCGCTGCAGAAGTTCTACCGCGCCACGTACGAGGCGCTGCTGCGGCACATCAACTTCGGGCTGGTGAAGGCCGTGCTGCTGGCCAGCCCCGGCTTCGTGAACTCGGACTTCTTCGCCTTCCTGAACGCCGAGGCTCAGCTGAAGGAGGACAAGCCGCTGCTGCAGAACAAGGCCAAGTTCGTGCTCTGCCACTCCTCGTCGGGCCACAAGCACGCGCTGGAGGAGGTGCTGACGCAGCCCGGCATCCAGGCCCGCCTCTCGGACACCAAGGCGGTGGGCGAGGTGCAGGCGCTGGGGGACTTCTTCGCCATGCTCTCCGCCCAGCCCGACCGCGCGCACTACGGCTTCAACCACGTGCGGGTGGCGGCCGAGCACGACGCCGTGGAAACGCTGCTTATGAGCGACTCCATCTTCCGCGGCCGCGACTTCCTGGCCCGCCGGCAATTCGTGGACCTGGTGGAGAGCGTCAAGGCCAAGGGCGGTCGCTTCCTCTGCTTCTCCAGCCTGCACGTCACGGGCGAGAAGCTGCACCAGCTGGGCGGCGTGGCGGCGGTGCTTCGCTTCCCCTTGGAGATCGAGATGGAGGAAGAGGACCTGCCGCTGGACGAGGGGGGCGGCGGCAGCAGCAGTGCCGGTGGTGGCAGCGGTGGCGGCGGTGGGAGAGGCGCAAACAAGGACGGGGGTGCCGGTGACTACTACAGCGCAGACGCCATGCAGCAGCAAGAAGAGGAGGAAGAGGGGGGAGAGCACCGCAGTGCCGTCGAGGAGGAGGACGTAGAGGCAATAAGAGCCAGTGACTTGGAAGGAATGGGTTTGTAAAAAAAAGAAAATTATATTTTGGTACGACGGACACGCAACCTTTTCTTTCTCCCGTGGAGATGCATGCACATGATCGTCTGCTTGATCAAATAAAGCAGAGAAAAATAAAAGGAAGCATGGAACATTTGTGTATCTAAGAGCTCTCCATTGATCTCCCACGATGTTATTCATTCCTTCTTTCTCAATTCAACCTTAACAAGGGCACACTTGCATTCCAGTACTGTAACAATAAAGCCGTTGACACCTAGTTCCTCAATCGTCGCCTATTCCTTCTTTTTTAAGGCCTCCAGCGGCACAGGCCCTTGCAGCGACCGTCGCCGAGCCTGCGCCTCCTGGCGCTCCTCTTCTTCCAAGCGAGCATTATCCTCCTTCTCCTCCTCCTTGTACCGCGTCACTGCCACCACGAAGGAGGCAATAAAGCCAGGACCCGCAGTGGCCACCACGGCGGTGGTGCCAATAGTTCCCAAAAGCGGCTTGCCACCGGCCAGCTCCGCGAGGGAGCCCGTGAAGCTGATGCCCAGCATCATGGACAGGAAGAGGAAGCCGTAGGCCGGGAAGCGGAATGGCCGGTCGGGCTCTGGGCTGGCCGCTTTAGGACCCCCAAAAGTGGGCAGCGGCAACCGGTTCACGGTGGTCTTGATGGCGTCCTTGAATGCACTGTTTTGGTTCGCCTTTTCCGCCTCTTCAAACAGACGGTCCAGCTCCCGCTTCTCCGGCTTGGGGCCATCCTCGCCATCCGCCGCCGCACGCAGCGGTCCTAGTCTTCTACTCCTGCTGCTGCTGCTGCTGCTGGTCAAGGTCCTGCTGGGGCTGCTGTTCGACATGGCGCTGGTGCAAGGCGTTGTCCGGCTGCGGCAGGCCGGGACAATGAAGGCGTGACTCAAGGACAGGAGGAGCAGGGACCGCAGCAGCACAAGGATTTTCGTCATGATGGTGTGGCGTGGTGGGGTGCGTCTAGCCAGCATATAAGACACACAGGAAGTTAGAGGCCGGGGACTCGCGCGCCAGCAGATCGGCAGGGCCCTGTGGTTTGTGTGTTTGGGGGTTGCTTGTGCGTGAGCTGCGTGTGTAGTGGTATGGATTTGGCTTCGCGTCACGGCCGGGCTTGGACACTCTAGACCTTCTCTCTCGCTCAGCCGTTTTTGCAGCTTCAATGCTCACGAGCTTCTGTTCCAATTGGACACCCTCCCTCTCTCGACCCACCTATAGCCGTCCCTACGCGTGGCAGCCAGCGCAGGACCACGACTTACAAGACCAGCGGAGCCGGTCCCGCGTGCGGCAGGGCTGCTGGCGGCGGCGTTCGTGCAGGGAAGGAGACGCAAAACTATGAACCCCCGTCGGTCCTGCATAGCTATGCCTCCACTTACTTACAAAACACTCACGCTCCCACACACAATACAACAGGAAGGCAGGCCTTGCCTCTCCCGTAAGGAGCAATGTTGGACGAGACACGGAGTCTGAAAACGCACGCTCCTGCAGCCGCCGACGGCCTGGCGGGGCAAGGGTATGGAGCAGGCCGCCACGAGCAGCACAAGAGCCAGCCCATTCTGGAGAGTTCCCACACACCTGCGGCGCCCCAATCTGCCCGAGTCGCTCCTCCAAGTCAGGCCGTGGCTAAAGTGCTGGAAAAGATCACCAAGTGGAAAGATTATGCCAACTATGGGCAACCCCTTGGCAGCTCCCGCGTCATTCCTATGAAGACTCCCCTGCCCCTGGACTTGCAGCGCCAGCACTTCCCGTCGTCCCCTTCTTCGAGCGCTGTCCTACACAAGGAAACCGAGGCCGAGGCGCGTGTGCACACCATTGAAAAGTTTGTCAAGGAGCAGGCTGACCTCGGCCGAAACGTTGGGCTAGTCGTGGACCTGTCTAATCACGCATGTTTGTATGAGGAAGACCTGAAGCGAGACTGCCCTCTCGTCAATTACGAACATTTCTTTTTTGTGGCGAAGGAGATTCCCAATCGAGCCATTTGTCAGCAGCTTAATCGATGCATCACCGCCTACCTCTCGGCCAACCCGCAGCACTACGTGGCCATGCACTGCTCGTACGGGTGGAATCGCACGGGCTTTGTCTGCGCTACCTACTTGGTGGAGGAGCTTCATTATGGTGCGGTCGAGGCTGTGGTCGCATTTGCCGAAGCCCGGGCACCAGGGATAAGACATGAGCACTTTGTCAGTGAGTTCTTGTCTCGCTACGGGGACGGTAACGGCGAGACCCACGGTATGACCGCGGCGGGAATGGTAGTGGCGCAAGGGACTGGGGAGGAAGCGGGAACGGCCCTCCTTGCGGCGCAGACGGAGGGGGAGAATCGAGAGACCAACAACGAGACGCTGGGGCCAGCCTTGGGGCAAGAGATGCTGCAGGCGCTTCAAGAGGCGTCCCGCAGGCAGGAAGAGGGTTTTGCGGACCAGCCTCGGCGGAGGTCGTCCATGAAGAGCTGCTGCGTGTCCTAGTACACAGAGTAGAGAAGGGGAGGGTTGCTGTGTTTTAAATGTGACTCTTCTCCTCTGCAGGAGACAAAGTTTTGTTGTTGGCAGCAGGCATCGAGCAAAGAGGTGAAGGGTGGAAAGCAGAGTTTGTGTGTATGGATGGGGGGGGTAAGGTCAAGCACTAGACAAAGTGCTAAGTCTTGTACATAATATAAGTAGAGGCAGTATCAGATTATCAGTGCATTTGTGAAATGTCACACTCAGATAAAGCAGTGGGCTGAGTGAACGCGTGTGCAAGGAAATGTCACACACACACACACACAAACACACACACAGACTTGTGCGTATTTAAAAACTCGACTTGGCATGTGTGCGTGTCACTGAAAGTCATTCAGCACACATTAAAAAGTTGAAGAAGAACAAAATGATATACATACATCGTAGGCATGCCTGATGCCCGAGAAAGCAAACTGCTGCCCCCTCCACTAGCATGTGTTAGTCAAATGTCGCGCTGTCATTGCATTTTGTTGTTTCTTTCTGTCTCCACACCCAGTCGTTTTTTTGCATGTTCTACCATATGTATAATCTCATTCCAAGTCATCAGGTACATCCTATTCCGCCTTCCTTCCTAAGGCGACAGCGGCACTACCCGATCCTCGAGTCTTGCGTGTCGTTCAAAACTTGCTTCAGTCGCTGGTAGATGACGCGGGTAGGCAAGGGCACCTCGGGCGCCGGCAAGGGCAAGGCCAAGAACGTCTCCTCGCCCTCCGACACATACCCAAAGCCAGCCGCGTGCAGCAGGTCCAACGCCCCAGTGACGGCGGACACCTTGGCCTGGAAGGTGGGGTTTTGCAATCTGACGCGCCGATATTTCTCTTGGAAAGGATCTTCCAGCACGTTGGCCAGGATCCGGAGGATGGTAGAGACGGCGGCTCGCCACCTCTCCAAAGGTTGATCGAGCATCGTCGCCATGGCCATGTCCGCCTCCTCATTCGCTTTGAAGGCCGCGGGACTCTCGTACTCCTCCTGACTCAGGGGCGGGATGTAAGCTCCGCTGCCGGCGTCGGGCGAGGAGGAGGTGGTGGAGGACGAGGAGGACGGGGAGGGGTCGCCGTATGGCATGTCAGACGACGGCGGCAGTGGGAGCATCATAGGCAGTCGCGCCGGCCCAACGGAGGGCGCCGGTGCCGACAGCTCAATGCGGGCCTGCGCTTGTGCTGTGGTGGGTTGATGGGGGGCAGGGTGCGGGGTTAGTGTTTTCTTATATAAAGCTATGGTGACGTGGATAATGATTGTGGCATGTAAGCGTGTGTGCCTCCCACCCAAATCGCAGGCCTCCCTACCAAACCCTTTGTCTTACCTCGTGACATGCTTTGAGATTCGTAAGGGTTGTAGCCAAGGGCGGCGGCCTGCTCGGCTTCAAACCGCTTGATCTGTTCAACGTGAGCGCGGGTCGCAGCGTCGTCCTTCGTCGTGAATTTATCCAACCCTTCCCCGCTTTTCTTACTCCCCCTCCCATTGCTGCCCCCCCCTTTGCCCATCTTCCGCTCATAGGCCTTGCTACGCTCCTCGGCTGCCGCGAGCATGGCCCTTCGCCGTTGCTCGTCCGCGTCGGACCCACCACTTCGTTGCCTGCTACTCGTCGAAGGCTCTGACGCGCGCATCGAGGCTGCCGAGCGCCGAAAGGAAAAGATGACGGGGCGCTCCATTGCGCACAGGGCCACCTCCAAACTCTCGTAATTGCCCACGGGGTTCCCGTCGACGCCAATCACCCAATCGCCCTCACGCACCCCCTTCTGATTCGCCGCTCCGCCTGTAACAACATTCCCGACCACGGGAAGCCCCGCCTTGTCAAACGTGATGGTCATGCCCAGTTGCGTGTCCGCCTGGCCAAAGGTCACGTCAAAGGTGCTTGTTGTAGCGGCAGCGGCCGCGGGGATGGTCGTCATCGTGGTGGAGGGCACACTCGGACGTGGCGTGGTGCTGCTGGTGCTGGTTCCATTTCCCAAAATGTGGCCCTTCCCCTGTTTCACCCCCAGGGCACTCTTCAGGTACTCCATCTACGCGCCGTCGTGGTGGTGGTGGTGGTGGCAAGGCGTGTGAGTGAGGAGCAAACGTGGTGGTGGTCAGAGGCAGGGAGAGCTGGGGCGTAAAATGCATGATGACCGAGAGCGTTTCAAGGCCCATGGCTGGCCGAATCGCTGCTGTGCTGTTGCCTTTCGTGTCAAGCAGGTCACACCCCCACACTCAACCCCTTTCCCGACGACCCCAGCCACCACAGGACGGACACGGCTGCCAGCCGCCTCCGGAAACCAAGCAAAAGTACCCTCATCTTTTTTCAGCGTCATCAGCGCCGCGGGCAGCCCTGATGTCCGACCCCGTCGACCCCGCGGATCAACAAGCCATTCTCGAGTACCAAGGCAAACGCCACGCGCTGCCCGTCAAGCATGGGTGCATACGAGCCGCGGACCTCAAACCGGCGGCGGGGCTCATGTCCTACGACCCAGGTACGTCGTGCTGTGGTTGGGTGCTGGTGTGCGAATTGTTTGGTTGGTCCGCTTGTGGGTGGGATAGAAGAAGCAGGGCAGGCAGGGGCTAGAGCTCGATGATACATGACACCGCGACGCACGCATGGGTCTTGGCATCGAGGTGTGTAGGTGCAAAAATGTCTATGAGAAAGGATAGGAGGACCGGATTTGACATGTCTCATTGCAGGCTTTCCTCCCGTTTCGCGCACCAGCACTCTAAGGGGGGACAGGGATTTCTGGCTGAATATCACGGCATGTGCTTTCCTTGGCTGGAGACGATGTAATTTTTGTAGTGTTTTTCGAATACCTCTTCATCTAATCGGCTGCCATAGCAGTCTCCTCTAAGCCATTACTCCCGCTTCTCCATTCGCCCTCCCCAACCCTGCAGGCTACATGAACACGGCCGTTTGCACGAGCCGCATCACCTACATCGACGGGGAACGGGGCATCTTGCGGTACCGGGGCTACCCCATCGAGCAGCTGGCGGAGGGTTCCAGCTATTTGGAAGCAGCCTTCTTGCTTTTGTACGGCGAGTTGCCCAGCGCGCCCCAACTCGAGCACTTTTGTGCCCGCGTCTACCAGCACCAGGCGGCGATCCACACGGACCTGGTGGCGTTGCTGCAAACCATCCGCCACGACGCCCACAGCATGACATCCATCGTCAGCGCTCTGGCCGCCCTCAGTGCCCTCCATGCTGATGCCAACCCGGCCCTGGCCGGCCAGAGCGTCTACAAATCCCGGGCCATGCGAGAAGCCCAGGTCTTTACCCTCCTGGGCACCTTCCCCACACTGGCCGCCCACCTCTTGCTGCGCCGCACGGGCTCCGAGTCCTCCGCCACGCTACAATCGGCCGCGCTGCTCCTGCACCCCACCAACCCCCGCGCCTACGTGGAGCATTTTCTTGTCTTGCTGGGCCTGGGCAAAGCCCGCGCAAGTGACAGCCGGCCGGACCCTCGCGTGGTGCGAGCCCTCGACATCATCCTACTGGTGCACGCCGACCACGAGCTCAATTGCTCTACCGCCGCCGTCCGCCACTTGACCAGCTCGGGCGTGGACGTGTACACGGCCATTGCCGGAGCCACGGGTGCGCTGTACGGGCCCTTGCACGGCGGGGCCACCGAGGCGGTCTTGCGCATGCTCCAAGAAATTGGGACGGTGGAGCGTATCCCCGCGTTTCTGGAGGCCGTCAAGGCCAAGCAGGCCAAACTCATGGGCTTTGGGCACCGCGTGTACAAAAACTACGACCCACGGGCCAGGCTGGTCCGGGAGGTGGCATACGAGGTCTTTGAAGTCTACGGTGCCGACCCCTTGATCCACCTGGCCACGGCCCTCGAAGCTGCGGCCCGGTCAGACGACTACTTTGTGGCGCGCAAGCTGTACCCCAACATCGATTTCTACTCCGGCCTGATCTATAAGGCCGTCGGCTTCCCCGTCGACTACTTCCCCGTCCTCTTCACCATGGGCCGCATAGCGGGCTGGCTGGCACACTGGGACGAGCTTTTGGCGGGGCCGATGGACGAACAAAAGATTGTCCGGCCCCGTCAGATCTATCTGGGTCCCACGGAGCGGCCATACGTGCCGCTGGACGCACGCGGGGGCAGACACGCAACCGGCTACAACGAGCAAGAGCCACTGATGACCTCGTTGTTGCGAGCACGGCTGTAGCGAGTGAGCGAAATAACAATGACAAAGCAAAACACCTGAAAGTAAGGAAAGCACCTTGATGAATGTCTCAAATTAGGTGCATTTGTTTCTTCTTTTTGTTTTTGGCGTCTTTGGGAACTGCCCTATGTACAAAGTCTTGGGCAAAGGTATGGGTGGTATCTGATCTGCTCAGTCTCTCTCCTTTGGCTCTCGTCCTGGCGGTTTAGTCCTTTTATTTCTCGTTTTTCTATTTTTTTCGGTCTTTCTGATTTTCAGACACATGTAAACATACAACATGACTGGAGGAATGGTCAGGATGACGAATGAATATAAATGGCGCCAGATTAGGCGAGGTCACGGTATGCGCGCCATGCCCACCTGTCGTCCGCATACCGTAGGAACAAACAACTGCTGCTCCTCTCTCTAACCCCTCAGCAATCCACACCTTGCGACGTACTGCACCTTGAGTGTCATAACTGCTAACAAGCTTTTCTGCTTTCAACCAATCTCACACTCGAAAGCCCTTTTGGCATTTATTTTTTTCAAGCATCAACTAAAGCATGCTCCTCGTTTTGCCAGCGTTGTTCCCGTCACCTAGCTAGTCACGCCGGTTGCCCCCCAAAAGCTGCAAAATAAAAAGAAACAAATTGATTATGTCTAGGTAGAGCATGATGCTGGCGATGATGGCGTCTTCCGGCCCAAACCGCTTGGACAGCAACCACGTGTCGTAGACAATGAGGGCCGAAAATAAGAGCGCACCAATAAGGGAGTACCAGAAGGTCGAGCGCCAGCCCGTCAGCCAGGAGATGAGCCCCCAAACCATCAGCCCAAGCAAGCCCGCCATACAGAAGCCCCCCAAGAAGGAAAAGTCCTTGTCACTGTAATAGGTGTAGGCCGTGAGACCCACAAAGATGGCCAGCGTAATGCCAAACGCTTGCAAGACCAGCTCGCCGGACCCCTGCCGGTAGTACATGGCGCAAATGAGGCCCACCAAAAACGACTCGCAAAGCGTAAAGACCCCGAGGAGCACCATATTGTAAGGATGCTTTTGCTTGAAGCAAAAGAGGCCAATCAGGCAGGCAAATGACAAAACGAGCGCAAGGATGAAGAGTTGGGGCGTGGCGAGGACAAAATCGCTGATGCCGCGGCTGAAACAAAACAAAACGGCCACACCAACCGTGGTGAGAAGCTGCATGGTCAGGATGGCGTACACCTTCCGAAGCAAAGCCAGCCGGATCTGACCTTGGGTCTTTTCCATGAACGAGGAAGGAACCTGCTCGGCCGCTTGTGCCGCCTCGGGATCGTAGAAGTCGTCGCCGGCGCCCGCGTACATGGTCGGCTTGGGGTAGGGCTGGGTGGGGAGCTGCTGATGATGTTGCGCGTGGGGGTGGTGGGTATAAGCCGCGGGTTCCTGCTGCTGGTAAGCGGGGTAGTACTCCGTGGGCGTCTCCTGCGAGGCCACTGGGTAGGCACCAAGGGGGTGCTGGGCATGCTGCTCCTGCTGGTAGTAGTACGGGGACGACGCGACGGGCGCTTCCACTCCGCCGGGCTCCCCGCGCTTGGGGTCGTGGTAGGACGACATCGAGGTGGGTGAAGTAGTCTGGAGTGCTCTTGTGTGTGTGGTCTGTGTGTGATTGGGGATGGGGAAGAGGGGGAGCTGCGTTAGATATGCATAAGGGAGAGGGGCATGCATATGACGCTGCAGAACAAATGTGGGATACATCCCCCTACAAAGCCAGGGCGAATGCAACGCGCATAGTGCCCCGCTCCGCAAGCAGCATGACACGCACGTGGTAATGCACACACTCAGGCAACACGAGCAATGTAATACATGTGCAAGATGGGATATGAGAGGGGGGGATTGCCGTCCTCGGTCATCCAACAAGTTATTACTTCGGCCGTTGAATCGAGAGACGAATCGAGAGGAGGTTGAAATGAAATGTATGGCCGAATTGCCAGGGCATAGACACACCGTTTGCAATTATAATAGCTGTAAATCACCATGGTCGAGAACCACACAAGCTCTCAATTTGACTGCAAGCAAGTGCGCTGCGGGGCATCATTTATCCACCTCTCTTTCCGCCCACCTATGTAGGCTCACCTCGAGATGCCATGCGAAAATGACAATCCAAAGAAGAGTGATGCAGTCTAAGCAGGTACAAAGACGGCAGACAGAGGATTCAAATCTTCTTGCCGCGTGTGAGGCGGGTGCGTACTAAAAGTAAAGCCAAAATTATGCGCATGAATTTCAGCGTCGTCCTCAGCATTCCCTTACTTACACACACCTTAAACCTGGGCCAAAATGCCATCCGGCCTCAGAGGCTTTTTGTAACCCTGCTTCTAAAACAAATGGGGGGATAAGATGCAGTATGTGATAAGCCAGCGGCCACGAAGGTTATTATCATTTGGAAGAGAATGGAAGAGGAGATCCAAGAGGAGATCCAACCTTGAAATCAAAAAAACAGGAAGAAAAAAAGAAGAAATCATAGGGGTTAGGACCTCTTTCGTTGCGCGTCTATATGTGCTTATATGCGCATGCTTCGTCGTCCACGTTCAAGAGTCAGCGTATTGTTACAGCAAATGCATACCAATAACAGGAAGATTTCGAAAATCAGACAAGAACCGTGCGGTATCGAACTCTAAAAGTTATCTGACTAGATAAAGACGCAACTCGGCAGGATTGCAATTCAATTCCCCGGTAGTATAGTGGTCAGAATCCCTCCCTGTCACGGAGGAGGCCGGGGTTAAGAACGTCAGTCGCCCTCATCAGGTCTTGTTATGATGTTCTCCCTTCCGATTCCCCGCCGAGGAGTAACATTTTTGTGCTATAGCACATTCTTTTTGTTCTCCCTTCTTTGTGTTTGGAAACTCTTTTTCCTTGGTGTGTGTGAGTCATGGTTTTTTAATTATGCCTTTCTCTCTATCATCGTTTCACCTCCAGCTCTTTTATATATGTGCTCCAGCTCTTTGTTTATGTGGTGCGCCACATTCACATCACAAATGGCCCATGCCGCTTTCAGAATCTCACTCGACCCATGCAAGCAACGGCAAAACGGCTTGATCTAAAGAAGCGTCATGCACTTCTCAAGACAGCCAACAAAGTTTCTCACCCTACACGCACACACACATCACAAAGCACAGGCGCTTGATGCTTTGGCCCTTGGAACTCTTGCTTTCGCCGTGCTCTTTGCTGCCACCAAGGCGCCCCACCCCCAATTCGCCGCGCGCTCATCATCTTCCTCATCATCCGCATCATCCGCCTTCCTCTGCTTACCGACGACACCAACACCCCACACAACTCACAGAGACAAGCATGGCGGCGGCGGAGGAGGTGGTCGCGGAGCGCATGTGGAATTATCTGGCGCCCTCCGGGGACAAGAAGGTACGTTTTGGCGGGATTCTTGTGGCCTATTAGCATATCGTCTCACACTCGGGGGCTTTTGGTAATGTGTAGGCAAGGTCTCCGCACACAGCAGACGATCTAAGATGCCTAAAATAAAATGCTGACATGCTTAAATGCTATCTGCTGCGAAGATGGCGGTCCGTGCTGCCTCTCCACAATATTCCTCTAGCCCATCATCTTGGTCCCTCTCACCACCCTCCTCCACAGCCCGTCCCTCCCTCCTTCTCCCCAGCCTTCTCCACTCACCCCCTCCCCTAACATAAATCCCTCCACACCAAAACAGGGCCCTTTCCCCGAGTCCATCCTGATGCGGATGCTGGTGCGCAAGCTCCCAGGTCTAGACGCCTCGTCGTACTGCTGGACACCTGGCATGGACGACTGGCGGCCAGTGGGGCAGATGACCAATTTCAAGGCCGTGCTGGAGGCGGAGGGCGCGGACTGGTATTATCTGGACAAGGACGGGGAGCAGCAAGGCCCTAGCGAGGTCAAGCAAATGGCTATGCTGCTGCAGGGTGGGGATATTGATGGCCTGAGTTTGGTCTGGCACCAAGACCTGGCTGGGGGTTGGAAGCCCTTGTCGGAGGTAGAGGAGCTGCGGCAAGTGCTGCGCCTGTTGATGCGACCGGAAGAGGAGGGGGGCGAAGACGGGGAAGGTGGGGAGCAGGAGGGAGGGAGGGAGGGGGAGGGGAAGGGGAATGGGGAGGGAAGTGGTGGTGGTGGTGCGTCTTCAATGGACGAGCGGCAAGTGTTTGACGCGGACGAGATGCCTAGCCTCCCGCCGGCTGCTGCTGCTGCTGCCTCGGCCGCCGCCAAGAGGTCAAGAAGCGCGCTGAGCGTGAAGCAGTCGTATGTGGCAGACGATGGCACCAAGTATCGGCTGAATCCTCAGACGAATGAGTGGGAAGAGGCTGGGTCGGGGGACGAGAGCGGGGAGGAAGGCGAGGAGGAAGGCGAGGGGGAGGAGGAAGAGGAGGAGGGGAACGGCAGCGCGGCGCGGCAAGCATCAGCGGCAGCAGGTCCTGGCGGCGAGGCGGGGAATGCATCGAAAAAGAAGAAAAAAAAGAAGAAGAACCGGGGCGGAGAAGGGTGGGACAAGGCGTCCAATAAGTGGGTGTACGTGACGGGCCTGCCCTCGGACGCGACGGTGGAGGAACTTGAGGCGCATTTTAAGCAGGTGGGCATCCTGGCGGTAGACCCCGAGACGCAGCAACCTCGTGTGAAGATCTACCGTGACCCCACGGGCGCGCCCAAGGGCGATGCCTCCGTGGCGTACGTCCGGCCCGAGTCAGTGGAGTTGGCCGTGGAGATTCTGAACGGAGGCTTGCTTCGACCAGGCTGGCCCATAAGCATCACCAAGGCCGTCTTCCAGCAAAAAGCCGGTGGGAATAATGGCGGGGAGGGTGGGGGGGGAGGGCCGGTCAAGCGGCGAAAGGTGAACGAGGCCAAGGTCAAGGTGGCGCGGGCGGCGGCCAAGCAGGCGCTTTCGTGGTCTGAGGCGGACGATACGGGACTGGGGGGCAAGGCGCTGCGCATCGTGGTGGTGAAGAATATGTTTTATCCTACTGAATGCCAGGCGCCGGGGTTTGTGGAGGAGCTGCAGGGGGATTTGGAGGGGGAGTGCTCGGCGTTGGGACCGCTGGAGAAGATGACGATTTTTGAGAGGCATCCGGAGGGGGTGGTGGTCATTAAGTTTGGCACGGCCTTTGCGGCGGAGCAGTGTGTCAAGCTTATGAATGGCCGTTTTTTTGCTGGGCGGAAGCTGCAGTCGTCGTATTGGGATGGTAGCACGGATTACACCAAGGCGGTGTTCCGAGCCGAGAGGCCGCCGACTGCCGCGGTTGCTGAGGGAGAGGGAGAGGGGGAAGGAGGGGAGGAGGGTAGAGGCGAGGCGGGGGCGACTGCCCTGTCTACGATGGAGGACGAGGAGGCGGCGGAGGAGGAAAGGCGATTGGCGGAGTTTGGGGACGAGCTGGACAACCAAGAGTTGCCACCAGAGTTCCAACTTGAGGTAGCGCCTGAGTGAGAAAAAGAGGCCTTGTAAAAGAAAAAGAAAAAAGCATGCTCATCGTAATTGTCGTGAAATCTTTATTCAAAAAGTGTCGCGATTTTTCCGTTTTCATTTTGGGTGATGGTTGAGTGATTTTCCAATCAATTATATTGATTAAAGACATGAAACGTCAAAGCAAATTGTAAAGCAAACAAATGAGTTGATCTCTCTACGTCTATTTCTGAATTCTTTTTTGTTTGAGTGGATATTGCAGGTCAAGGGAAATGGTACAGATACTTTCATTGCCCTCATTGATTTAAGGGGCTGTAGGTGGCAAGGGCAGGTAGGTCAGTGGAGGCTCGAGGAGGAGGCGGGCGCTCACACACACAGCCCAACCTTTAAATGGCAGCGGAAAAAGTACGTGACAGACACATGCAGAGTTTTTGCCTGCATTCTCTATAATCGACACACACTTCTTCACAGAGAGAGAGATGTGCAAAGAGCGTGGCGCCACTCAAGCTTCTCATGGTGGCTCTAGATACGTACAAACACGGTGACTCTCTTACAGCCTCTCCTCCCTCCCCACGGAGCATAATCTCCTCTCGCTCTCACAATTCTAATTAATAAACAACGGGCCCAACACCAACACCGTCGTCGACAAGAGCTTGATCACAACGTGCAAGGCTGGACCTGCCGTGTCCTTAAACGGATCGCCCACCGTGTCCCCCGTGATAGCCGCCTTGTGCGCCTCACTATTCTTTCCCCCATAATTCCCCAACTCGATATATTTCTTCGCATTGTCCCAAGCCCCGCCCACGTTATCAAGGAAGAGGGCCATCATGATACCCGTCACCGTCCCAAACATCAAATAGCCCGCCAGCACCTCCGCACCCAACAAAGGCCGGTCCGTCAAAGCCCCCACCCCTCGAAACACTAACCCCACCACCACCGGCAGCCCCGTAGCAAGCAAGCCCGGCCAGACCATTTCTTGCAGTGCCGCGCGTGTCACAAGCGCCACACACGAGCGGTAATCCGGGCGGGCCTTGAAAGTCATAATATCTGGGTTATCCCGGAATTGCCGCCGCACCTCCTTCACGACCTCGCCGGCTGTCTTGCCCACAGCCGCAACAGTCAAGCCGACAAAGTAGAAGACCATCATGGTGCCTATCAACCCACCAATCAATACCTCGGGAACAGCAATATCAACCGTCCGGAAAGGCTTCCCCGAAAACTGCGAGAACTCGTCCATGAAGGCCCCGAAAAGCAAGAAACACGCCAGCGAAGCCGAGCCGATTGAGTAGCCCTTCGTGATGGCCTTGGTCACATTCCCCGCGGCATCTAATCGATCAGTGGACTCACGCACGAATTCGGGCTGCTGGCTCATCTCGGCAATCCCTCCCGCATTATCCGCAATAGGCCCATAATTATTCATAGAAAGGACGTAGCAAGCAGAGGAGAGCATGCCCATCGTGGCAACAGCCGTGCCGAAAAGGCCTGCGTTATGACCAGTACCCACACCGGAGGTCCGCCCTAGGTGGTAGGCGGAGACGACGGCAAAGGAGACAGTGATGGAAGGAATGACCGTGCTCTTCATCCCGACAGCCACGCCCGTGATGATATTGGTGCCATGGCCGGTGGTACTGGCCTCGGCGATGGAGCGGACGGGGTAGTAGGCGTAGTCTGTGTAATACTGCGTGGAGGCAATGAACACATAAGAAGTCAACATACCCAACCCCCCGCACCCCGCAAAATGCCACCAGGCTTGCGGCGCGTCCGGCACCGAAAGCAGGAGCCAGCAGGTGATAACAAAGCCGACGACGGCCGTGCTGGCTGTGACGTAGTACCCGCCCTTGAGGACGGCCATCGGGTCTTGGTTGTGCGTCTGGTTCGTGGCACCCACATACATAATCCCCAACGACGACACCACAATATCCAACGCGTGGACCACCAGCGGGAAGAACATAAACGGCGTCGGGTCCGCCAACCCCGCCTCCTTCGCCAAGGTACTCCCCAGAATCATAGCCCCGATTATCTCGGCCGCCACAGACTCAAACACATCAGAAGACGAGCCCACACAATCACCCACCATATCCCCAACCAGGTCAGCAATGACGGCTGGGTTCCTTGGATCATCCTCCGGGATACCACTCTCCACCTTCCCCACCAAATCCGCGCCCACATCAGCCGCCTTGGTATAAATCCCCCCACCCAACTGCATAAACAACGCGACGAAAGAAGCCCCAAAGCCATAGCCCACCATCAGCATAGGCACCTCGCCTGCGTGCAGAATGCCCGCGGGCACGAACACCAAATACAACCCTAGGTAGAGACTGGTCACGCCGGCCACGCACAAGGTAATGTCTAACACCGCCGAGAAGGCACCACCGTTGAAGCAGACAATCAAAGCCTCCATGTAAGACCGGCGGGCGGCGCTGGTGACGCGTATGTTCGTCTGCGCCGCCACCCACATGCTCAAATAGCCTGCGGCAGCAGAGCAAAGGGCACCCAAAATGAAGGAAAGGGAACCAAGCAGGCCCAGCATGGTGTTGCCCAGCTTCCCCACGCCGTGGTTGCCCCCGCCGCCCGTGGGTCGGAGCATGTAGGACAAGGTGATGACGATGGAAAGCACGACTGCAATTTTGGCAATGGCGTTGTATTGCACGCGCAAAAAGCCCTCGGCGCCCTCCCGGATGGGGTTGGAGACGGCGCGCATCTCAGCCGTGCCATCGTCCTTGGACAACACATAGCGCGACAACCAGTAGGCAAATAACGTGCCCAGCGCGCAAATCGTCAGGACAAAAACGGCACACCGAAAGTTGGAGGGAAGGATGATAAAACACAGGAGACCTGCCAAGCAGATGAAGGACGCCGTGGGCCCAATGTTTACAGACTGCGAGTATGCGTGGGCCACGCCTTGTGCCGTGCCCCCTGCCCCAAAGGGGTGGTGATGATGGCTGAGCTTGTCGTAGTCTGCCGCGCCTTTGTGGTGGTGCAAGAGGAAGCCACTCTCGCTCTCCACGTCGACGCCCACTGCGGACGGTGGCGTGTTCACCGAGGCCCCGTACGGATAGGTCAAGGGTATAGAAGCGCCACCCGTTTGAGACCCGTCCATGCCCATGCCTCCTACTCCCCCAGTCGTCCGACGATTCATGCTTGCTGCTCCAACCCCTGGCCGATTGATGACGGGAAGCAAGGAGGACGTGGGTGCTTGTTGCTTCTACTGCTGCTGCTGCCGGCTGCTTCTCACGCCCCTGGTCCTGTTGTAGGTAAGTGGAATGGTTCGATTAGATGCTCGTGGTGGTGCTGCTCACAGGCTCTTGTGCGTGGGGGGTGGCAGGGCGCAAAGGAATGATGATGGTGCGGCGTGTAGCTATGACCGCGTCTCAATTTGGCGATGGGTGCCGTTGGACCCCACTTGCGCTTTTTTGGGACCGTACGCGCCTGTAAAGTGTGTGCGTAAATGGTGATGAGGGCGTGAGCGTGGTGGATCTGAGGTGTCGTGGTGCGTGGTTGTGTTTGTTGGGGTTGTGGGCTCTCAGTTTGAAGGGGCAGGTTGACTTTCCGTGACTCGTCGTCATCGCGGCCAACCTCCCCACTCCCCGACCCCCTCCCTCCCCTTTTGCTTTTTGACTGCTGATTACCACAGTGAAATAAGTGCGAAAGGGCAGAACACAGTCGAGGTCGTCGTCCGTTCAAGACTTTTCAGGTTGTGAAAGAAAAGGAAATAGAAACGCGCTCGGTCACCCCCTCAAAAGTCTGCAGCACCCCGAGCTTCTCATTTGCACCGTCCCCCGTACGTCGTCGCGAAGAAACAGAGCTAAAACAAAGAGACATTTTGATGTTGTTGTTGTTGTTGTTGTGATTTTTCTTTTGTCAAAATTGTGGCATTTATTTGATGTATTTTGCTCCGACGAACCCCCAATCCAATAGACATTCTCCCCACCTTGCATCCCCTCCCCTTTTTCTTTTTCTTTTTCTTTTTACTGATTCTCTTTTATGTCATTTTCACAAGGGCGCGTTCCCACGCTCGGTCATGTGTGCGTGCGTTTCCATCGACTTCTTCACGAAGCCAAGACGCCCACTCAATTTTTCTATTCACACATTGCGAGTCTTCTCCTTTCTCTCAAGTCATTTCGTGCCTCGTGTGTGTACACACGGACAACTAACCAACCAAACCCTCCTCTCATTCATTCATGTACCAAACCCACCTCTTCTTTCCTCCCTACTCTATCAAATCATTCCGCTCAAACAAAGGCACAGCCTTCTCAGTGGTGCCAAACGGCCCGGGCGTCAACTCAATGACCACATGCTTAGGCAAATCCAAATAAGGAATCTCTGACATGGCCGTCCCCATAAAGTAGCCATACAAACACCGCTGCACCGCCAAATGACACACCACCAACACTGACCGCCGTTGCCGCTCCAACTCCACAATAATAGGTCGGATACGTTGAATCACGTCAGCATAACTCTCCCCCCCCGCACCAGGGTACCGGTAATTGAGCTTGTCCTGCATCCGTCCCTCCCACACCTCGGGGAAGAGGGCCTTGAGCTGCGTGCGGTCGATCCCGACCAGGTCGCCACCGCGGAGCTCGTTAAGGAGGGGGGTGGAGACGCAGGGGTAGATGAGCTGGAGGTGCTCGATGGTGGCGTGGTGCACTTGTTGAGTCCCGGCCAGAATGAGGACTTCGTGGCCTGTGCCCATGACCTTTTCTTGCTGCGCCTTGATGAAGCGGGTGAGCATGAGGCAGTACTGCCGGCCGGCGTCTGTCAAGTCGCCTGAGTCCTTGCCTAGCACGTTATTGACCTGATCCAAGGACTCGGCGTGGCGCGTCAACCAAATCTTGCGAGGCTCAATGTGAATGTTTTGCAAATAAAAGGCAATTTGCGAGGGGATATAGCCCGTCGTGTTCCGCGTCACCACCTTCCTCCCCACATTATACACCTTGATATAAGAAACCTGCCCCTCGTCCTCATCGTCCCCTAACTCTTCATACACAGCCTCGTAGGCATGCACGCGCTGCTTGAAATCCGCCAAGGCCACCGCGGGATCCATGCCCTTATAGTCATTATTCTGCAATTTCATGCTATAATTCCGATGCAAAATCTCCTGATCATCGCAAATACTCTCCACAAACAACAAGGTGGCATTCGTCTCTTGCCGGTTCCGTGCCAGGAGGTTCTCGCGCCGGGCTCGGGTGGTGTTGGTGGCGTCAAAGAGCGCGACCCTTGGTTCGTCCTCCCCTCCCGCTGACAGCCATTCGTAGGCCTCGTCCAGCACTTGAGCGGCCATGCTCTCTCGCGTCTTTTGGGCTTCGGCGTTGTTGGCTTCGAAGAAGGACTTGTCCACGCCGCTTAGGCCCTAGATTTTTGGTGGGGAGGGGAGGGGGGGAGGGAGGGAGGGAGGGGTGGTGGTTAGAAAAAGCGTTTGGAGTAATAAAACTGGAAGAGGAGACACAGACAAGGGAGCGGTGCGCGTCCGTCGGCATTCTTAGACTCTCAAACAGCAGGAAGACGAAGATGCAATGGTCCGAGAATCCCTCACCACCCCAACCCTCCTCCCCACTCCCCAGTCCATACAAAAAACGTACCAGCTTGCGACGGAACTCGCCCACATTAAACACCTTGGCATGGATGCCCGTCCAGGTCAAATAACGAATAAGCATCTTAACAATATAACTTTTTCCCCGGGCCGGCAACCCCACCATCACCAAAATCAACTTGCGTTGCATGGTGCTGAACCCCACAAAATCCGTCTTGAGCGCTTGCCGCCGTGGGTGGTCAATGAGCGCGCCCTTGTCCGACTTCTCCAAAGCCACGATGTGATCGGCCGAGACGCCCCGGACCCGTGGCGAGGAAGCGCTGTCGCCATTGGAGCCGTGGTGGCCCAGGCCGGGCTTGCGGGCTATTAGCTCGTGCTTGCGGGTGCGGATGACGTAGAGCAGGCCGGCGGCTGACAGGGAGTACAGCACGACGGGCACGATGTCTTCGCTCATGCTTTGTTGCTGCTGCTGGTGCTGGTGCTACTGGTGGTGGCGGACCCACGCGAAGTGGTGTAGTAGGGTGGACGTAGGCGTGCAGCTAGGATCTCTGCTCCCTCGAAAAGGGCGAGCTGTTTTGCTGGCCAGTAAAGTGCCAGGCCTGTGGTGGAGTGTGGGGAGAGAAAAAGAGTAGGATGTGTGAGTGACGGTCTAGAGGTTGTGGAGAGCAGCGTGGCACCGTGATCGCAATCAGGTCGGGGATACACAAGTACAAGTGGCGAGCGAGTTGCTGAGCGTTTGGATCGATGTGAGGGTGGCTCAGGGAAGACCATTACACGCACGCACCATGGCGCACTCTCCGTTGGTGGGGAAGTGGCGCTGCCCCGTGCCCTCTGGACGAGGCACCCAACAAAGCCAAGCAAAGAAGAGGCTTGGGTTTACTTGTGCAGGGGCACGAGGAGGAGGGGCAACCCTGCGGGAGAGCAGCAGCAAGCAGCCACGTAGGCTTGAGCGATGAGAGCTGATGGTGACGGGGCTGGGCTGGGCGCGTCTGGACTGGGGGAAATGGCATGATTTTAACGTACACCCGCATGCCTACACATGCTGTAGAAGGGCTACCGTGAATGCAATAGTGCAAGTAGTAGGGCTGCCTTGGTTGCGACGAATGCTTAGATACACGTCGTGAGAGGCCGACATAGCCGAGGCCTTCAAGTCGAGCCTCAACAAGCGGCCCATGGTGCATTTTAGCTCATTTGGTTGCCTGATCACGTGCTTTTGTTTCCTTGAGGGCATTTGTTTGGGTCTGAGAGAGGTGAGAAAAGCCTTCCTGCGTAACCACAGCCTGTGCCTTTCCCCCAAGCCACCCAGGCATGTCCTCCACGGCCGCCTCCCTCCTTCCCTATCTAACCTCCCCTCTTCCTCCTCCCCGAACAGAACACAGGCCCTCAAAAAACAATGAAGGAGACCATTCACTACGCGACCCTGTGGGCCCTGCCGGCTGTCGTGGCGAGCTTGATGCTGCTGACTTTTCTGGACATGTCCTTTATGGGCGTGCACAGCCTGGCAGTTCGCACACGCTCCCTGCCCGGCCACAACATCGCGCTGCGCCTCAATAATGTGCAGGAAAAGCTCCTGGGTGGTAAGCAGATTCCGTTCTCCATTACGAGTGTCATGCTTGGCGCGGTCTTGGTGGCCATTATTTCGTGCAGCATTAGCCTCCATCGGTTGGTGCCTCTTAAGACGGAGGAGGTGGAGCAGCTGCGTGAGCAGAAGAAAAAGCGTAAGTGAGGAGGAGGAGGGAAGAAGCTATGGATGGGGTAGGACGAGACACGCAGGTGGAGCGTGGGGAGAGAAGGAAAGGAACAGTAGAACGTCGCGAGGTAGGGAGGTAACGTGGCCTGACGCGCGAAAAAGAAAACGAAAGAGTGGAAAGCGCGAATGGAAGGACACCCCAAGAAAGAAGATCAGGCAACAAGAAAGAAAGCACACAAACAAAACACCCAGAGCTCACTCCTCTATTACTACCTTCCATTTCCCATTTCCTTCCTATTCGACTAACTATTTGAAGTGCTGCACTATTTGAAGTGCTGCATCATCTTGCGAAGAATCGCCCTATTGTCTTCACTCGGCGGAGGGTTCGGCTCCTCACTCTCCCTCCCACCATCCCTCCCTCCGCCCTTCCCTCTTTCTCCTTTCTCCCCTCCCCCATTCCTTCGACTGCTCCTCCGCGGCGGCGACCGAGCTCCTGGACTCACAGCAGCAGAAGCAGCAGCAGCGCCGTGCTCGCGTGTGTTGCCCCTCCTCTCCACCTTCGCTTTTATCTGTCTACTGCCCCTCCCTCCTCCTCCTCCTCCTCCCCCCCCTCCTCCACCACCACTTTCCTCCCCTCCTCCTCTGTTGCTTCTTTTCCCTTTACCCGGCTTGCCCTCTGGTGCCAAAGGGACGATAGTCTCCCACCGTGAGCCCTGATCCCTTTTACTGCTGCTCTTCCCTCCCCCACGCGTGCTACTAGAGATAGGGGAGGAGGAGGAGGAGGAAGGGGAGGAGGGGGAGGGGAGCGCAACCGTGGTGGGTGGTGGTAGGACCAAGGAGGAGGCGGAATCACCGGCAGTAGTAGCAGTAGCAGGAGGAGGGCCTTGTAGTTGCCGGGCGAGCTCGGCGTGCTTTGCCACTTCATCCGTTAATTTCTGCCGTTTCTGATGAAAATGATAGAGCTGCATATTGGCCGTGACCACCCTAAGGACCTGCTGCTGTGTCGCTACTGCTGCTCGATCCCTCGTTACACTTACTTCCGGTAGCCCCGCCCCTCCCTCCCCTTCACCCAAGACGGCCTGTTGCGCTTCGAGGAGCTGCCAGAATTCGATAGAGAGTTGGGCGCCTAGTTGCGTTCGTTCTCTCTCGCAGGCGAGGGCTAGAGCTTGTCGTTCCTGCTCGAGCTGCTGGTGGAAGGAGGGAGGGAGGGAGGGGAGGGAGGCGAGTTGCTGTTGGGCTTGGACGTGGCGGATGGTGAGGCGTTGGGAGGCCTCGGCGTGTTTGGCGTCGAGACGGGCGACGATGGTGGTGGCGAGTTGTTGCTTCATTGCTTGGATGAGCCATTGGCCTTCGACTATATCTAAAATTGAGGGGTCGGCTAGGAGGGCCTTGACTGCTTCGAGTGTTGATTCGTTCAGCCCTGAACCGTAGGCGTCTTTCATGGTCAGCAAGGCTTCGGTGGTGAAGAGCAAAGGGGGGGGTTCGAGGTCTACTGGTTGTTGGGGTGGTGGTGGTGGTAGCTGGGTGGGTGGGAGGGATGGGGGTGGGAATGCGGTTGCTGCTGCTGCTGCTGCTGAGCCGTCGTCCATGGGTTCGTTCTGTGGTTGGTGGTCCTCTGGAATAGGAGGAGAACCGGCCTCACCACCCGCTGCAGCAGCGGCTGCCACGGCGAGGACACGGGCCACGGCATCGTCTACCGGAGCTGCTGCTGCTTCCTCTGCTGCTGCTGCTGCTGCTGCTGCTGGTGGTGCTTCCTCCACTTCCATCATTGCGACTGGCTCTGCTGCTGCTGCCTCCTCCTCCTTCCCTTCCTTCTCCAACTCCTCCTTCTGCTCTTCCACTTCCTCCTTCCCTCCCTCCTCCTCTTCTTCCTTGGGCACATTAAGCATAGCCTTCAGCTGGGCCACCGTCTCAATCCCTTCCGTCCCCGCCCCTCCCTTCGCCTTGAGCGCCTCCAAAAACTCGGCCCAAATCACATCCCGCTCTGCCTTGCTCGCCAGGACCTCCACCGCCCTCAAGTAGACCTTTTGGGCATTCGCAAACTTGCCTCGTTCCCGGCAGAACCGTCCATACTCCACCCACAACTTGGGCGCCTTCTCTCCGATCACATCAGTGGTGGCGCTCTCAAACACCCTCACCGCCTGCTTCCACTGCCGCAAGCGCCGTTCAAACGCCCCGTACGCCAGCCATAGGTCCACCAACCTATCTTCATAGGGGCGACGACCCGCGGCGGACAAAGGGGGGCTGGCCTCTTCCAGGACACGGGAGTATTCATCCGCCCACGCCGACAACGTCTCCTCCCACAGCTTGCGGGCGTCCTCCACCCCGGTCGAGGCCAACACGCCCTCCACCTGGGCCTCGACGCTCGGCAGGTCAAAGGCGGCTGGGATGGTCATGAAGAGCGATGATGATGATGATGATGAGGGCGGAAGGGAGAGAGGTCGAGGTGGCTAAGGAGAGGAAGGAAGACGGCTTGTGCTGCTTGGAAATTATGCCAGCGTGCTGCTCCTGTGATGCGTGTTGTTGTGTGTGTGTGTGAGGTGAGGGCCTGGTTTGTATGCGGAGGGAAAGAAGAAGGAGGCCGAGGGCTCCCACAGGTCGGAAGATTCGGGTAATTCCAGGTGTTGCGGCTGGGGAACGGAAGTCGACAACTTCCGTTCCGCTATTGGAATCTGGCCTTTTGAGGAGCCCGGGAACGGAAGTGAGCTCATCTTGATCGCGTTCCCACTAGGACTTTTTCTTCGTGCC
>Ga0209491_10002375_pt1 | contig 33708 bp, 25 predicted proteins | sample BON02_FD_187213 | JGI IMG/M metagenome (GOLD analysis project Ga0209491, IMG submission 187213) | Freshwater microbial communities from Lake Bonney liftoff mats and glacier meltwater in Antarctica - BON-02 (SPAdes) (version 2) | ecosystem: Environmental > Aquatic > Freshwater > Ice > Glacier... | reverse complement strand
TGTAATTTTGTCATCCTGAGCGGAGTCGAAGGATAGACAAAATTGTTGTTCAGTTCTCGATACAACGATGCTAAAGCATTACCACTCAAGCTGACAAGACTTTAGACAAAATACAGAACTCTCTTACCTTTGGTGAGGGAGTTTTTTTTACGAATTTCAATTCTTAGTCCTAACGGAGCTATCCATACTAAAAATGAAGCTCTCAAAACGCCAGTAGTACCTATCGAAATTGGAACAACTAAATTTTTGAATGGATACGGCAATCCTTAATCATGTTGGATTGGGAATACGTGCAGTCCACACTACTATCAAACGGTATGAGACGTCAAAAGAATATATACCTTTGTGATGAAGGAGGCTATAAAAGTCCATACCCTATACGAAAATGAAAATTACCTTTCTAATTATAATTCTTGCACTTGCCCAGAATGCTTTTGCTCAATGTGATTCTATCACGGTCAAAAACGTAACCTATTATACTCCATTGAGCCTAGACTCTATAGTAGAATCTCAGGGACTTCGAAATGGTCCGGATTATCAAGGTGCTACTTTATTCTTTCCGGTAAATGAAAATAATACGATGAAAAGCATAGTACTAGTACCGGGTTACCAAGCCACCCAGACGTCAGTAACTTCATGGGCTAGATACTTAGCTTCTCGGGGATTTATAGCTATGACTATCGGTACTAATTTACTTGGGGATAATCCAACTTTAAGAGCTACAGCACTCATAGACGGCATGGAGACTATCCGAAAAGAAAACAATAGAACGGCTTCTCCATTATTTGGACGGATAGACACGAACAGTATAGGAGTAGGCGGATGGTCTATGGGAGGCGGCGGAGCACAGTTATCCGCCAAAATGGATACAAGGGTAAAAGTTATATTGGCTATAGCTCCTTGGCTAGGCAGAGATATCAATTTCATATCTGACCTTAATCACTCCACACCTGTAATCATCATAAGTGGTCAAGACGACGCTATAGCACCACCCGAGTTGCATTCAGATATACATTATACTAGCACACCTAATTCTACCAATAAGTTACTCATAGAAATATCAGGAGGTAACCACTTCACTCCACTAAATCCTTCTACAGGAAAAGGAGATATCGGTAATACTGCATATGCTTGGTTAAAAATGTATCTAGAAAACGATGATTGCTATTGTAAAATGCTTAAAAGTGATTCTCTTAATCAACATTCCTCTACTTCCAAACACCTCACTACTTTAGACTGTTCCACACTTACAGTCAAAAATACTGAATACTCCAGCTTGAACGTTCGACTTTTCCCTAATCCAGTTTTAGATGAATTTACAGTTGAGTTTTCCAATCCACGCCAACTAGACTATATCATCTACGATCTATTAGGACACCAAGTAAAAAACGGAAAAGTAAGTTCAGGAAAAACCATAACGATGGGAGATTTGCCGAGTAACCTATACTTTCTTGTATTGGGTCAGCAAGCATACAAGTTGCTAAAAAACTAACACTTAATTATTTGAATAAATTTAGATTTAAGTACCGGCTACTTTTCAAAGTAGTTAGTTTTTAGAGTAGCGTAGCCTAGCAACTATGCTTATACTAACTCTACCAGTAACCTACTAGCCACTCTATCGGTAAGTACTTGGGACCTATGATTAGCATAGGTTACTACTACACTTTTGTCAAAAGGCTCTACACTTTCTACTGTAATTCCCGTACCAAGCGGTAAATCTTTTTTATTGAGATAAAGAAGAAAATCTACCGAGCTATCTTTCAATGCTCTAAACACTACTTTACTACCCGCGGCAACACTGCTAAGCACTACATGAGCTGGCGATATCAAGTTTCCTTCTTTATCTGGAATAGGAGAACCATGCGGATCCACCGACGGGAATCCCATTAGCTCATCCATTCTATCAAAGAGTTTTTCGGATTTAATATGCTCTAGTTCTTCAGCGACATCATGCACCTCCTCCCAGCCAAAACCCATCACTTGAACAAGAAACATCTCGGACAAACGATGCTTTCTAATGACTAATGCGGCCACTTTTTCTCCCAGTTCTGTAAGTCGCAGCGGCTTATACTTTTCATACGCCACCCAGCCCTTTACTTCTAGTTTTTTTACCATATCGCTCACCGATGGCTTACTCACTTCTAACACCTGCCCGAGATCAGACACAGATATATCTGTACTTATCTGATGAAGGGTATAGAGTGCTTTTAAATAATTCTCTTTAGTAACTGATGGCATACTTGGCAAAAGTGCTACGAATAAACAACACAACAAAATTAATTTGTTAGGTTCGTCTAACTTTATACTTTTGCAGTACTAATAAAAACAAAATGACATCAAAATACATCCTTCTACTCTCATTTTTTGCTTTTAGCATTTCTGCACTAGCACAATCTGGAAAAATCAGCGGACAAGTAGCCGTAGCAGAAAACACGACACCCTATGTTACTATATCTATAGCAGAAGTAACTAGAGGTGCAATAACAAATGAATACGGGAAATACACCTTAGCGGAACTGCCTTACGGCACGTATACTATCACTGCCAGTTACATTGGATACCAAGCAGTGACTAAAACAGCTACACTCTCTTCTGGTCAGTCAGACTTAACACTAGATTTTAGTATTAAAAATACAAAGATGGATCTAGACGGTGTAGTAGTGACAGGTACTAAAACACATGAATACAAGAGCAATTCTCCCATATTAGTATCTACTGTAAGTGGACAAATGCTCGAGAACGTACAAGCCTGTGACCTATCAGAAGGGCTCAAGTTTCAGCCAGGACTTCGGGTAGAAAATAATTGCCAAACTTGCAACTATACTCAACTGCGTATGAATGGACTGGCCGGTGGATACTCACAGATACTTATAAATGGTAGACCCATATTTAGTCCGCTAACAGGTCTTTACGGTATGGAGCAACTACCTACCAATATGATAGAACGCATAGAAGTAGTGCGTGGTGGTGGGTCATCACTATATGGATCTAGTGCCGTGGGTGGTACAGTAAATGTAATAACCAAACTACCTACCAAAAACAGTTATAGCTTAGACTACTCTTTTCAGCAGATAGGTGGCCAAGCAAACGATCATCAGCTAAGAGGTAACGCGTCTGTAGTAGCAGATAATGAGAAGTCTGGTCTTAGTATTTTCTTAAATAAAAGACAACGTGATTTTTATGATCACAACGACGATAATTTTTCTGAACTACCAAAGATAGAAAACACCTCTGTGGGCGTAAACGCATTTTTTTTACCAAAAGAAAACCAAAAACTAGAGTTTAGTATTAGTAATCTGAATGAATACCGATTTGGTGGCGAGATGGTAGACAAGCCTGCCTACCTCACCCAACAGTCTGAAGAACGCACGCATAATGTATGGATGGGAAGTGCAGACTATCAAATAAACTCTAAAGACCAAAAAACATCATTAATAAGCTATGCTGCTTGGCAACACACTACTAGAGACCACTACACAGGCATAAAACCTGATAGCGGCGAAGCACTGCAACAGCACTTAGAAAATTCTCCGTATGGTGTATCAAATGTATCTACCTATAACGCAGGAATACAAGTGAACCATAAAATTGATAAATTTTTGACTGGTGCCAATACGCTTACCCTAGGAACTGAATATATCTGGGATGAGGTATTTGACAAAATACCTGCATACAACTACCTGGTAGATCAAACCACCAAAAACGCTGGTGTATTCGTGCAAAGTAACTGGGAAGTACTGCCTAAAGTACGACTACTCTCTGGTGTACGTATGGATGCACATAACCTGATAGACAACCTCGTATTTAGCCCAAGAGCATCCTTACTCTACAAACCACTAACCAATATGCAACTTCGTGTAAATTACGGAGCAGGCTTTAGAGCACCTCAAGCTTTTGATACTGATTTGCACATCGCCTTTGCCGGTGGCGGAATATCACGTGTACGACTTTCTCCAGATCTTGCCCCTGAGCGTTCTCAAAGCTTAAGTAGCTCTATCAGTTATGATACGTCCAACGAAGATTTCATTATTGGCTTCACCTTAGAAGGTTTTTATACCCACTTAGATCAAGCATTCTTTTTGCAACCCGTAGGTGAAGATGCTTTTGGAGAAGTATTTGTAAAACAGAATGGACAAGGAGCCACTGTGCAAGGGGCTACTCTAGAATTACGAGCTAATTATGATAAAAAAGTACAACTCGAATCTGGTTTTACACTACAAACTAGCCGCTTTGATGAAGCAGTGCAGTACATAGACAATGTAGCAGGAATAAGAGATTTCATTCGTACACCTAACCAGTATGGATTTTCTTCTCTTACCTTCACTCCTACTAATAAACTAAACGCAACTGTAAGTTATGTATACACAGGGTCTATGCAAGTACCACACTTTGCCGGAGCACCGAATCAAGAAGTAGATGAAATCATCACCTCAGAAACTTTCTCCGAGCTAAACGCAAAAATAAGCTATCGGCTAAATAAGAGTACGAGCAAGACAGGAATAGAACTCTACGCAGGAACTAAAAATGTACTCAACGCCTACCAAAACTCTTTTGATATAGGTAAAAACAGAGATAGTAATTTCGTATACGGACCAGCGATGCCTCGTTCCTTTTTTGTAGGAGTAAAGCTTAGTTCATTCTAAATTATTGCGCCACCAGGTCTATCTTGACTACTATCTCGCAATTACGACTAACAGGCTAAGTTATAGTCTCAGAGCAAAGAGTTTCTCTTTTACCTCCAACTCCTGTCCATTTACCTGCAAGCAGGTAGATGGACTTTAACCGTTTATGACTTGAAGACTTTTTATATTTATGGATTCCAAGTATTCTACTTGGAATGACTACTATCCCCTTTGTTAGCAAAACGAGATTCCTCGCTTCGTTCTGAATTCTTATCTCACTAGGTCCACCTTGACCACTATCTCATTCTTACGACCAACGATTTGGTATGGAGGGTTGTAACCAAACCAGCGAAAATTACCCAGTGCTACGAGGTTATTTTCCTTTAGCAGCTTGGCGAGCTTGTCTGAGTTTTCTTTGATTTTAGCATCATCTGCAAAGCCACCAAAGGAGATGACTGCGACGTACTCTTCATCCGTTTGGAGCAGTTGAACACTGCTATCCTTAGGCGTAGGGAGATCATTGATTCCATACATCTTAGGCATCATAAAGCTCATTGTAGAGATACTATCATCCACATCCACTTGCACAGGAGACGTCATAGCTATAGATTCATTTTTATCATTCCCACCAAATATATAGCCTGCTAACTGACGGAACCCATTACTACTCATGTCATTATATGAAGTACTTTTAGATGTTATTCGAGCTACGTTTACAGATGGATAAAAACGAAGCTCAAAAGCTTCCTTAGTTTCTAAGACCTCATAAGGTTGAGTCTCTACGCTATTAGTGTTGTACTTCAAGTAATGCTGGACTACTACGAATGCTAAACCTAGAGTTCCTAATATGATAAGTGTTACCTTCATTATAGAAGAATAACACCTGTGACTAATTATTGCTTTCTGACTATCGCAATTAACTGAAATAAGTAAGACAAAAAAATATACTTGTTAGCTCCTCTAATATGCTCACATCTTAAAAGAATGACACCAAGAAACACACAACAAAACGGGCTCCTGAACCTCCTCGCCTTCATCCATTTTGGTAACTCTTGGGATACTAAATACACGTAGTACCTACCCTTAATTAACACATACAAAATGACAAAACCTCAGATATAATCAACAGCCTTTTTTTGTACTTATAATCCACTAGGCCTTACATAAAAAACTGAATACTGAAAATAGTACACCGTATGTAAGTTCCCAAGGATTCGATTTTTCATATTCTAAATCTCCTTCACCACTGCAGGTCGTTGACTCAGCTCATGATAGCAAATTCTATCTTTTACAAAATAATGGACCACCATACTTCTTCGAGTTTTCTCTTTATTGAGATGAGGCATTCCCCCGTGGAGTAGATTCGCATGCCAAATAAACACATCTCCTTTCTTGGCAGAAAGCACTTCAGCTTTTAATCCGTTTTCTTCGATAATACGTTGCTGATACTCTTCGTAATTTTTATTTGGATTAACCGCCAACACAGGTCCAGTGGTATTACCCATAGCAGTATTTTCGGCATACGGCAACTTATGACTCCCTGGATAATAAAACAGAGGACCATTATCTTCATCTATATCATCTAAAGCTACCCATATAGCGATAAGTCCACCCTGCGGGTAGGTAGCCATATGTACACTATCACTATGAGCCGCTTGCTCACTACCGTACTGAAAATTGATACTTTGGAATGGTACTATCTTCTCTTGTGTCAGGCTCTCTAGTAATTCTCTTAGTGATGTATCATTTATAATTTCCTTAAGTGACGCTACTTTTTTATGCGCAAAAAGCACCTTCTTCCCCGTATAGTTAAAGGCTACATCACCACTGGATAATGCCAGTGCCAATGCCTCATTTATCCGATTTACAAAATCAATAGCGTAATACTGCTCTAAGTGCAGATAGCCCTCTCTCTCCCACTTCTCATTAGACGTAACTAGATCTGCTATCTGTGGTAATTTACCAAAATGCTTGGCACTAATACTTTGCCATATTAACCTTTTGATTTGATATTTTTCATAGAGCGGCTTATTCCGTTTTAGATATTTATAGTTCCATAGGTTACTGATAGCATACACTAACTTTAATCTGCGTAGTACGCCTGTATATTTATCATAAAATGCCACTTATACCAATTCTATAATTTCTAAACCTTCGTTCTCCGCCACATAGTTCGGTAGGCTACTTATTATTATTTCTTCCAGCTTTTTTATGACACTTTCTTTCGCATAAAACTTAGTGTATATCAGTCCTACTGCTCTACCTGCATTATCCGCTCTAAAGGCTCGCAGATTATCTATAGACATATCATCTAGCTCTCCAGCTTCCCACTCTGGCATTATCGTAGCTCCACCTTCTAAGTCTACTACTTTTTTTAAGGTATGTAAGCTGCCACTTTCATAGTTAAGAGCTAGGTGGTTTAACTTTTCATCTGGCAGTGAGCACAGGTTTATAGTCTGTGTACGAAAGCAATTCCCTTCACTAAGTAGCCATAATTTGTCCGCCAGTAAATCATCTGCTTCCCACGAGTTTTTACCATAGGAAGGATGATTAGGATGAGCATATATCCTAAATTTTTCTACATACAGTTGCTTCTCTATTAATCCATTATTATGCAGTGGGGTACTCACTATGCCTACATCTAATCTATTGTGCTCTAGGTCTTCTACTATCTCGTGAGTGAGCCCTTCTTTAATAGTTAATTTTAAATCAGGATATTGTTGAGCTACTTGGCTTATCAGTCTAGGCACTAGCGAATTCGCTATAGTTGGTAATACACCTATCTTTAGCGAACCACTTACATCTCCTGTATGATCTTTTAGTATCGTCTCTATTTGTGCGGTTTCATTAAAAATAACGCGAGCTTGTTCTATTATTTTCTCACCAATAGCCGTAGGCGTTATGGGCTGCTTACTTCTATCAAAAATAATAACGCCTAGTTCCTCCTCTAGTTTTTTCATCTGCATACTAAGTGTAGGCTGAGTAACGAAGCTAGCTTCAGCTGCTTTTATAAAGTTACGATGCTCATCAAGAGCTATAAGGTATTGTACTTGGATTAAAGAGATATTTAGCATGTAACAAAGGTAGTTTTTTTACACCTCAGATATTAAACCACCAAAGGACTTTAAACAAAAATAGAAATAAACTAAATCATTCCTCTTAACCCTTCTAACTTCCCTCTCAAACTCTTAAAAAACTGGTATCTTAATTTCTCAGAAACTTCACTGAGAAGAATAGATTTTAATCTTATTTGCTCTATCCAGCGATTGCACTCTTCTGAGAAATGTGGGTTGAATGACATCAACGAGTTAAATGAATTAAAACTCACATACGTATATATTTTGCCATCTTTAGCGGCCTGTATACAGTTATTACTTAAGAATATGTCACTCTGATACATCTCAAAGGGACTGGATATTGTCCCCTCTTTGGTTTGGATTAATTTACGTCCTAATTGAGCTTCACCCTCTAGTTTAGTAAGTAACGCTTCTATATCATCACATATTTGTAGAGCACTCTGCTTGTCTACGAATAATCCAGACTCTAAATAATACTGCAATTGTTTTATAGTGCTATCTAGTGTCTCTGGTGCCCAAATCTCTGTGCTGGCTACTCCATGATAGTTTTGATAAATACGGTCTGTAATCTCCTCATACTCACCTAGACTCTCATTGGCATCATACTTTCTGGTAGCAAATGCTGGAAGGTTTAATACGCTTCGTTGCCAGAAAAATAGCTTAAACCTACTTAAGCTCTTAAACCCAAACTGTCTAAAATAGGGTAAGTCCATGGCAGTCATTACTATTTTAGCATCACCTATACCCATCTTGCTTAGCGACTTTATTTCTTGCTCTATACCCTTTAGATAATTAAGAATACTAAATGTGTCTTGAAACATCCCATTGAACTGGAAAGGGACTAACCTCCCTTGATAATTGATCACAGAATCAAAAGAGATATTGAATCTCAGGCAAACCTTCTGTATCTCATCAAAAGTGAGAGCAGTATCTCCACGCATACGCCTGTAGGCTGCATCAATGTTTACTCCCAAGAGATCTGATAATTCAGAGGCTAGGTTCTTAGCACCTACTCGCTCTTTGCATTGGTCTATAAGTATAAATTGACTCATTTTATTGATTTTTACAAATTTACAACAATTGTTATTAATAAATTATTGATTATAAATTGACTTTCGTCAAAAAATTCATTTTAATACTTAATATCGATTTCAAAACTTCAATAATTTTAACAATCCGCTTAAATCAATGAATAGAGAGTTTCACAGATAACTATTCGATTAAAAATAGCCGCTTTCTAATTACACCTTTGAACTATCAAAATGAGAGAAAGCATGAAAATGACGATATTAATAGTTACTGCATTGTTGCTAATTCTGCACTTTACAAGCAGTGCTCAGGGAGTTTTTTATGCAGGCTTAGCGACAGAGATATATTCTGACGCCAAAAGTCAGACTTATGACCTGCAACTGATAGACGAAAACAATCCTTTCAATAACGTATCGCACAGAATGAATTTCGCCCTCAACTATGCTAGACCTATTAGTTTAAAAAGTGGTTACAAAAAAAATAGCTTTGGTATTGAGGCTATTCTAACACTGAGAGGCAAATCAATCGTGACAGATAATCAAACTGATATTTCTTACGGCTTTTTCCCTCCGTTTGGGGACCCAGACACAACATACTTGGAGACAACGTTCAAAACTAGAACAAATTCTATTGACATACTGGGCATGTACTATTTTAAAGATGCAGATAAACTCTCGCCATATATTCAGCTAGGAATATCATTATCACAAACTGACTTAATATATTTTCAAGAGAGTGACAAGAAAACGGAAACTGAATACACTTCAATCCAACTCTACGATAAGTTCTCTATAGGCCATAGACTCCAGCTTGGGATAGATTATGAAATTTCTGGTAACCTATCTGCATATGCAAGTGCCGGATACATACATACGATTTATACTCCTACCAAAGCAGATGCATTGGTAAATCAATACAGAAAGAGCGTAGATGAAATATACATCAGGCATAATAAGCAGAACTTGGTTTTAGATTCGTCAAATTCATCTTTATCAATTGAAAATACAGTACTAAATGCCACAATAGGCATCACATATATCATCTTTAAACAAAAGGAACCATAAAACAATCAATTTTAACATTCGCCTTTACATTAGTGTGCAGCCTACTAATGGCACAGACTAAACCAAAACTAGCCGTAATCAGTTTTGACGCCCTAGGAGCACAACTGGACAAAGCTCAATTCACATAATTGCTTCGTATAGAGATATGCAAGCACGCAAAATACGAGATGATAGACCGCTATGAGATCTCAGAAATGCTTCAAAAAGCGGAGATAGACAATACCTCTTGTTTTAGCAAAACATGTCTAAAGGAAGCCGGAAAAATACTGAACGTAGACTATGTTATGAGCGGCAGTGCAGACATACTGGGAGATGCACTCTTTATCAGGCTCCGTATGATTGACCTAGCAGGGAACACTATGAAAAAGGAAGTAGTTCGTGAGTTTCTGAATATTCCAGAAAAAGCAAATACCATGATAAGTATCTGTGTGAATGAACTGCTTGACCTCCCTAATGACGAGCTCATAGTGAAAAGCTTAAGCAATAGAGACAGCTACGAGAGTGCAGTGAATAACCCGTATTATCAGACACTCAGTCTAGCCAGATCACGAATGGGCTATACCTTTTTTACAGGAGACATGGCAACCACTATACGTGCCCCAAAATCAGAGGGCGGCTATGATGGTTATCCAGCATTCTTTCAAATGGGATACCAATTTGAAAAACAATACTTAAACGAAGGAAAATGGCAAGCACTCTTCGAATTTATCCCAATGGTGAGCGGACTAGACCAAGGACTATTCGTACCTAGTTTCACTATAATGAATGGAATAAGAAACAATAAAAACGGACTTGAATTTGCCATAGGCCCTTCCGTAAATTTAAGTAGAGAAATGACCGCCTATGACATTGATAACCAGTGGATACGCAAAGATTATATTGGTTTTTTTAACAGTCCAAACAACTTAGAAGAGCTAGAAAACAAACAAGTAATAGACAGTAGAGGTACGATAAAACTAAAAAGCTATGTGGTGCTAGCAGCAGGCTACTCGCTCAAAAGCGGCAAGCTAAATATCCCTATTAATCTATTCGTAGTACCTAGCAAAGACAACGTGAGATATGGATTTTCTTTTGGGTTTAATGTAAGGAAGTAGTCTCTAAAAAAACCGTAAAAGTCTAAGGGGCCACAAGTGAAAGCAGCTGCCCCTTACGGTTTTAATACGTTCACAATTTAAATCTAATTCACCAAAATGACTCTAGGCTTGAACTCTCCTCCTAGAAATCTAACCAGGTACATCCCTTTAGAAACAGCCGCTACATCTAGTTGCTCACCTCCGCCTAACTGACCAGAAGCTACTACGCTACCATCATAACTAATCAGCTCTACTTGGTAGGCCGTAGCTGAGGTAAGTGACAGTACATCTGAAGCTGGATTAGGATAGAGTACGATCTCCTCAGTATTCAGTACTTTCACTCCTGCTAACTTCTCCTCTGCTCGCTGTACAGCCGCATACGCATTCACCTTACCCCAGCCCCACTGCGTGCTGCCAGTTGAAGGAATTACTCCAGTCCTATTATCCTCTCTTGCCGTAGCTATTAAGATTTCTTTAGCTTCATTGTACCACAGATTAGGATTAGCCTCAAGCATCAGAGCTACTACTCCTGCAGTAGCAGGACTACTCATACTCGTGCCACTTAGTCTAGAGAATGGATATGACTTCCCATTAAATACAGTAGTCTCATCTATAGTGACAGTAGCATCTGTGAATGAAGAGATACTGCTCATCACATTTACTCCAGAAGCAGACACATCTGGTTTTAATCGCTCATCTATAGTAGGACCAAAGCTGCTAAAATTAGCTCCAAAACCTCCTCCTATGACCACACCATTCCGTCTTATCTCACTCTGATGTGCTGCTACGGTAATCACAGATGCTGTACTCGCTGGCTCGCCCAGACTATAGAGAGCATCTCCTGATTCCCAGTTAGGAAACCACGCTGTGAATGGCATTCCCCAGTTACCTACATCTGTAGTCAGTTCAGTGACATTATAATAATGCACGGTTCCACTAGCAGCATACGATTTCAGTCCAATATTTAATACCGTATTCTCGTTTTTTACTCTTAATCTAATATGTGGCTTATTATTGAGCGGGTGCGGTGCATCTATTTCCACATTATAAAATACGGTATCACTACCTACCACCAGAAAACTGTCTACATATCTACTATCATCCGTATAGTACAAAGGTGATTTCAATACTAGGTTTTTATCATTAGTATATATAGTAATTCCCGCTCCAAAGTTTTCATTCTCCTCTCCCCACATACTTATACTTTGACCCCAAAGGTTTGGATTAGAAGATCTATAAAAATCTATTTTACTTTGCAATGTGTCATTCCTAAAAGTACGTTTGATATGAAATGTTTCGTCTCCATTATTGCCTCCCGAAGTGACGAAAATAACCCCTTCTCCAGACAGCGTATTGATGGCTTCACTCACTAGCGATGTACCGTCTAATGGTCCTATATTATACAATCCCCAACTCATGTTTATAACCAGACGCTTATTTCGGCTGATGGCTTCCGCCTGCATCCAATTAAAGCCATCTATCACTGCTGCTTCATCTACTAAAAATGTAACAAACAGAAACTCTGCCTCATATGCTACACCTCTGTGCTCAGTGCCACCCCCACTACCACCAGCTATACCTGCTACATGAGTGCCGTGGTAGGCATTGCCATATATATTAGCCGTATCACTACCTGCGGCTAATAGCTCGTCTTCTCCTTGATATACTGTACCATACTCATATCCGGTAGGAGTAGGACCACTCCGCTTAAACTGATCCCAAGCAGCTACTATACGCGTATGCTGCAGTGCCGTATCATAAAACATAGGATGTGTGTAGTCAAACCCCCAATCTGTCACTCCTATGATCACATCTTTTCCCGTGTACGGTGAGTTGAGTCCGATACCAGCAATTACACTATCTGCTCGCAAATCTGTGACAACGCGTATTAGATTAGGCTGTACTTTATTCGCTTTTTGCATGTACTGCACTCCTTTTCTATTGGCTAGAGCTTTGGCTTGTGCAGAGGTTAATCTGAGTGTGATAATATCGCCAGTTCTAGAGCCTATGCGTCCTCCGAGCTCAGCCACTACAGCTCCGTCAAAATCTGCAGTCACTTTAGCTAAAAACCGCTGTGCAGTCTCAGAAGATTCTTCACTCTGCACTTGGCTAAAACCTAGTGTACTAAATAACAAGAATGATAGAATATATAATATACGTTGCATGGCTTCGAAGATAAATCATTTTTAGTGAGCGGGATTATTGAGTCTAACTTTATCCTATTTACCATTTTTTTTACATATTAGAATCAACAATTCGACAAGAACCAACTCTTAATAACCTTTGCTGTAAGTGTAATTTTATCACTATATAGAATTAAAACGATTGTAAAAAAGCTGAGGAATGGGATAATATCTTTCGTTTAAAAAAGATGAAACTGACTTAACGATTTATTCCAAAACAGCTTTCAATTGCCGCATATAAATCGTTTTTCACTCGATTTCTATTCGTTAAAAAATACGTGTCCGCCTATGGAGGAATATCATACCCTTCGATGAACTCAGGGTGACAAGTATTGTGATTTTTCGCCTTTACAAACCTTCGATAAACTCAATTTATTTATACAACACTTAAAAACTAAATTGGTATTACTTATACAGATGCAATAAATGATCACGCATATAAGATTGAATATATTAGCCTACACTTTTCACATCGTCCAAACTATGATTATTTAATGACTATCTCCCCCTTTATTACTAGAAAAATATGACCTCTGTCAGCCCTCGAAAAACGCTACTACTTTATCCACTACGCTGATGTCTCTAAGCTTATGACCAAAGCCAGTAGTGGTATATAACGTAGCATTTTGCCAGAGAGTCTCTATTTCCTGTGCGTGATGATAAGGAGCTTCCTTGTCATCTGTATCATGTATAAGCAATGCGTCAGAAGTCTGACTAGGAGCAAAACGTATAGTAGAATAGTAACTCGACTCTAATCCAGCATAGGTCATGAAATAGTCTTTTAGATTCTCCTTCACACGAGGATGCGTCTTTAGTATACGCGCATAATCGTCTATGAACTCCGTAGCTTCTCCCGGAGTCCCAAGGAGTGCTACTTTGACTAGAGCCAGCTCTGGCTTCTCATGAAATAAGCACATAGTAGAAAACGCTCCTAGGCTATGAGCCAAAATGTACGTTACTTCATACTCGTGCATCATTTGCTCTACTAAGCGAGCATACATGGGCACGTTAAATATCTTTCCTTCCGAATTACCGTGGGCAGGAGCATCTATACTGATAATAGTGTATTTCTCCTTATCTAGGTTCTCTATGTACTTTTTCCACCTGAAAGTCTGACTCTGCCACCCGTGTAGACATAGAATAGTCTGTGGGCCACGGCCCCATTTATACGTGGCAATCTTCTTTCCTTCAAAATGGGTAAATGAACGCTCACTCGAATCCAGGAACTTCTCTTGTATTGGCTTAAGCTTTACTGGAAATGGATAACAGAACAATAAAAATGCGTGCTTCCCTCCAGTCTTTTTGGAAATTAGATTGATAGCATTCAAGTAGTTGCCGAGTATGAAGATGATGAGTTTTTGCAAGTATTTGAATTTTTAATTATAATTTTTGAACCACATAATCACCCACCACCAAAGCAGCTAGCGTCTCCACTATAGGGACAGCACGTGGCACTACACACGGATCGTGCCGACCTGTGGCTTCTAGATTCACTTCATCCCCTGAGGTACTTACCGTAGACTGGAGTTTACCAATAGTAGCGGTAGGTTTAAATGCTACACGGAATATAATTTCCATTCCATTGCTTATACCGCCCTGTATTCCTCCAGAATTATTTGATTTAGTAAATGGTTTACCGTCTTTCATTTCGAATGAATCATTCACTTCACTTCCTCGTTTGCTGCTCATCTCAAACCCTCCTCCGAGCTCAAAGCCTTTCACAGCATTGATACTTAGCATAGCATGACCTAGAGCTGCATTTAGTTTATCAAAAACAGGATTGCCTAGTCCTGCAGGTACGCCAGTTATTACACATTCTATTACTCCTCCTAGGCTATCTTTGTCTTTTTTAGCTTGCTCTATAGCAGCTATCATCTGTGCGGCTATGGCCTCATCTGGGCAACGTACTATGGTAGCATCTACTTCTTCCGCCGCATAATACCTTGCCGGAGTTGCTAGTTTTACTCCTCCTATCTCCTTTACATAAGCCGATACACTTATGGTATTCTCTTTGGCAATATAGTCTTGTACGAGTGCTCCTGCGGCTACCCACCCTGCTGTTAAGCGGGCACTGCTTCTACCACCACCTCTGTAGTCTCTATTTCCTTCACCATAGCGAGCATCATAGGTATAGTCTGCATGGCTTGGTCGGTATACTTCTTTTAGGTGTGAGTAATCTTTAGGTTTTGCGTTGGTATTTTTTAGCTGAAAATGGATAGGTGCTCCCGTAGTTTTACCGTTAAAAACGCCACTATTTATGATTACCTCATCTGCTTCGGCACGCGGGGTAGCTATGGATGACTGCCCTGGCTTACGTCTGTCGAGTTGACTTTGTATGAAACCTTGGTCCAATAGAAAGCCCGCTGGAAATCCATCGAGTATAGCTCCTACCACTTCTCCGTGGGATTCTCCGTAACTAGTTAGTCGTATATTTTTTCCGAGTGTATTCAACGATGCGAAGATATAGCAGAGAAATTAGATTTTAGATTATTAGACAGTAGACTTCAATTTTTACTATACTCAATTTGTATATTTGGTTTCCTGAGGGGACTCAATGAATGCAAGCAAGACAACTTGTGAAATAATATAGTCTCAAATCTCACTTCTAAAGTCTCATATTTTCTTTACAGTAAACCCTACCGACTTCATATCGTCCCAAAAGTGCGGATACGATTTATTTACTACGTCTTCATCTTCTATGCGTATCGGCTGTTTGAGTGCCAAAGGTGCTACGCACATGGCCATTCTATGATCGTCATACGTAGGGAAGATTGTTTCAGGGTTTAGTCTATAATTTTCTGCATTAAGCTCCCAGGTCTTGCCTGATTTCGCTAGGCTTACTCCTACTTTATTTAAATGCTCTACCAGAGCTACTTCCCTGTCGCACTCTTTATATTTAAGGCTTTCTAATCCTTTCAATTGATGCTGCGTACAGCCAAGAGCAGGCAGCAACATTCCAAAGGTCATAGCACTATCAGGATACTGAGAAAACTGCATTACATCTGGGCACTCCGCTTCTCCTTGTTTCTTTTTGGTAATGAGCATACCGTTGTCCTTTTCTTCGAAGGACATTCTTGTATTGCCTACTTCAAAAAGATGCTTACGCTCCTTTTGCATATTATCTAATCGAAGCCCAGGGAAGAAAAGTTCACACTCTTTTGACAAATGAGCCATACTAAACCAATAGTAAAACGAGCTCCAATCAGGTTCAATTAAAAAATATTCTCCATCAAATTTTTGCTTCTTGTTTACCGAGATATACATCCCTTTCACATGTACAGAGAATCCCATTCTTCTGAGACAAGATAGCGTGAGCAAGACATATGAATACGATGACATCTTGGTGTTCACCTTAAAATTAAACTCCCTCTGAATACGCGGAGCTATAAGCAAGAGAGCAGAGATAAACTGACTGCTCTTTACATTGGTAAGATCTATGAGACTTGTACTTGCTTTTAATTTTTTACCCACTATTCGCAGTGGAGCTTGTCCTTCTTTTTCTAAGTACGTAATATCTGCCCCAAAAAGACGAAGTGCATCTACCAAGTCACTTATAGGTCGCTCCATAAGTCTATCTGTCCCCCGGACAATATACTCACCCTCACCACTAGCAGCATACGCCACCAGAAACCGAAAGGCTGTGCCTGCATCTTGCACGTCTATGTCTCGCGTATCAGTATCTAGTATTTCTTTGAGCAGTACTGAGTCATTTGCATTACTAAGATTATCGAGCTCTAAGTCTGATTCGTACAGCTTTTTTAGAATGAGCATTCTATTGCAGATACTCTTAGAACTGGGCAGCTTTATAGTTCCCTTCAGTATTCCCGTACCATGCGATAACCGTATCATTTTAGCTTGCGGATATAATCCAGCGATTCTTTTATTAAGTCAACAGATACAGTATAATCTTGTTTACAATCACCTATGGACTGTAGTAGGGAGAAATTAATTCCATCTCCGTCATTCTTTTTATCTTTTTGAAGATATGGCAGTAGTTCATCTATACTAGGTATATCCTCCTCTAATGCGGATAGCAATCTCTGAAGCACTAAACTAATCTCACGATTCTCTTCAGCCAAAAGTCCTGCCAGTTTAGTACTAAGATAACTCTCTCCTAGCATTCCTATAGCTACCGATACTCCATGACTTAACGACTCATTTTCATCATTGATATGCAGACTGTACGACTCTATGGCGTGCCCTATCGTATGTCCAAAATTGAGGCGTTTACGTATCCCCTCGTCTTTGAAATCTTGCTCCACATGTTTTTGCTTAATAGCGATAGAGTCAAAAATGAGAGAAGTATTCAATTTTTCATTCTCTTTTAGAAAGAGCATTTTTACAATATCATAGTGTTCTTTATCTGCTATTAGGCCGTGCTTTAGCATTTCTACATATCCATTTATACGTTCTTCATACGGCAAGGTATCAAGAAACTCTGGACAAATGAACGTTTGCTCAGCTGTGGAAAATAGCCCAATGTAGTTTTTGAAACCTAGAAAATTGACACCTGTTTTACCACCTGTACTGGCGTCTACCATAGCTAGCAGACTGGTAGGTGCTAGCACCACTCGCATACCTCGCTGGTAACAAGCTCCAGCAAAAGCTCCCATATCACAGAGTACACCTCCACCTAGACACAGTAAAATTGTCTGGCGAGTAGCGTTCAGTTCTGTTAATTTTTTCCAAATGTACTCACAGCTATTTAGATTTTTGTACACTTCACCGTAAGGCACTGTGAGGTGAAGTAAATCAGCATCCAATAGTGGATAGCACTCATCCAGCGTATGCTTATCAGCAAGTACAACTATATGCTCAGCATTGTCTGCTATGAATTCTTTTAATTGTAATAACCCTTGTTTCAACGTAGGGTCAAAAATACGGCAAGAAAAACAATACCTATCGTGTAGACTCTATTCATACCTATTTATCACCACATCTACATCCCAAACACCTCTATGCGGCAGATCTACATAGAAACCTACGCTCTGCCCTGGATTAAAATAAGTATCTACCCACAGATACTCATAGTCTATGATGACTCCACGTCTATCATACAAGCGTATTTCTAGTTGGACGGCATCTATGAAAGTCTCCCCATCATTATATACCTCACCTTGTACGATAGTGCCCCAAGCATCTGCGGTATATTCATAATAAATCTCCGCATCCGTAATCAGCGGATCATTTATCACGATCGTCTCACGTACACAGCTACTGAAAAGTAGCAAAACCGCCCCTAAAGTTAATACCCATTTTTGCTTCATCATTGTTTATTTTTCTATACAGTTATAATCCAATACACCACTCCTTAACTTCCACTTCATTCGTATCTAGACAGATGCGAGTATCACTCCTACCCTATATTCCAAAGGGCATACCAAACTGCTAAAACCAGACAAGCACTTTGTAAAATTGATTTATTAAAATCAAGTAAAGGGTTGTTACTTTGAAGTCTTCATGAAGAAACAATTTATTTGGATACCTATATTCCTAGCGGTAAGCATAAGTGCTTACTTTTTACTCTTTTCTCCTAATGAAGAGTCCGGTCTCAGAGACGAAACTAATTTCGCCTTTGAAAATACGGACGACATCAGTAAGGTGAGAATAAATGACAGAGAGGGTAATACAGTAGTAATGTCCAGACAAGACGATCACTGGATGATAAATGACAGCTTCAGAGCTTTCCCAGAGTTTATGGATCTCATACTGAATAAGACTATTGCTAAAATCCGCATCCTCGGTCCTGTGCCTAAAACTGCACAAGACAATGTAATACGAGCGATGGTAGGAAAGTCCATACATGTACAGATTTACGGTACAGATGGCGCCATAGTGCGAGACTACTATGTAGGTGGTGGTAATCCAGACATGTCTGCCACTTATCTGCATATCAATGGATCTAATACGCCATACTTAGCCAATATACTCGGTTCTCCTAGCTTACTGGAAGCTCGATTTAGTACAAATCCGCAGGACTGGTATGATAGAGAGGTCTTTGACTATGACGCCTCAGAGCTAGCCACTATTTCTGTAAATAACGCACAAGAACCTGAAGAATCATTTACACTCAGCAGAGTGGATAGTACCTATACAATATCGCCTGCACTGTCTAACTTATCACAGTCTGCTGCTCGAAGCTACTTCGCACTATTTTCCTATAAAAACTACGAAGGTTTTGCTGATTATCTTACAGCTGAAGTTAAAGATTCTATTATAAACTCTGCTCCATTTATGACTATCACCACTCGTACTGCATCTGGCGAAGAAAAATCTATGCGTTTATACGAAAAGACAAGCAGCAGTAACAATACACTATATGATCGAAATGGAAATATAATAGTGGAAGATACAGAGCGATATTTTGCTAAGATATCTACTTACCCATACCTGGTGACTGTACAGCACTATGTAATGGGAAAACTAATAGCCAAGCGTCAGTACTTTGCTGAGGAATAGAACCTACTGAAAGTATGCTGATAGATATAATTTAAAAATTATCAGAATTCAAGGCATTTCAATTTATCCAACGTTCAACTAATATGACCATCATACATAAGAAAACTAGAAAATATCTACTTTATTCGCGTATCACTACGTGTAAGTAAAATCATCGCAGTCATTCAATATTCTTTAAGCCAACTTCTTGCTGGTATTTATACCAAAATAGCTTTCAATTACCGCATATAAATCGTTTTTCACTCGATTTCTATTCGTTAAAAAATAATACCATAGCTTGTGCCTCCGCTAAAGCTATGGCGACACGCGGAAGGCTATGCAATGATTTTTCGCCTTTATAAACCTTCGATAAACTCAATCTATTTATACGACACTTAAAAACTAAATTGGTATTACACCTGTCCTTACTTAAACCCGTAGGTGTTTGCAGCGTTTCTCCACTTTTCAACTACGGTATGCATATCGTGAGGAAGCTCAGAATCAAACTGCATCCACTCTTTAGTAGTAGGATGTTCGAAACCAAGTGACTTAGCATGCAACCCTTGTCTAGGCATAATACTAAAGCAATTATCTACGAACTGCTTGTACTTGCTAAATACCACTCCTTTTAGTATACGGTTACCACCGTAAAAATCGTCACTGAATAGCGGATTGCCGAGGTGCTTCAGATGTACACGTATCTGATGTGTGCGTCCAGTCTCTAGCTTACACTCTACCAAACTAGTATATAGAAAATCTTCCAAGACCTTATAATGCGTCACTGCATGCTTTCCTCTATTTTCATCTTCGCTGAGCACTACAAAACGCTTTCTATCGTATTGATCTCTTCCTATGATAGAGCTGATAGTTCCGTCTTTCTCTTCCATACTTCCCCATACGAGTGCTTGGTAAGTACGCTCTATCGTGTGATCTTTAAACTGCTTGCTCAGATGAGCCATAGCTGCATCTGTCTTAGCTACGACTAGTAGACCACTTGTATTTTTATCTATACGATGCACAAGCCACGGACGTTTACCCTTATGTAGAGCCTTTTTATTCTCCAGTAAAAATGCCAAGGCATTAAGCAGTGTACCTCTGTGATTACCAAATCCTGGATGCACCACCATCCCTGCTACTTTATTCACTATCAAAAGTGCATCATCTTCATATACCACATTCAATGGTATATCTTCTGCTATCACCTCCAGCTCGCTAGGCTCTTTGTCTACTAAGACTTCTATGTGATCCTTTGGCTTAGCTTTGTAGTTTGACTTCACTGCTTTACCATTGACCACGACCTGTTTTCGCTCTATGGCCTCTTGCAGCTTATTTCTACTTGCTCCTTCTATCTTATTAACCAAGTACTTATCTACTCGCTCAGGTTCTTGACCTAGATCTACGGTAAATACATACTTCAAAAAAAGTTCATCTTCGGTTACTTGTATTTCGCTATCAGCTGTATCGGACATTTCTTGTGTATTATTTTATTTTGGACTAAAACTAATCTGAATGAGATTACCTTTGTTTACTACAAAGGTATAACGAATAACATATGATAACACACGAATCATCCTTAGAAAACTTCACAGAACAATTTGAGTACGTTTTAGACAACTATACATCTCACGGTCTTGGGATAGCCGATTTTGATAATATAGTACTAGGAGGACTAGGCGGCAGCGGTATAGGTGCAGTATTAGCTAAAAATTGGTTTTTTGATAAGTGTCCTATTTCGATAGAGACAATCGCAGACTACCACTTACCTAAGTATATAAATAGAAAGACACTTGTAGTACTTAACTCTTACTCTGGGAATACAGAAGAGACGCTTCAGATGTTTGATGAAGCAAAAACAAAAGGATGCCATATCATTATTTTAACGGGTGGTGGTAAGCTAAAAGAATTAGCCACTGCGAACAACCTTAAAACCTATGACCTCAAAGCTGGTTATCAACCACGTATGACCGTAGGATTGGGTCTGAGCATACTATCTATGATCATAGGAGAGCTTCTGGGTACAGACTACGCAACTATCATAGAAGGCGTAAAAGATCACTTCGAAAAGAATCGAGACAGACAGCAAGAAAGTGGTACGCGCATTTTTGATTTCTTTAAAAATACTCCACGCAAGAAATTTGTGATCGTATGCGATAGAGAGTTTGCTCCAGTGGCTATAAGGTTCACACAACAATTGCAAGAGAACTCAAAACTAGAAGGTTTTGTAAATGTGCTTCCAGAATCTAATCATAACGCAATAGAAAGCTATACAGATAAAATGGACACAAACTTTATCATGCTGTACTCTACCAATAACGAAAGAGTAACTGCTCGTTTTGATTTCTTGATCTCTCACCTAGAGTTATCCAACAATAAAGTGCTTCCAATGCAGATCCCAGAATATACGCTTACCTCTATTTTTGATGTAATCTATAGACTGGACTGGGTAAGTGTACACCTAGCCAATGAACTAGGCTCTGACCTTATGAATGTACCTATCATTATGAATCTCAAAGGATTTCTTAGTGATCTGGAGATAGTAGACGAAGAAGAATAGTCACTAACTCATAAAATAATTAAAGCCTTATTCGCCTTGGCGAATAAGGCTTTTTTAATGCTAGTCTATGTCTTTAGATTCATCCTAAGAGCCCATAGATTTAATCTACAATTACCAGCCAAATCCAACACCAACGGTAAGCATGTATTCTGGTGGAACAGTAGAATTAAAAAGTTTCTCCACGATTACTTTATCTACACTTAGTATTTTCCCGAAACCTCCCTGTAGATGCAAGCCAAAATCATTTTTTCTGGAAAACGGTATTCGTCCACCAAAATCTACACCTCCAGTCCGTATAAGTCCAAATCCGCCATCTTTAACGTTAATATTAAAAAAAGGACTGTTTTTAGTGTCATCCGTATGAATCTTTAGCCCTGCTGTATAACCAGCAAAACCTCCTCCAAAATGAACCCCAAAATAATCACTCACACGTACCTCGTAGTCTATACCCACCAAGGTATATCCCCCTATCTGATAGCCTATCGTAAATACATTTCTATTCTTAGACTCCTTAGTCTCTTTGATAATCTCATCAAGTGAGCTATTCTATATATTTGGCCTATAGGTGGATCGCTATGATCTGCGGGCATCACTTCTAAAGATTGAAGAGTATCTAACTCTTCCTCATCCACCATTAGTTTATCTTCCCAGTTTGTTCTATCAAAGTGACGCAAAGACTTTGTTAATATATCATTAATATTTGCTTCATGGAGTTTTGTGACGTCTAGCCCTCTAGTTGATGCTCTCACTTTGCTGGTATACAATAGCTTATCACCAAAGTAATAATTAAATATAAGTTCTGCTTCTGCATACTCTGCGGAAAATTCCGTCTTCTCTGATATCTCAAATTTACTAACCTTTAACAGTAGGGGAGTCTTGTCAGTACTCTTCGGTAAACTATAATTAAAATATTGCTCTAGCGTAAATAATAGGCCACCACTTAATCTAGCACGCGCCACCTTATTAAAAAAACCCTTCTGAACAAACCCAATATCATCTATACTAACCCTGTCATCTACAATAGAATCTATAAAAAATCCACCTTTCAGCAAGTAAATCTTCTCAGCTGTTAATGAAATCACATGAATATTTTGAGCCTTTGCAGTAAGAAAAGAACTCATAATTAGGGTAGAAAGAAATATTAGTTTGATTTTCATGATTTAGCGATGCACAAAATAAAGATAAAACTTTACAGCAAAAAAAAGGCCTCAAGTGAAAATCACTAGAGGCCATAAATATTATTTATTCGTACGTATTACTTACCGAACTTTTTCATATAATCTACTACTATCGGAGTAGCTATACAGATAGAAGAGTATGTACCTACTGCCACACCTACTAGTAGCGCGAATGTAAATCCTTTTAGTCCCTCTCCACCGAAGATGAATAGTATAAGAATAACGAGTAATGTAGTCAACGAAGTAATCAGCGTTCTACTTAGGGTAGTATTGATCGCTTTATTAATTACTGGAGCTATATCCTTCTCGTGCTTGTTTAAGCCTAAGAACTCTCTCACACGGTCAAACACTACCACTGTATCATTTATAGAGTAACCTACTACTGTAAGTATGGCTGCTATGAATGCCTGGTCTATGCTTAGCTCGAATGGTACGAAACCCCAAAGGATAGAATACAGAGAAAACACTATCAATACATCGTGGAAGATAGCCGCGGTAGCACCTAAACTGAAACCGACGTTTCTAAATCTTACTAAGATGTACAAGAACATACCTATAATAGCTAGAGCAATGGCCCACGTAGATCTCACCTTAATATCCTTAGCGATAGTAGGTCCTACCTTACTATTAGATAGTATATTATCACCAGTTACACCGTACTTACTTAAAGCCTTAAGAATAGCCGCCTCTACTACTTTTCCTGCATCAGCTTCCTGGCTTTCTATCGCATAAGAAGTTGTGATTTTGTACTGGTTAGCTTCTCCATATGTTTTTACTTCTGTGTTTGCACCTGTAAGAGTAGTAGCTAAGGCTTCTTTTATAGCTCCTGAGCTAGCACCATCTACGTTCATCACATAACTCCAACCACCTTTGAAATCTACACCTGTAGATACACCTTTGGTAACTAAAGATATGCCACCTAGTATGATTATACCTGCAGATATCATATAGAATAACTTACGTTTCCCTATTAGATCCCACTCAAGTAGATTTAATTTCTTACCTATCTTCTCAGAGATGCTAGTGTAGAACGAAGTCTCTTTCCCTTTCTTGATGTCATTATCTATAAATAGTCTAGTCAAGAATATAGAAGTAAATAATGAAGATAGTATACCGATAACAAGTATCACGGCAAAACCCATAACTGGTCCTTTACCTAATACCCAAAGGATAACACCTGCTATAATGGTCGTAATATTCGCATCTATAATAGAAGAGTATGCACCAGAGTAACCGTCTTTTATAGCGGCCTTGAATGGCTTACCTGCTGTAAGCTCCTCACGAACTCTTTCAAAAATAAGTACGTTAGCATCTACCGCCATACCGATGGTAAGGACTAAACCTGCCATACCTGGAAGTGTAAGTGCTGCGTGAAGACCTGCTAGTACGCCTATGATAAACACAAGGTTAACTAGTAGTGCAATATCGGCATATAGACCAGCCTTACCGTAGTATACTACCATAAAGATGATTACCAGTAAAAAACCTACTACAAGTGAGATAAGTCCGGCAGAGATAGCCTTAGCACCTAAAGTAGGTCCAACCGTAGTTTCTCCTGTGATTCTCACTGGTGCAGGAAGTTTACCTGCTTTTAGTATGTTCGCTAAATCAGTAGCTTCTTCTATCTCGTAGTTTCCTGTGATTACTGAGCTACCATTAGGTATCTCTCCATTCACTGTAGGGGCACTATATACTTGTCCATCTAGCACTACTGCTATACACTCTTGAGGACTTGCAGAAGATGCTTCTTTCGTTATTCTTCTCCATACAGAAGTACCTTCTTGGTTCATCTGCATACTTACTGCTATGCTAAGATCACTCTCACGAGTAGGTCTGGCATCTGTGATCACATCACCAGCTAGTGCAGGCTCACCGCCTCTACCACTTTTCAATGCGTAGATAGCTACGAAATCTCTACCGTCTATTTGAAATGGCTTGAAACCGAACTTGAAATGAAGATTAGAAGGAAGCACTGCTTGTACATCTTTGCGAGCAAAATAGCCTTTAAATAACTTAACATCATTTGCATCTATATACCCTATCTCAGCACTCTGTGCCCAGTTTTTACCCTCATTAGCTACGTTAGGTACTATTTTACTAAGTACTGGATTCTCCTTTTGGAGTTCGTCTTTCGACTTTTCTATACTGTCTCCACCTAAACTGTCAGTGGCTCCTAAGCTACCCTCTAATAATGAACCATCTTTACTCTCTGGCTCTGAAGCAGTATCTATGGCTGCAGTAGTAACTTCTTCCGTAGTATCATTCAGTAATTTCTCACCGTAGACCACTTTATTCACCTGCTCTAAGTATTCGAAACCCTTATAATTAGGAAATACCTTCCAAAACTCAAGCTTAGCAGAACTCGTTATAAGATCTCTAACACGCTGAGGATTATCTACTCCTGGCAGCTCTACTAGTATACGCCCGTTATCTAGACGCTGCACGTTAGGCTGTGCTACACCAAATTTATCTATACGTGTATTTACGATCTCAAATGCTCTTCCTATAGCACTTTCGCTTTCTCTTTTCAAGTAGTCAAAAACTTCTTGGTTAGTAGAATTGTACTCATTTGGCAATTCAGCCTTTAGACCTTTACCATAAAATATGCCTGCTATCTTTCCTTCTGGATTGGCCGTATTGTAATTCTTTGCTAGTAAGTCAACGAAGTTCTGCTGACCTAAATACTCACTTTTAGATGTGTTAAATGCGTCTAAGAATGCTTTATCATCTGTTTTACCAGCCATAGCAGCTATCACTGCTGGAGTCTCTACTTCTAGCGTTACGTTCATCCCTCCCTGAAGGTCAAGCCCAAGGTTAAGTTCGTTTTCTTTACACTCTTGGTAAGTAAATCCTATGCCAGGATACACTTTTACCTGAGACATAGAGTCTAAGTAACTACGCTCAAAAGAATCTCTCTGATTGCCTTCTTCAGAGTACATTGCTACAGCCGCAGCTTCAGCATTTTTTTCTACATTATTCGTCACGAAGGTGAACGAAAGCTGATATGCACTAGCTAATACTAGCAGTACGGTAATAAATTGGATAAATCCTTTATTGTTCATTGTAACTATATTCTGGTTAGATGTTTTGCGAAAATTTCAAAGGCTGCAAAAATATATTTATATGCCAAACTTAGCAATTAAAGTTTAAAGGGAAAAGATCTCTCTTTAAACAGTCTATTCTTTAAAACGTGAATCAGTAATAACCTCATTAAATTTAGCTATGACATTCGCTAAGCATTTATCAAAGTTTTGAGTATTTTCGATGATGTAATCAGCAGCTGGCTTGTGTGGCTTCAAGAATTCCTGATATGCCGGTAGCACATGATTTTCCCATTGATACATCACCTCATCGTGTGTCATACCACGCTCTGCAGTATCTCTAGCTATTCTCCGCTTTAATGTGACATCATCATCTGCATCTATATATAACCTGTAGTCATACATTTTATTCAATCCCTTATCAGCAAATACAAATAAGCCTTCTACCAAAACTATAGGTGCAGGATTATACACTATCTCCTTTGGAAAAATATCCGGATTATTAAAGGTGTACTCTACTAGCTTCACAGGATTCCCTTTGAGTAATCTTCTTAGATCTTTTTTAATACGATTAAAATCTATGCCCGTAGGATGATCAAAGTTGACCATTCCATTTTCATCACGGAGTTGCTCAGAGAGGCCTTTATAATAGTTGTCTTGTGTAATGACACACACCTTATCCTCGCCAAACTCTTCACTGAGTCTTCTAATGAATGTAGTCTTACCTGAAGCACTGCCACCAGCTAATCCAACTAAAAAAGTATCTGTCCCTACCACGGTGCGAATGTAAATATAGTCAGTAAAGAATTAATGATTTCCAAGGATTAAACTAAAGGGTGTAGTTTTAATCAGATAAACAGAGGCAAAGTTTCGACAAAAAACTTTGGAAACTATTTGCGTTTCTAAAGTTTCCTTCGTGTCTTTGCAGCTTATTGGAAGAATCAATAAAAATATTAAAAGGAGCTACAAGTCTTTTTATGCGAATAGGCATAAAAAGTGTTTCTATGGACGATATAGCTCGTGAAATAGGTGTAAGTAAAAAAACCATTTATAAACATTTCGAAGATAAGCGTGACTTAGTCTCTAAAGTACTAGAAGAAGATATCCGCCAAGATACCAACGCTTGTCTAGCCTGCTACAGTTCAAATTCCAATGCTATACAGAAGATGATTGATATCAGTAGACATATCAGCCGTCAACATAAAGACCTTAATCCTACTGTAATTTTTGATGTTCAGAAATACTACCCCTCCGCTTGGGCCAAAATGGAGGAGTATCAGACTAAATTCATCTCAAGCATAATCATACAAAACATTGAAGAAGGTCAAAATGAAACTCTCTATAGAAAAGAAATAGAACCCAAAATAGCTGCAGCTATGTATGGAACTCTGATGCAAGGAATGATCCAACAGCTGATACAGGGTGACAATAACTACGATTTCAAAACCCTACATCTTCAGATGGTAAGCTATCATCTATTTGGCATTTGCACACAAGAAGGCCGCTCATACTTAGAACAACACATTAACGAAATAACTAACGAATAATGAAATACGTTTTTACACTTTTAATAGTTTTATGCTTTCAGCTATCTTTTGGACAAGCTGAGCTGTCACTCAGCTTAGACCAAGCTCTAGAGATGGCCTTGCAAAAAAACACAACAATGCTAAACGCAGCTCTAGATATAGACTACGCAGAAACACAAGTAAATGAAATTAAAGCACAAGGACTCCCGCAGGTAAACGGTAGTGCAGACTTTAGTCATACCTTTAAAATACCTGTACAAATAATCCCAGGTGACTTTGTAGGACAGCCAGGCACAACTATAGCTGCACAATTTGGGGTTCCATTTAATGTAAATGTAGGAGTAGGTGCTAGTCAGCTGCTTTTTGACGGAACCTTTTTTCTTGGGCTAAAGGCAGCTTCAGAATTTGTAAATATCAGTAAGCTTAGTGCTTCTGCATCTGAGATAGACATCAAGGAGGGAGTAACGAAGGCGTACTATATGGCACTAATCTCACAGCAAAATATTGGGCAATTAAGTACCAGCTTAGCAAACATTAAAAAACTGCAATCTGAAACTGAGCAACTCTATACCACAGGATTTGCTGAGAAACTAGATCTAGACAGACTTACGTTATCTGTATCTAACTTAGAGATCAATATTAACAAGCTTCAAAACCAAGCTAAGCTAGCAAAGCAGTTACTCCTAAATACTATAGGTGTAGACGTAAATCAAGAATTAACCTTAACCAGTAAAATACCAGGTGAGCCTACTTCAGATTCTTACGCAGCTGTTTTCAACCCCGATAACAGAATAGAAATAAAACTGATAGACCAGCAGCAAGAGCTAAACCAGCTCAATCTAAAAAGATACAAAATGGGTTATTTCCCAAGTCTATACGGCAACTTCTCCTACGGCTCAAGCACTTTTGCTAGTGACGGAAAGTTTGGAGAACTAGGAGACGAATGGTATGGCAACGGACGATATGCCGTAAGTCTAAACGTTCCTATTTTTGATGGGTTGTACAAAAAAGCTAAAATGGATCAAGCTAAAATTGACATTAAAAAAACAGAAAACACTAAGCAGCAAGCTCTACTAGGGATGAATCTGCAAGTAGGTCAAGCCAAGACTAATTATCTCAATGCTCTAAAGACCATTGAATTACAAAAGAAAACCCAAGACTTAGCGGAGAGTATTTTTAACACCACCAAAATCAAATTTAAAGAAGGCATAGGTAGCAGTTTTGAGATGATAAACGCTGAAAGCGAACTTACTCAAGCAAACACGAATTACCTTAATGCTCTCTATGAGTTAAATGTAGCAAAAATAGACCTGAATAAAGCACTAGGTATTCTTTAAAATCATAGAATAAATTAAATATTCAATCTTAAAAACCAAATCACAATAATGAAAAATATATTAATCATATTATCCATCATCGCTTTATTTGCTGCTTGCAGTGACACAAACAAAGGAGCTCTAGAAACTAAAAGGGTAGAGCTAGATTCTCTTCAAACAGAGATGGCTTTACTGAAAGCTGTAATAGCTAAGGTACAAGGAGAGATAACTGTACTAGATACCAATGCTCGTCCTAATGCGATAGCAGTCATTACTAAGATAGTGAATAAGGGGCAGTTCAAAAATCCTTTTGACGTACAAGCTTTAGTAGAATCTGACAATAACGTAATGGTATCTCCTGAAGTGCCCGGTCGATTAGTAAAACTATATGTAAAAGAGGGTCAGCGAGTATCTAAAGGACAAGTAGTAGCTAGTATGGATGGCAGCACGGCCAATTCTCAGATAGCAGAACTGGAAGGAGCTCTTAGTCTGGCAAAAACTAACTATGAAAGATTAGGCAAGCTGTGGAAGCAAAATATAGGAAGTGAAATGCAGTATTTACAAGCAAAAAACCAATATGAAAATCTACAGAACAGCATTAAAACCGCCAAATATCAGGCGGGAAAATACACGCTTAGAGCACCTATCACGGGGACGGTAGATGCGATAATGGCTAATGAAGGTGAACTTGTAGGAAGTATGACTGGCGGCCCAGTGATGCGTATAGTAAACATGGGAGACATCAAGTTAAAAGCAGATGTATCTGAAGCTTATGTAGGCAAAATAAAAACAGGACAGACCGTAAAAGTATACTACCCCAGTTTAAACCTAACGACTGAAGAAACAGTAAGTGCTGTAGGCATTGTGATAGATGTAAATAACAGAACGTACAGCGTATATGTAACTCCACGCAACAACACTAAGAACCTCAAGCCAAACATGCTAGCGATGATCACTGCGTATGATTTTGAAGATAATGATGCTATGAGTGTACCTACCAAACTGGTAAGAAATGACGGAACTAAAGACTATATACTTACTGTAAAAACAAACGGAGAAAAGAAAACTGTAGAGAAGACTCTAGTCGTTATAGAGCAAGAATTCGCTTCTGAAACTATAATCAAGTCGGGGCTAAAGCCAGGTGCAGAAATAATCACTGAAGGGTACAACAGCGTTATAGAAGGTGACGAAGTTAAAGTGATCACAGAATAATTGAGACATAAACCCGCTTCAACAACTAAAAACAAAGCAGCATTACTATGTTAGACAAGAAAAAAGAGATTATTAAGCACTTTAGCATATCAGCTTGGGCTGTGAATAACCGAACCAGTGTGTATGTAATGATGGTGATTATTGTCATTATCGGGCTTATTAGCTACACGAGTATGCCGAAGGAAAGTTTTCCAGAGATTAAGCAGCCCACTATTTTCATAAACACTCCATATCCGGGCAACTCACCTATAGATATAGAAAATCTCGTCTCTCGACCTATTGAAAAAGAAATCAACACTATAGATGGACTTAAGAAGTTAACATCTACAAGTATTCAGGATTTTTCCATCATTGTTGCAGAATTTGAACTAGATAACCCTACTGCAGAAGTACTGCAAGAAGTGAAAGACGCAGTAGATAGAGCTAAGGCCAACTTACCGAGCGACTTACCCGTAGATCCAAGTGTATCAGAGCTTAACTTTAGCGATATTCCTGTAATGAACGTGAACCTTTCAGGAGATTACAGTCAAAACAAACTAAAGGAATTTGCGGAGTTACTACAAGATAAGTTCGAATCATTGCCAGAAGTCAGTGCCGCAGATATATCTGGACTTACAGAGGAGGAAGTAGAAATCTCCATAGATAGATTAAAGATGGAGTCTCTTGAGATTTCTCTGAATGATGTAGAAAATGCCATTAAAGGTGAGAATATCACCATGTCTGGCGGCGATATAAAAAGCATAGAAGGATCTGACATCACACGCAGAAATGTGCGTATAGACGGGGAATTTGAAGATTACAGAGATATTCTCAATGTTATTATCAAAAATGAATTTCAAAATATCGTTTACTTAAGAGATATAGGTACAGTGAGTTTTGGTCAGAAGGAACCTACTTCGTTTGCAAGACTTAATCAGAATCCAGTAATCGCTCTTGACATCAAGAAAAAAAGTGGAGCAAATCTTATCAATGCAGCAGAAGGGATACAAAACATAGTAGCCCAAGCTCAGAAAAATTCTTTACCCAAAGATCTAGAAGTTACCATAACGAATGATCAAAGTAAGGATACTAAGAATATGGTCAGTAACTTGGAAAACAGTATCATAATGGGTGTCCTTCTTGTGGTAATCGTACTCGTTTTTTTTCTCGGATTACGTAATTCACTATTCGTAGGTATAGCTATACCGCTGTCTATGCTTATGGGTATCGCCATCCTAAACTTTGGTGGCAATACACTAAATATGATGGTACTATTTTCTCTCATTCTTGCACTAGGCATGCTGGTAGACAATGGTATCGTGGTCGTCGAGAATATTTATAGACTGCGGGGTGAAGGTAAAAGTCCAGCTGACGCCTCTAATGAAGGAGTAGGAGAAGTAGCTACAGCTATCATCGCTTCTACAGCCACTACTATAGCTGCATTTGTACCCTTGCTTTTTTGGAAAGATCTAATAGGAGAATTTATGAAGTTCCTTCCTATCACACTCATCATAGTACTATCGTCTTCCTTGTTTGTAGCCCTAATAGTGAATCCTGTGCTCGCAGCAGATTGGATGAAAATAGGGAAAACTGAGAAGTCTAAGGCTAGACCATTTTGGATTAGTATGGCTATAGTATTCGTGTTCGGTATTCTATTTTTACTAAGTGGCACCCTTGCACTTATCGGAGGCTTATTCATTACAGGTCTTATATTCTCCTTGTTAAATAGGTTTATTTTAACTCCGGGAGGCAATTACTTTATGGAGCACGTAATGCCTAAACTAGAAAGCGGATATGCCAATATAGCAAGCTATGCTCTTAAAGGATGGAGACCTGTATGGTTTTTTATAGCCACTATATTTTTAATGGTAGGTTCTATAGTCTTCTTTGTCAATAGTGGAGCACCTATCGTATTCTTCCCAGATGGCGAGCCTAAGTATGTAAACGTATATATTGAAGCACCGCTAGGCACAGACATTGTAAAAACGAATGAGATTACTAAGAAACTAGAGAAAAGAATCACTGCCGCTATAGATCCTAATAAAGCAATAGTAGAAGCTGTTTTAGCACAAGTAGGCGAAAAAACTGCAGACCCAAATGCTGGGGTTCAAAGTGGATCATCTCCAAATAAAGGACGTATTACAGTTTCTTTTTTAGAATATCAAAAACGTGTATTCCTTACAGATGTAAGCACATTTGATATTATGACCGATATCAAGGAGGCCTGTAAAGATTTCCCCGAAGCTGAACTCACATTTGCAAAAGATGCTGTAGGACCACCAGTAGGTAAGCCTATAAATGTGGAGATCAAAGGAGAAGACTACCTTACACTAATAGAAGAGGTAGAAAAAATAAAGAAGAAGATGGAAGACGCCAATATACCTGGCGTAGACCAACTAAAAACGGATCTTGAGCTGGGTAAGCCTATGCTAGAAATCACTATAAACAGAGAAGCAGCTAGACGTTTTGGACTCAGTACTATGCAGATAGCAAGTACACTTCGTACCGCACTTTTAGGTAAGGAAATCACAAAGTATAAAGATGGTGAGGACGACTACGAGGTACAACTTCGCTTCCAAGAAGACTACAGATACAATCTGGAAAATCTACTCAATACTGTTATTACCTTCCGTAATATGGCGACAGGTCAAATCTCTCAAGTACCTATATCTGCTGTCACTAGCATAGACTACAACTCTACCTATGGCACCGTAAAAAGAAGGGATCTAGATAGAGTGATTACGATATTCTCTGAGGTAGAAGCTGGGGGAAATGCGAATGAGATAGTCGGAAAATTCAAAGAATTACTTGGGGACCACGAAATGAAAGAGGGATATACCTTCAAATTTACAGGTGAGCAAGAAGAGCAATCTTCATCTACAGATTTCCTTGTAGGTGCTATGATGCTTGCAGTATTCATTATATTCTTGATTATCGTAACACAGTTTAACTCTGTAGTAGGACCAATAATTATAATGTTCTCTGTACTCTTCAGTACTATAGGAGTATTCTTAGGGTTTGGTCTATTTAAAATGCCATTTTCTATTATGATGAGTGGTATTGGTATCATATCACTAGCCGGTGTGGTAGTAAATAACGCCATAGTACTCATAGACTATACCAACTTACTGCGTAAAAGAAAACGAGCAGAGTTAGGATTATCAGATGACAAAAGACTGCCAGAGTCTGAGATATTGAGTTCCATCATAGATGGCGGCCGCACGAGACTGCGTCCTGTGCTTCTTACTGCAATCACGACCGTGCTGGGTCTTATCCCACTGGCTATAGGGCTTAATATTAACTTCTATACCCTGCTTACTAAGTTTGACGCAGAGTTTTATATGGGAGGAGATAATGCAAGCTTCTGGGGACCTATGGCCTGGACCGTAATCTTCGGATTAATCTTTGCTACATTC
>Ga0209491_10002374_pt1 | contig 33714 bp, 28 predicted proteins | sample BON02_FD_187213 | JGI IMG/M metagenome (GOLD analysis project Ga0209491, IMG submission 187213) | Freshwater microbial communities from Lake Bonney liftoff mats and glacier meltwater in Antarctica - BON-02 (SPAdes) (version 2) | ecosystem: Environmental > Aquatic > Freshwater > Ice > Glacier... | reverse complement strand
ATGTGTCTAGTGATAACGCAAACGCCACGGCAAATAATACTTCCAATGTGTCCAATGACACATCACCTGCACCTGGCCACCCTGAACACGCAAACGCCACAGCAAATAATGCTTCCAATGTGTCCAATATAACATCACCTGCACCCAGTCAGCCTGAAAACGCAAACGCCACGGCAAAAAATACTTCAAATGTGTCTAGTGATAACGCAAACGCCACGGCAAATAATGCTTCCAATGTGTCCAATGACACATCACCTGCACCTGGCCACCCTGAACACGCAAACGCCACGGCAAATAATGTTTCCAATGTGTCCAATGACACATCACCTGCACCCAGTCAGTCTGAAAACGCAAACGCTACGGCAAAAAATGTTTCCAATGTGTCTAATGATAACGCAAACGCCACGGCAAATAATGCTTCCAATGTGTCCAATGACACATCACCTGCACCTGGCCACCCTGAACACGCAAATGCCACGGCAAATAATGCTTCCAATGTGTCCAATATAACATCACCTGCACCCAGTCAGCCTGAAAACGCAAACGCCACGGCAAAAAATACTTCAAATGTGTCCAATATAACATCACCTGCACCTAGTCAGCCTGAAAACGCAAACGCCACGGCAAATAATGCCTCTAGTGTAACAACGTCTATCACACTCACACGTACTACGCCCTCTATCGCACCGAGTGTCGTCAGGACAACTCCTGTCCCAATCACGTCTGAAGAATTTTCCAGCATGGAAATCAATCCTACTATCACGCAGAGTGTTGTGATTTTACAAAATGGCCAGGAACAGGGTGTCGAAATCCCATCCTACGCATATGTGTCGAAAAACAAAATATCCGTACAGCGAATCGCGAATCTGTCCATTCTCGGCACGAGTTTGAGCGACATTAACCAGACGAGAGTTTCTGATGTACTCAAGTTTGAACCAAGCGGCTCGGTGTTTCGATCTTCAGTCATCATATTTCTCGTGGCTGATCGACAGGCCACAATTGACAAGCGACTCGCCATTTTTAAGCTCAATGAGCGTACGCAACAGTGGCACGAGCAGCTGAATTCTACCACCGATCTTGTAACCAGCAAAGTCAGCGTGCACACACTATCGTTCAGCTATTGGACGGTGATGGAAGTTCCCGAAAAGAATGGCATGACGCCTGCATCCCCCGAAGACGAGTTGCAGAAGCCCGGCAAAATAGCATCGACTAGTACGCTAGTGATTCTTATCTCGGTGTTTTCGGGGTTGGCGGGCCTCATCGTGTGTTTTTTAAGCGCACGTCAGATTCGTCGCATGAAACACAATTAGTTGATGCAAAAGGTGTTGGCTTACGTTGTTGAGCTGTGATTGTCGCAGCGGAGCGTTTCCTGTTTCCGCCGGCCCAAATCTATTTTGTGTATTTGCGCGTGTAAAAAAACAAGCGCTTGTTCCGGAGTTTTGGGATTGAAGTAAAGATTGCTTTTATGATTGCTCAGGTGCAGTTTTTACAATTTGCACCCTGCTAGGCGATTACAGTGAGTTGAGTTTATCAAAGCAGAAGCGCGAGAACGATGTCGACCTTTTGTCCTTTTTTCCTCCATCACGGTTATTTTGGACTTTTTTTTGATCCCGGAAATAGCATTTTGCCAAATATTACTATAAAAAGAAGGCAAAACGCATTCCATACACACTGATTTGCACTGTTAGCACTGCCATGTCTTATAACAACAAGATCCATATTCCCCTTGCGGCGAGCACGCTCAAGAACAATTATGAGGCAGGTGTTTTCGAACTCACTGCCAAGTTTGATGTTCAGGGTCAAGGCATTCCCATGAACATGAAAATGTACGACGCCCATAAAATACCTTATATTTCACTGGACATTGACTACAATACGCACTGGGATTTGAGGCTCATGTTGCAACTGACGTGTGCGCCAACGGAAATCGAGCTAAATGTTCATGTCAAAGGGGATAAGCACTGCTGGCCTAAGCTGACTGGCATCTGCGTGGGTGGACCAAAAAACTTGCACTGGAGCTACTGTGAGTTTGTAAATCCAGACAAGAAGATTACTCCTGGGGGAGTACTCGAAACTGTCTGGGAAATTGAAGACTGGTGGACTGGCAATGTGCTCATGAGAATTGGCATAAACAGATACGGTCACATCCTCGAAGATGAAACCAAACAGATGCTCCTTGATATGATATCAGACTCTGATGGAGACTGATATTGTTGTTATTAGGTTGTAAGCCATCGCCTAGCGGTTGCCTTACAAGCTGTGTATGGTGTGACAGTGGTTTGCTGATTGTCGTCGAATTTTCCACTTTTCTCAAAATAAAAGACATGTTAAAAGCAAAGCAGTTTTCATTGCACACATGTTTCCGGCTCGAGTTTATGAAATACCACCGCGTTTAATAGCATGAGCATTCTCGAGCCGTTCGATAGGTTGCAGTAGCATCATTGTGGCACGATATGACAACAACGCGCACAATTGTTTCCGAGACGTGCTAGGGTTGGAAAGTGTTGCTGCAGACCTAGAGAGCAGGCGATAGCGCAATAAACGTGCTGGTTTGGAGGAAATAAAAACTGCATATTTGTGTCTAGCAGAGTGTGGTGTGTAAAAAGAGAATGGGGGGCAGTGGCGGGTGTTGCTGGCAGTGTTGCGGACCGTCTTGCGATGATACGTCGTTTTCTCGCGGACGAGTGTGCTCGTGCCCGCTTCGAGGATTGTGCGGGGATGAGGATCCGGAGTGTTGATTTTTTTGAGAGGTTCCGGGGATGGGGACTTGTTTCGACGCAGAGGTACACGATTGCCCGGTTTGGAATCGAGCTTGCTGAGTTTTTGAGGGGATTGACAGAGATAAACGCTCTACAGAGCACATTGACGAAAGGCAGGTCGAATGAGGGAGTCTATTACTGTGTGCACTGGAGAAAATTGCGAGCGCATTTGGAGTCCGATACGGACGAAGATGGCAAGTTGAGCGATCCACCAGAGGGCGCTCGCTCTGGATGGCAAGAGGGGCTGGGTGGGGAATCCAGCCGTGGGGGCGGTGCTCGGGGGCGATGTGAGAGGCAGCGATCGGTAATACGGATCCGGTCGTTTGTGGCCAGCGGATTGAAGCGTGTGGGGTGTGTGAAGGATCGGACGACGCTGAAATATTTGGGAGCGGATAGCTTCGACACTGTGATCCAGCACATCGAGACCAAAATGCGGAATTACAACGCATTGTGTCCCGACGACACACAGATGACGTTTCAGAACATGCAATTGGACCACATCAGGCCGGTGCAGCGTTTCGCACTCGACATGAATCATTATACCAACTTGCAGCCGATGTTGGCCGAAGCCAATCTGTGCAAGAGTGCGAGGTGGTCCAGCGCAGACGAGATTTTTTGGAAGACACACATCCACCACAACGCAGATTTCGCAGAAATTTATCCAGCACACAAGCGAGCAAGTCTCAAACAACGGGATCCTGCAGCGTTTGCGGTCAAAAAACAAAAGTATAGAATGGCGCTAGCAAGACACTTTGGGGTGATGCCAAAACGCCAAAGCTATGGCGGGGCGAGCACAGGCGGCAGCCAGTCGGCACAAACAAGCGAGTTGATTGCAGGAAGCCAGGCCGTCCTGTGAAACTACTGCACAAGATCACCGTGACTACACAAAAGTGTCGATTATCGCCCTGTGTCTGGGACAAAATACCGCAGTAATATGATGTAAAGGGCAGAGTGCACCGTCGGGCACCAGTTTATGCCAAACACCTCACTCGAAACAAACTTTTCACAGCATTGTAATAAAACGTGTTAACAATACACCCGCTGCTGGGAAACGTGTATGCGACTCGTATGTGGGCGAGTGTGAAAGTGTGATGTTCTGGTGTTGTCGATCCGACCCAACCATAAGCATCGGTTGATACTGGTGTGTGCAAACGTGCTGATGGTTCATTTGTTTTTCAAAAAGAGGAACGTAGAGCGTGTATTAGAGTGGATAGAGGGGTTTTGCAGAGGGCAGCAGAGATGTGTAGCAGAGTGTGCTTGGCATTCCAGTCCAGTCATGCCAACCTATACGCCTCCTCCCACGGCGTGGTCGGGAAAGATGGCATCCATTTTGAGGGCGTCCATCTTGGAGAGGCAAGCCCGCATACGGTCGATAAAACCCACCAGGTTGATGAACTGCAATACTTTGGCATCGGTCTGGCGGTCTGGGTTGTTCAGCAACATTTGCTTGAGCTTCAGCATACGCTGCCAGTTGGAAGGCACGTCGGGCATAATGTACGAGCACAGTTGCGACATCTGGCGGATGTAGATAATGAGAGCCATGCGGTCCATGGAGCTGTCGGTGGTGCCATACTCTGTCGACTGATATTTTTCCATGGAGATAACGAGCTTCTTCGAGAGGGCCAAAGTCATGATAGGCATTGGAATTTCAAAGGGCGCTGAGAAATAACGGCACTCGAATAAATGTTGATCGTCTTCCCACTCGACTTGATTTTCAGAGAGTGTATCGTACATCTTCGAGTAGGGGAGTGACGATTGTCGGAGAGACAACATTTTGACAAAGGTGTTTTTCCGGACAGCCTTTGTGGTGTTCAAAGCGGGATAGATTGCCATGTGTTCTGCCTCCACAATGAGATAGTTGAGCGAGAATGAAGTGTTGTCAAATGCCGTATTGTAGTCGGCCGCAAGTACAAAGAGCTTGTATATGGCGTTGAAACGCAGGACAATATCTTCGTCTTCGTAGGAATAGAGGAAGATGAGGTGAGACAGGGCGTTCTGGAGCTGCATACCCATCGTTTGGCGCATGGCTCGGTTCGCCTCGATGATGGAACTTTTAAACGTAAAATCGGGCAAATGCCGTTCATTGCCGGCGGCATGAGCAATGATCTGTTCACGGTCTTTGTTACGAGCTTGTCGCAGCTGGAATAAAATGCGGGTCACCTCGCCCGTGCGTTGCTGTGTGTGTGTGTGTGAGTGTTTCAGACAGAGCAATGGGGAAAATAAGAGCTGGAATAAAATGCGGGTCACCTCGCCCGTGCGTTGCTGTGTGTGTGTGTGTGAGTGTTTCAGACAGAGCAATGGGGAAAATAAGAGCTGGAATAAAATGCGCGTCACCTCGCCCGTGTGTTGCTGTGTGTGTGTGTGTGTTTTCCGCCCGTGTGTGTGTGTGTGAGTTGCAGACAGAGCAAGGGTGAAAACAAGAGAGCACGCAAGAGAGAACATACATAAACACCAAAGCACGGCAGCGTGGACGTGTGTGGGGTACGAATGTAAGAAGATGCCTGTATGAGCACATCTCGCTCCAAGTGGATCCATCCTGCAGTGAACTGTGTCTGTTGAAACGGTGGAGAGAGATTGACCCTGTCCGGCTTGTTGTAGTAATCCTGCGCTCGGTCCATCATTTTGTGAGCCTGGTCGCAGTGACCCAAACAAAGACAACACACTGCCATTTTGTGGTAAGTCAGGCAAATCTGCATGCATGCAAGACCGCGATACTCGGCTATGTCATCTGGAGACGTAGAGGCGGCGATGGACGCCTGCTGGGAGACTGAGGCGGTGAGGAGCTTGAGCAGCGAGCGCATGCCTTGCGCACGCACTTTCATTACCATGTCGAGTTCAGAAGAGTCCTGCGCAAGTGGACCGGGAGATGTGTTGATCACCGTGTCTATTTCGGGACACTCGAACTTTGTGACATTGTAGTCGTGGCCGAGGGTTTGCGTGACCTTGCAAGAATAGCGATGCTGGTGCAGGTGGTCTTTCTGGTGCTGCCTGCAGCAATAAAACGTGTTTTTGCAGGTGCCACACCACCCGGCGCCCGGAGTATCGAGGCTCTCACTGTCGTTGCTGACTTGGACCGCACAAAATCCACACACGCGAACCGAAGTGTCGCACACGTTGGGCACGGCGATGAGGGACGCTTTCTCCACCGCAATTTTCCTCCCCAGCACATCGAGAAACACGACCCACTTTGTGCCGGAGGTGTACTTTTTGTGCGAACTCATGGTGGCAAACATGCCGCTGTACAGGCCATCCTTGTCCCACAGCATGAAGCGCAAACGACCCGGTGCGCGTGATTCCAAAACCACATCACGCAGGTCGTCGTCCGTGTCGCGTGAGAGAAAAGGGTGCTTGGGCCGACGCTCCGACGCACTCACTGTCTTATCAAAGGCGGGGCGCGCCGTCCCGGCCGAGGACTTGGCCGCTGAGGGTCGCGATTCGTCCTGCATTGCGTTGAAATATGCAGCCGCACACATATCCATTTTGTACAAGCTCCCCGATAGCGTCCTCGGCTGGTCGAAGAATTCAGCGGCTGTGCAAGCAAGGTCGGCTTCGGTGGTCTCAGACAACACGACACCATATGCTGCAAAGTAGGCTGCAGAAGCGATCTCGACCGCGGATGACGAGGGAGATAACACTGTTATCGGGGAGCTGGCATTCTTGATACAAAGGTCTCGCATCGAAATGTTTCCGTTTTCTGCAATGAATTTCAAGAAGTCATGCCGGCGTTCGGGCGTGTCAATATCTTTGCCAGCATCGATCTTGCGATACAATTCGCACATGTCTTGCTCCATCTTCAGCTGCTTCATGCTCTTTTTGGCCACGCCCTTGTCCGTCTCCTGGGCCCCTGCCGTCCCAGCATCACCCTGCATGCCAAACAACGCTCGTCTGCCTCGCACTGCCCTCGCACTTGCTCTCGACCAAAAATCGCGATGGTTTTAACAACTGCTCCAAGCGAACTGGCGAACCTGCAAACCCTGCGAAATTAAACCCTGCAAACCCTGCGAATTAAAACCCTGCAAACCCTGCATTTTTTGAGGACCGTGAGCAGCCGTGTGGCTTCTGAGGACGGTTCACGAGAGCAAATCTTGTTTTAAAACAGCATCGCCCTCACCTTGACTGGACGTGTGCGAGTGTGTGTGTCTATTTCGGGAATTGTAAATGTCCTATTTGATGCAACGCTTTGCTACAAAATGGACCACACTCTCCGAGGCCACAAGGCGTATATCGGCAAGATATGCAGACGCCATCGACATCTAACGCATCTGTACCGCCTCCGAAACTCACCAACGTACCGTTGCTTGACAGCACGACTGTTGCCGTTGCTGAAGTAGTTTTTGGGACACACTTGCATGCCCCGGCTGAGGCCCTCATAACTAGTGTTGGAAACAGAGGATTTGGAAATACCCACCATGTAATACTGCCCCAGACACCAACAGTCAACATTATAGTTGACAATGACAGCGACGAACCTTTAAATTTTCATTTGTGTGGAGTGGTTTTGCTGCTTTTGTCGGTTCCTGGGCTGCTGTGGCTGGCACGTTGCATAGCTCTACACTACCTATGATTCAAGACATATTTAAACCGCTTGATTCGAACAACAGGGAAAAGCAGAGAAGATTCATTTTTTTCTGGAGACTGCGTTGGTGCATCTTTTAATATATATAGGCAATAGAATAAACACCGAAATGTCGCGCAAAACAGATGGCAGAGCCCCACCGATATGACACAAAAAAAAACCAATCCCTCCGAACATCCTCGCCGGACGAGTACACGTGGAAATACCCCGCAAGCTTTACTAGCGAGTTTTCGGAGCAAAACGTGCTGAGTAATACCCTGTTCAACAAAGATAATTTGCGTAACATACAACGCCCGAACTTTTCAGTGGGTACGGTTGCCATTGCGTATGCACCGTCTGTCGACATACAGTGCTGCGAAAGTATCATGTGTGTGGTGCTAGAAGTCGACAGAAGTCTTGTGCATGTTTGTGTCATTGATTCTTGCATGCACGAGCAGGTCACATTGAGTGTTGATTTTTTTCACATCCACGAGGCTACAGATGCAGAAATCTATCAATGGCACACCTTACCGCCACTATGACACTGAAAAATAATATGCACCCCGAAACCCCGGAAAATGGTTCAAAATAAGACTACCGTACGACACAAGGACCGAGATTGATAATGTAGACACACACATGCATAGACACGTTCGACCATCCCCGAATCTTGGCAGTAGCAAATCAGCGTAAGTCATGCGGTTGTAGAATGGAATGTGCAGAAGTTGCGTGTGCGTGGAGGGCAGGGATAGTCCCAGAATGTGCAGCCAACGCCAGTGCAGTGGTGTTCACAGAGGTTTAGGTGAGCTTAGAACCCAACGCCGACTTCGAGGCCGAGGTAGAGACAAGAGACGCAGCAGAATCCATCGTAGAGGGAGCGGACACGGCGAACTCAGTATCCAGCACAGATGCAGATGGCGAAGAGGGCACCGCAGAGCCAGCAGATTGTCCGCTGCAGGCCGGTCTGAGCAATCTCATGGTTATTTTCGTCTGTTCGTAGCCTTTTTGCATGTTTTGCTGAAGAGAGGAGTATTTTTTTTGAATATCGTCCGTGTCATCTTTCGCGCTTTGGAGGCGATGTTCTGCTTCCTGTAGCATTTTCTGCGTTGCAGCCTGCGTGCGCACCAAATTGCTCCTCTCTGCCATGAGCGCAGCATTGGCAGCTACCAAGATGGAATTTGCTGCTTGCAGGTCCGCAAAGTGTTTGACAAAAAAATTTTTCTGCTCGCGCTGCATCATCTCCAACATTTCTGTGGAGGACATGGAAACTAACATCTCCTCCTGCAGAGTGGACGCAGAGGTTTGGCCAGAGTCACACAATAAGATCCCAGGGTCTGTTACTACAGATTGCCCAGAATAGGCGGCACAAAAATCGGCTGCCGGCTCCTTCATGTTGGTGGTATCGTGTGGATTGTCAGAGATAGATCCCTCTAAATCCGGCGGTATGCCGTTATCGAACGTTTTGCGTTTTCCGGTGGATCGAGATTCTGGTGCCATCACCGCCGGATTGTCTTGTACTGTCTGAAACAGATCCGGGGCGTTATTGAAAAAACGATCCACGTCATCACTTGTTGTAGGTTTGGAAGCCCCGGCTTCGGAATGTCCATCCATTTCGTCCAGTTCTCCTTCACCAAGATGAGAATATTGTGCAGCACTTGTGTGCGCAATGTTAGTTGCCTCGCCCTCTGCAGCCTCGATGGCTGTAATACCAAGATAAGAATATTGTGCAGCACTTGTGTGCGCAATGTTAGTTGCCTCGCCCTCTGCAGCCTCGATGGCTGCAATACCAAGAAGAGAACATGGTGCAGCACTTGTGTGCGCAATGTTAGTTGCCTCGCCCTCTGCAGCCTCGATGGCTGCAACACTGGGCGACGCTGTCGGCAGACCTTCGAGGTTTGGAATATCCACTTCGTCGGGTTCTGATCCAACAAGGGCGCTAATGCCTTCTCCTCCCTCAACGCAAGGGCTCGTTTCCACAGAAGGTAATTTGGGGCCTACACGCTTGGTGGCTGATGCACTGTCTTTTTCTGCCAGTGCCGCGGTTGGAGCATTACTGTGCGACACTGCGGTCTGGCCAGACGAGCCATTACTGTGCGACACTGCGGTCTGGCCAGACGAGCCATTACTGTGCGACACTGCGGTCTGCCCAGACGAGCCATTACTGTGCGACACTGCGGTCTGGCCAGACGAGCCATTACTGTGCGACACTGCGCCGCCCCGAGCCTGTATGCACATTTCCATATGGCATGTTTTGCTGGCACAAATGAAGGTGTGTGGGGGTATGTGCTGGATGGGAGACGCGATCAAATCCACGGCAGAACGGATGAGAATGCCATCCTTTTTCGACATCAGTGGCTGCAAAGGAATCACCACCTCTTTGAGTTGGTCCCACTTTTCCGCTGTCATGTCCGAATGCTTGGTAAAATCTACACTGGTGTAAACAAACTTAGCCAAAACAAAGCCGGTGTTCTCGTTCTGCTCGTTCTGTATGATTTTTGTGATCCACACCAGGGCGTGATGCAGTACCAGTGTAGAATTCGGGCCCAGCAATGTCTCTTCGCTCATCACACACTTTAAAAGATTGTAGTTGGCTTCCATTAGAGTCGTCAAGATGCACGCATATTCCTGTGGTGGAAAAATGTCACCACGCGTTTCGTCTCAACAGAGTCCCAGAAACATCAGAAACACACACACAAAATGCATGCAAGAGTGCAGAGATTGTGCACAAACGACCTTGCTTTGGACGCTGGCAGCATCGAACTGTGCTTTTCTCGGTTTCCGGGTGTACTCTTGCGACATGTTGGCAATGAAGCCAGGGCAAGGCCCCCAATTGAATTGGTGGATCTGTTGCAGCGCATCCGATCCATCGTCTTGCAGGTTTTCGTTGCATTGAACATATTTGATAGAAATGCCGTCGATGTTCGAGTGAGCTCTCATTCCACGCGTCTGGTTCCTGCTATGCAGCACACAACATATACCCACCACAGGGGCTTGTCACAGCATGCAGGGTATCAACATACATGGGCGGAGCAAGTCGTTGTGTGCACATACCCACATACACCACATGCGATCAAAACATAGGATACATGTGCTATCAGTCAGCTGCTGCAGCAAATGTGCCAGCAGCACAAAATGGGTGCATGGAACGTGGAAACAACACTTGAAAGCCACACACCACAACACTACGAGTGCCCCGTGCTGGAACACCAGCCGCTTCAGTCACCAAGTCCAAGCCACCAGCCGCTTCAGTCACCAAGTCCAAGCCACGGCCCCGTCGCTGATTGAAATCCACGCGAACAGACGCGAACACGAAAAAAAACACAAAAACCACGAACATGAAAATACAAAAAAAACCCACGAACATGAAAAAATCCTGAGGTGGTACCCCTTGCTCTGGGTCTTGTAGGATATGAGTGTGTAATCAACCTGAGAACCTTTGTGTTGCACGAAACTAGCGCTGTGCACTATATTGCTTGGTGAAATGTGATTCAAATGCACGGTTTGCGCCGGACATTCTGTGGCTCTCTGTGAACATTTCTCCACCTCGTCGTGGCCTTGTCGTCTGCCTGGGACCCGAATTTCTCGAAGCGGGTGTTTTTCCTGGCAAATGGCCAATGGTACTGTTTTAAAATTTATTTACACAAAACGCTGATACACCCTTTATATGGAAAAAGTGAGGTTCAAAAAGCGTCCTGAAAATTGTGTCGACGCCATCGGTTGACCCACAGAGCAACATGCTGCATGTTGGCGTGCGTGTACCGGGAAGGCCTCCGAAAAACACCATGACTGAGCCAGTTATCGAGTTCAAATCCAGCAGCCACTTGTATGCCAACAAGGAGTCGTGCCATGTCACCAAGATTTTTGCTTACACGACCCTGCTCAACGGCATGTATGGTGATCCACGCGAAGTCACGCATCTCAGGACCAAGGCCATTGACGACAAGGTTCACACTATGGACGTGCCTGTGAACGATGCAGCCTGTCCTTGGACTGCGGAGTTGCCGTACGTGGTTTCAGACTGGAGCAACGGCCATGTCCGTATTGACTGTGAAAGCGACTTTGGCTTTTGGTGTCAACTTCCCAAGAACATGCTACCTGCTGTGCACACCACAAAGCGTGTGGAGTTTGAGCACCGTGCTAAGCGTGCTAAGCGTGCTAAGCGTGCGGTGCCTGTCAAGCCTGTGGAGCGTGTAGAGCCTGTCAAGCCTGTCAAGCCTGCGGAGCCTGTCAAGCGTGCGGAGCCTGTCAAGCGTGCGCTTGTGAAGCGTGTGGAGCGTGTGAAGCGTGTCATACGTGCCAAACCTATCAAGCCTGGCAAGCGTTGATAGTGATGTATTCCATACCACACCATGCGATACCAGAGAACGAGGTACACACTAATAGCGCGAAAAGGCAAGCGGTGTGGTGTGTTCTGTAGCAGCAAACGGGTTGTCTTGGATATAGTTTGAAAATAAAAACCCCTGGTAGACACCATTGGAATCATAGGAGGCTCCTGTGTTGTTGAAGAGGCCATGTCCACCGTGCTGTATTTGGTAATAGCGGTCGTTGCCAGGAGGACCGGCCATGTGCTGCACCCCCTCTGGTAAAACAGTGGGCTCAATGTGTACATACATGTACTCTTGCGCGGAATTGGACACTAAGTTCGGGAGATAGTATCTTTGGCGTGTTCGCAGGTCGAAGGCGTGGATTTCCAGTTTTTCGAGTATTCTGGCAGGAATGTAGTTCATATACAGGTGGTGGTCGAATACTTTGAAAAGCTGTGTTCCGTCGGCGTTGGTAAACGCGGAGGCGTGCACCAGGTTCCAGTGTGACATGTGGAGCTGGTGGTCGATTTTGAGGTGTTTGCCAATCATTTGCAAAAAATCGCGCACCTTGAAAGCCTGTGCGAATTTAAGCTCTCGCCCCCCTGCGGCTATCTGTTTTCGGAACCAAAAACGGTGAGTTTCACGCAGATCTCGGTGCACGTTGTTGACACAGTGTCCCCGAAAATTGATTGTGAGCTGGAAATGGCGGCGTGCCTCGTAGGCTGGCACGGATGTCACGAGATTTTCACCGGGCCCGGTTCGATATGCGGGGTTGTTGTAATACTGTTCGTTTGCAATCAAATGTGCCGTAGCCGTGCTGTTCTCTGGCTCGATTTCATGCGTGCGAGCGCGCTGGTAGTACGACTGGTCCTCGTTTGTTACAAGACCGGGCAAGTAATACATTGGGCGAATGTGTGTGTCAATCGCGTGGATCTGTATGTTTTGGAGAATGTCTGGAGGGATGCTGTTCATGTACAGGTGGGGGTGAAATATCTTGCATGGAGCATGCAGCTGTGGCGAGCATGGAGGCGCATGCACCAGGTTCCAGTGCGAAAAATGGATCTGGTTGTCGAATGGCAGGACGTCGGCCTGTTGATAAATGAAATCGCAGACTCGGAAATGTTCTGGGAAATCGAGCAGCACGTGGGAACACGACCATGTTTTGGTGAAAACAGCATGGAAAAATGTGCACAATTCTTCGTCGACGTGCAAAGCACTGTGCCCCAAGAATTTGTAGCACACCGTGTTGACAAAGGCATTGCGCCTCTGCTCGAGCTTACACGTAGCACAGACTCCAGGCATGTAACGCGAGTATATCACACAACACGGCTCTCGTTATATAGTATACACATACGACCGCATTGACATTGTCCAGTAAACATAATACTGGCAAAGGAGAGTGCTTTGAGAGAGATTGAGTCGTTTACTTTTGATTCGCTTTCAAATAACAGTTGCTTTGGCGCATGGCTGCTCGACTTGGATTGGTGGATTTGAACTGTCAAACACTATCACTGTGCAAAATCCACCAGTTGAAGTTGGAGCGACAAAAGGGGCATGTAAAGCAGCTCCTGTTATTGCAAGCAGCTCCTGTGGTTTCTGTCAAATTCAAGGTAGAGTGAGATGCAATGCCGCATGTTTGCGGGCGTGTTTCACACAAAATGTGTATTCGCTGTTTTTATGCAAAAGATGTGCTCCCCCTGTCCCGTAAAACAAATACAAAGATGCATTAGAGATCATTATTGATCTTCCCATTGGGTTTCCAATAAACAACATTATCTCTCTCTACAAAAATGACAAAAGCCCCTTTTGAAGTCGGGAAGGAGTTTAGGCTAGACGGTGGGTGAAATGGTTGGAAACAAAACAAGGAATGTGTGAAGCGTATTTAATTCGGAATATAGTATTTTAGAGTATCAATTCAATAAAATTCTCGCTGTTGTGTTTGGTTTACGTATATATTGTATATATATAAAAGAACAAAACAAATATTGACCTGGACACCACGGTTTTTGGGATACATCATCGGCTCTGAGCGCATACCACTTTACTTATAGATTGACATGGCTTCTCTTCGGCCTGTTCAGTAAGACGTGGGTCGTGGTCATAGCACAAAATGCGGTATAAATATCACATTTCGTTGAGTTGTTTGTTGTTGTTGTTGCTGGAATTTGCCACACTGGCCTCAAGTACATTTGGTTGGTACAAATATGGTATATATGAGACCGATCGGTTTAATTGTCCCTCTGGAGAGACGCAGTCTCAAAAATGTAATTATGAGGGGCCATGCTGTATACCATGCGGTCGGTCATTGTACCAGTGGTATATGGAAATTGAGGGTAAGATGTGGAATCTGGGATGTACACGTTGTCCAGTGCGTACCCAAACTGATCTTATTCTGACAGGTTCGAATAGAGATGGGCCGGAAGACTGTACGCCCTGTCCGTACGAACACAGTTACATGATGCAGAATTCTTTTATAGAAAAGAACATAGACGACGATGTATCTTTTCAATGTAGAGAATGCCCTGAACATTCAACACAGGATGAGTCTGTATACAACGAACCCTTTTCCACTGGGTGGAGTTCCCAATACCCTTATTGGACAAGTAATACGTTCTCTGGAAACAATCTAGACAATTCCATGTCGTGCGTGTGCAACGCCGGATTCTTCTTTCAACAGGACGTGAGTGCTGATGAACATACATGTGAAGAGTGTCCAAGGGGCACGTACAAGAGCAAGATTGCGAATACAAAGACATGCCAGGCATGTCCCTCGTTTTACAACTCGCCTGCACAGAGCACTGCCGAATCCGACTGTTCATGTGACACACCTTTTATTAAGCAGGCTGATGGGACTTGCGTTTGTCCGGTGGATACGTTTTATGAGAATAACCCGGCAACCTGTACCAATTGCCAGGCAAATGCACAGGCGCCAATGGGCAGCAGCTCATCGCTCGACTGCATCTGCAATGCTGGCTACCGGGGACAAAACGGGCAAATGTGCACCGAGTGTCCCATCGAGACATACAAGAGTTTTGCAGGGACGTCCCGGTGAATTTTATCAAGCCATGACTAGTGCAAACTATCAAAAAGCACCAGATTACAGTCCGCCTATCTCCCCATCACCAGGATGTCTCTCGTGAGTGACACCTGAGCCAAAACAAAAGACGGTGGTTTGTTGTATACGGACTCAGAGGCGACGAGACAACCCGACACCAAAATCATCTTCGAAATTTTTAATAAATGCTTGCAAAACACAGACTTGGCGTTGTCATTTACTTCTGCACGCACTACGACTTGGACCTGTGTTTGACACTTGGAGATCGACTTGGCGGTCTCTCATGCATCTGTATGCACTACGACCTATTTCCTTTCGAAGCTTTTCCACAACAGCAAGTCGTCAGGAGGCTTTTCGAAGGGACGAATGCGCCTCCACTTCTCAAGTAATACCTTGTCAAAAACATCGGCAATATTGTTCAAGGCTGTATCCATCTTTTCTTTGCGTGCCTTCTTCTTGGCCTCCTTGTCCTTGATCGCCTGGACAATTCGCTGTTCGTGCAATTCACTGCACATCTTCGCGGTCATCTTGGAAGTGATCCTCTTGGGAACAACGTTTGGCTGCACCACGCTGTGTGCTGCTCCAGCTTCGGTCTCAGCCTTGGGCTGCACCTTGGACGATAAAAGCTTGGGCTGCTGCTTGGACTTGTTGGGCTGCTGCTTGGACTTGTTGGGCTGCTGCTTGGACTTGTTGGGCTGCTGCTTGGACTTGTTGGGCTGCTGCTTGGACTTGTTGGGCTGCTGCTTGGACTTCTTATTGGACATTGTCTGAGACACCCGCGTTGCCGTGGATTTTACCCTTTCCAAACAACGGGTCATGTTGGCGTGGCACGCGATGTGGATTTTTTCAAATTGTAAACTCTATTGTATAGAGATTTCAGTCTATTTCGGGTGAAAATACAACGCGTGTCCATGGACAAGGGGGATACGCAAAACATGTGAAAATCCCTAGCTATCAATCAGCTGTTTTGGAAAGTTGAGTGGGCTAAACACGAACACAGACAAATTAAAAATGTGGTCACGTATCATTGTCTGATCCATGCGGCCGTACAACAGCTGCATTGGTTCTCATCTCGAATCTTTGTTTTCGGGAGCAGTCATGTGGTTGTATTTGCAGGAAATTGAGGCATTTATTGTACACTGGTAAAAATGGAAACATCAAGGTGTAGAAAGCAGATGGCTCAAAAAACGTGCGCTTCTTGTGTCCTGGCTTGGTGTTTGTGGATTGGTCTGGGCTCGCAGACTGGGTCTGTGCCATCATGCCAAATCCGAGGACACGCTGGGGGCGTCCATCAGGCGTGTGAACAATCTCTGCACATACTGGTAGTCGCCCGAGGTGCTCGGATACATGATTTTAATATCGCGACACACCCCCTCCAAAAACGAAGAAATGTCGGCATACATACGCGCTGTTTTGTGTGTATTGTCTTTTGCGCGCACATTCTTGATAAGCTTGGGGATGTCATTTTGGAAAAACGACGTCAAGAGGATCTTGTTCTTGTCGTTCAGGCTCCTGACAGACAAATGCATCCAACGACCACACACACATGCATGATTTCAGGGCTGCGGTCTTGTGTAATTTCGACAGTCAAAGTGTCTGTGTCACAGGCTTGAAACACACAATTCCGGGCATGGGTCTTATACACACTATGCAATCAAAAGGCCTTTACCTGTGTTTGGTAGAATAAAGCGGCTTGGCTTCCTTGGACGGACGGCGGTTTTTTGTGTGCATCTTCTGTGAAGCGTTTCAAAGCAAAATCTTTTATAGGTTAGCACAGTAGATTCGAAGAATGGAGCAGGGTAATGGAGGAATTGGTCAAGTGCACGAATGTAGACTTTCGCACCTCAAATCTGGCCTGAGTGCGTTTCTTTTCATTCAGGAGCAGCTGCGGAATGCGCAGAGTTTGCACTCCGTGCACATTCTGGATATTGTTGAAGCCCTTGCGCAATCGTATGTGTCGGTAAATGCACTTGCTCATTCGCAGTGACAGCGTCCAATATTTACCCTTGAAAAGGATCACCGGAATGTGTGTCAAACAGTTGTCCATGTCGTCTTTTGGGGACAGCCAAGTGACGACGGATTCGTTATTTGCCAGCAGACACACCGCGCTTTTGGAACAGGGGGGCACATTATGTTCCCACACCTGCCCCTTGAGCACTATGTTGTACTGTTGTGCATTCACTGCTTTCATGGTCCGTCCCTGTCTGATTTCAACACCCATATGCACTACATACACGGTGCACTTTAAAGGATTTTTTTCATTTTTCCAGAGTGCTTCTTCGCACCGGCACGGAACTCACGAAAAGCGAGTGGGGGTTTACAGCCAAAACACCTGTTTTATGTGGATTTGAGCCGTAATAGCCTGAATATTGTTAGCACGGAAACACCAAACATACTGCTTGTAAACACGCATTCTCACCACAATGTCGCTTGAAATAAGCGTTTTTGTCCATACATTGGCCCTGTTTTTTACAGTGGTGGGTAGACAGACACATGGGCGACGGTCTGGTGGTGTGTCTTCGCAAAAAGTTGTGCAGCCGATTGCTGGAGCTGGCATGAAGTTCGGTCGAGATGCAGGATGGTGTTTGGAACTCACGAAAAGCGAGTGGGGTTTTTATAACCAAAACACCTGTTTTATGTGGATTTGAGCCGTAATCGCCTGCATATTGTTAGCACAAAAACACCAAACATACTGCTTGTAAACACACGTTCTCGCCACAATATTGCATGAAATAAGCGTTTTGGTCCATACATTTGACCTGTTTTTTACAGTGGTGGATAGACACATAGGCGACGGTCTGGTGGTGTGTCTTCGCAAAAAGTTGTGCAGCCGATTGCTTGAGCTGGCATGAAGTTCGGTCGAGATGCAGGATGGTGTTTGGAATTCACGAAAAGCGAGTGGGGTTTTTACAGCCAAAACGCCTGTTTTATGCGGATTTGAGCCGTAATAGCCTGAATATTGTCAGCACAAATACACAAAAAAGACTGCTTGTAGACACACATTCTCACCACACTTTGGCCTGAAATCGCGACTTTCGGGCGTTTCTGGCACTGCGTTTAAAAGCCTACAATACAGACATGCGTTTTGACTTGTATAGAACATGTGGTGTCAATATGGGTCTAGTGGCCAGCCCGACTTTCCACATCAGCCAATTCCTTCGTGAATGGAACGGGGTTGGATGCGTGCTTGTCGAGATCTAGCTGGTATCTTCAAAGTATGCTTCCGCGCGCGGCATGTCTGTATCGCGCACGAAAACATATATATAGCCAATATGAGGCAGTAGTGTCCACGTTTAGTGTGAGGGCGAGAAGGGTTGAGAGTATGACATACAACAGTCGACATCTTTTGATAAAAGTGGGGGCACCGTTTGTTTTTGCAAGCATACTGTGTGTAGTATTCTACAGCATCGAGTCGAAAAATTTCCCCAAGGACGCCTCGCCGGAGGAATGGCAGCTGTTTACCAACCGTGTGTTCCACGCGATCCGAAAAACGGACAATCTGTCCATTATTGTTTTGGTGGTGTGTGCGCACATTGCACATACGATCATGTGCGTGCCGTGCGTACACCTGACGCAAATGTTGTGTGGATATTGCATGGGATTCCTGTATGCTAGTGTTGTGTGTGGCGTGAGCGAAATCTGCATTGTCACCGTGTACGTCCTACTACACGTCAGAAGAGAGGTGTTTGAAGACCAGACTCTGACTGATCTGGTCGTGTATCTGCGCAAGCACAATTTGCTGTATATTTTCATTTTCGCATCGCAGATGTCGAGCATGCCAATCAATTCGACGTCTCACATAATAGGCTTCCACGATGTGACGATGCGAGAGTATTTGTCGTCGCACTATGTGGTGTCCGTCATCAACTGCTGCAAATGCTGCTTTTTGGGGTATCAGATCCGCATCGCCACGGAGAAATCGACCGTGGTGTTGATCGGTTATGTCATTTGCATCATTTCGATGTTGCCCACTATCATCACGTTTTCACTGTGGTACTTTGTGATTGTGCGCTTCAGGAGGAATTTAGAGGCAAACACTGCTAGCAACAAGAATACCTTATGCCTTGTGCCAGGACGCAGCAGTGCTGGTCGACACGGTGCGTCTGGTGTCTTGTATATGGGCAATAGTGTTTTTGCACAGGGGTTTGTCGATTTTTTTTACCGTCCACTATACAAATACGACGAAATGCCAGCTACGGACTTGCATGCCGTGGCTGCACCGTTGTTGACGCAAGACTCGCTAGAGTGTGACGTCCGTAGCGGCGTGGACAGTGATGTGGTGGTGACGCACACCGACTGCCCAGAACACAGTAAAAACACGCCACGCGAAACGCCGGTGGATTCGCCCCGAAGCAGCAGCGAACAACTGTCTGGTGGTACGTGCATATGCGCGTACGATTGCGTTGAAGAGACTCCAGTTTCGGCAAGGGATGCGGAGGGATGCACAGACAATAGACCGAGTGTCAGGGTCGATTTGCCTGCAACATAAGCAAGAAAACCCCCACATTCCTGGCGCATTGAGTCCTGAACATGGGGTGAAATCGACATGGATCTGGTGCAACACAGATGGGTTCCAAACAGATGTACGCAATGATCACAGGTATTACAAGAGACACTGGTCAATAAGACAAGAAAACGAAACGCATCACTCCTCCATATTTTATTTGCAGACCCGTTCACACCAGCGGGTGGTGCGGCCATGAAATAAAAAACAACAACCATAGTCTTCCGTCCTGTGTTGTGCCGCCGTAAGGTCACTTTGTTTGCGCCGTCGTAGCATGCCACACCCTAACAGTTTGCGCGGATCGTGATGGAGTACACGACGCCGTTGGTGGGGGGGCTACTGCCATGTTTCCAGTCCGTGTAGGCATCGCCGTAGAAGATGTAGACCGAGTTGTCACGCGTGACCACGGGATGCATCTGGCCGGCCTTATTTTGGAATTTCATGGAGCGAAAGGTCTTTTCCGTCGTGCCAATAGTGAAGCCAAGGACGATGGCATCCTTGTCCGCCTTGGTGTCATAGTGCAGACCGAGGTTCATGCCGGGAAGGTAGCGGTTGATGGTGAAGCGGTAGTCGTTTTGATAGACCGCGAGAAGTGCCTTTTCGACGTCATTCATCGACTCCATGATGGATGCAAGAATCGCCGGAAGGAGATCGCGCAGTTCTTTGGGCACAGACTTTTCGTCCTTGCGGCCATATCCAATGCGCCTCTTCTTGGTCGCCATGATGCTACTCTTGAGAACCTGCCACTCTTCTTCGGAAATCGACACGAGGAAATCAAGAATCTTGGTGCGGAGCTCCTCGCCAATGACATTTTCACGATAGGCGAGTCCGACTGGCTTGGCATCATTCACTCCCATGACCTTTTCCTGCGACACCTTTGCCTTTTTGATCTTGGGTGCTTTGATATTGCGACCTTCGACCTTGTCTTGTTCGACCTGGTCTTCCTCGACCTCGTCTTGCTCGACCTCGTCTTGCTTGTTCTTGCCAGTGTGTGTGTTGCACTTCTTGGCTTCAGCCTCGAAACGAGCCTTGGGCATAAACAAACGTGCATGGCAGTCGAAGAAAGATCGACCACTCTTGCACGCACACAAAACGGACTGATGTGCATCTTTTGCAGTTTTCATCACATGCTTGCTCTTGTGTTTTTTGATTGTGCGCGGCTTGGTGTCCACTTTTTCGGCGTCCACTCCTTGCATCATGGTGTTTACGTCCACGGTTTCGGCGTCGGCGGCTGCCATACGATTCGTAGACTGTCGAAGTTGGGTGGATCTGTGGGTGTTTTGAGGAGATCTGTGACACACAGACTAATTTGGGATACACGAAATACCCCGCACCAAGTCCTGCGGACTATCCCCACAAATGCGATGCTGTCACTGCAAACGGCTTCTGCAAGACAAGTAGCAAAACTGTCGAGAAGTCGGTTGTTCGGGTGCAGCACAACCATTTTTGCATGTGTGCTTATATAGGTTGTCCCAGGTGGATGGCATGGATTTTTTAACTTGCCAGACGAATTGGTGGATTGAACGAATCCCGTCTGTCTCTACACACGCCGGCATGCAGCTCGCAATGGGTCTACCGCTGTCAAAAATATGCCACTAAAACCCGAATCCACGGTGAATCCAAGCTTGGGAGCAAGTGGCTCGAGACAGCGGCTCGGTTACGGGTGACAACACCCTTGAAAGCCACAATATCCTCCTGTGCGACTCCCCAACCCCTACTCCCCAACCCCTTGCTTGCTACTGAACTCTATATACGGTCGACGCGAACTCTATATACGGTCGACGCGAACTAATTTGCTATAACTCGCCCGATCATATCTATGTCACATACGCTGTGGTTCCCACGCACTTGCCACGCACCCGAGGGTTCATCCGTGCATCTCTGTTTGCGTTTATGTCTGCTGTTTCTTGTGTTAACTAGTTCACCGCCGCAGCACACCCCACTCCATACAACACAAGCAGACGAGTGACATGTCAAGAGACGACCGCCCCAAACTTCTCTGTGACAGCAAAACCGGGGAAGACATGCTCGTCAAGAGCGAAGACGTCGATCTTTTGCTTAGCATCGGCGTTCCTTCCAAAATGAACATGACATCTGCCGAGCGACACTGTGTGCGCAAGCATGACATGCAAACGAAGCGCAAAGCAGGCATGTCGCAGCACACCCCTTTCACAACCAGTGCCATGCGCAAAAAAAGCAAGGGAGGGCGTGCTCGCAGTCCGTTTTGTGACATTTCGAGGGGGATTCTGTACGTTCCGGCGTACTCGCGTGGCGTCTTCGAACACATGTGGAAGATCGATCCGAGCAGTGTGGACGTCTCTCCGCAGACCAAGTTGACACATGACAAGTTGACGGACCTCATCAAGGAATCTGTTGTGACATACGCGGTGGAACCCGACATAGGACATCCGTGGTTCTCTCAGGAAATCGACAACAAGCCGGTTTTTCTGCAGAGCATTACCATCTCTGCAGAACAGCACTTTGCACTGTGGAACCACGTGTGCAGCATCCGTGCCGATGTGACAAAAAAGCAACGTGCAATCAACCGTATCACGATCCAGGCGGGCTTTTCCCAGACGGCGTTGGCAGATGGATCGGGACGCATGAAGTTTACGTTCTCACGCGAAAAATGGATGAAGCACGCGCCGTCGCTGATGAAGGGTGGCGTTGGGAGTGGATCGTCTTTGCACAAGGGTCGACCCACGCCAATTGCGGTATATGGCGATCCTGAATAGTCGACACACACGTTGTACTGACAGGTTGAAAGTTATTCCAATCCGTTTTCAGACAACACGAATGGCCTCAGCGCCTCTTGTTGTGCATTATAAAAGCAAAACACCACTCTACATCCCCCGTATTTCTTTATTGAATAAACCCGTATCCTTCCAGCACCATATATAAAGCATAAGTTGTGTGTATAGCAGGTGTCTCTTGTTTCCAATGGGGAAACCAGCGAGATGTGTGAATTTCCCGTTCTTCTCTGTGTTTTTGCCTACTGCCTCTCCCTTTGATCCGCAGCCTCCTTCGACACACAAAAGGCTTTATAACTGCCTCTTTTGTCCATGGAATCAACACACTTCTGATTACGACGTATTGTCCAACGATTTTGACGATCCTGCGTTTCCCCGACACTCACAGACAATAGAAAAACACAAAGACATCTAAAAACACGTTTATTGGTAACTCAAAATCACATTGCCGACGACCGAAGCACGGCACGATCGGAGGGTGCCAGAGGCAAGCTGACTTTTGGGTTCTCTGCATGCGATTGCTGGAAAACAAGTCGGACTTGCTGCTCGACACGCTTCACTCGCGATCGGATCTGGTGTCTCGCAATCGACACGTCAGCCCAGCGCGACGTGTCGTGCTCCTGGATCTTGCGCTGCAACGACATCAGAACGCGCAGCAGGGTGTCGAGCACGCCGTCCAACGCGTGCTTGGTTTTTTCTGGGAGAGACAGCCTGCGAAGCGTTTGGAGAAGCGAAACGTCTTTGGTGTACTGTACGCAATCCTCCTTCATACGTTCTTCCTTTGAAATCTTGGCGATCATCTCTTTGGACATTGCGCTTATGTGCTACGTAGTGGTGGTGTTTGCTGTAGAGGCTGCAGTATTATATTCCAGGGTGGTGATTGCTAGATTTAGAACAAAGATATGCGATGCTTTAAATAGCAACATGCGCAATGCAATGGTATTTCGGTGTGTCGAAACCCAGTGGAGCTGTGTGCGATCCGAGGGCGTTTTGTGTTTTGGTCGGACCGATTTAGACAATCCGACCATCGCAACTAGCACACCAGAACATATGCAAATTGGGTGTCAAAACGTATATGGGAACGCAAGTTTTTCGCTTGGCGGTGTGTGCAGATGAACAATGCAACCTTGATGCGAATTCCGTTTGTGCCGTACACACAGATGCCCAAAGAGGGCTACGTTTTGATGGATGTCGACACAGAGTGTGTGGTAGCGCGCGCGTGCCCGTTTCACCTGCTCGTCGAGTCGAAATGGGGGAAAAAGCACAGCCAGGAAACCGGACGAGGTGACAGCAAAAACGGACTGTTTGAGTACATTGCGAGCCAACACGTGAATGAGAAGTTGGAGTTTTCGCAGGGTCTTTTTGCGATTGGCGCCACCAAGGCATTCGATCCGCTGTTGTTGGACGAAAACGAAGTGTACAAGCTCGTGTACACGGCTCCAAAAACAGAAAAGGTACAGGAACACCTTGTGCACATACGCCTGATGCACATGCACAAAAACAACACCGCGGCATGGATATGGCTCGAATAGGGCCCGAAATAGCACTGATGTGGAAACGCGTATAAGTCGATGTGGCACAGTTTGAACGGAGAAAAGCAGCATGAATGTCTTCGGGGACCAACTTGTGCAGGCCATACAAGACGAAAATACATTGGTTGCGGAGAAACTGGTGGCGAAACTGTCGGACGTCAACGCACAGAGCTTGTTGCGCCACACCGCACTCCATTCGGCTGTTTTCTACGGCGACCTGGCGGTGGCAGGGCTTCTTCTGCGGCGAGGCGCAAACATGATGCTGATGCCACGGAATCGAAACTACGACAACAAACACGAGTGCGCCCTAATAATGGCTTTGAAAATGGGCGAACGGCGTGCTCACATGCAGCTCTTGCTGATACAAGATCTTCATGCGCAAGTGAGTGGCGCGTGGAGCCAACCTGATCTCAACAAGATCCTTGCTGTGCCACACTACGCCATGCTGTACAGCACGCCGGGGGTTTTTTCCGGTGCCATCGAGCACGACGGCGACGCCAACGCCCGGAATGTGGACAACATGACCGCATACATGCACACTATTCGCGAGGTGGCAAACTTTGAGAGAGACGTGAACGTCTGTCGTGTGAAGATGGCACGGGTGACAGAGCTGGTGGAAACGTATCCAGAAATGCTCTGGGCGCGGTACAACCAGGCAGATGTGCAGACCAAGCGTCCCTTTTTGTCGGAAAAGACGTCCAGCACCGGCCTGGGTATGCTTATTTTTGAGTGCATAGCGGGGCGATGCGAGCGCCTGGCAGTCGACGTAGCGCAACACAAGGATGGGGTGCGCCATCCGACCATGCACAGCCCGGCGTCCGCGTTGCACCAGCGAATAGAGGGCAACAAAGACGTAATTCGTTTCTTCAAATTCGAGTTTATTCCGCACATGTTCGTGCGCATGATGCAGCCAATGTTCCTGGGGCTGGGCATGGCCACGCATACCCGCCTTGGAAGCCGTCACGCGTGCGACGCCAGGGTGTTACAAAGTGACACCATCCACATGATTTTTAATGTGTTTATGCTCTCTCTCACAACGGCCGACATGCAGCACATGCTTTGCTAAATGCAAGTGGTGTCTCCCTGGCACACCACCAATTGTAACCAAAAATGAGACCGCCATGTGTATGGATGTTATCAATAAAAAAACCCATGACTCGCAAACTGTGTGCTCGTATCATAGCATTGCCTGGCACCATTCAAAAATTATTGGAAAAACACAGCCTGTCGTAATCACCAGAAACAATTACATGCAACATATTACGGGAAGAATGCATTATCGGAATATGCATCCGGTGGAAGACAGTTGGTAGTGCGAACAAATTTATCCAAACTGTTAAAAAATCCATGTCCTATGACTATGTCGTCCATTTTTTGTGAAAAGTTCAAGTCGTCGACTTGTAATGGGTAGAATGAATGTATCGTTTGTGCCCAAAAAAATCGATGCAAAAAAACAAAGTGTGTCTTGTGCTCGTGTCGGATTGGGCTTTCCTGGATTATTGTTTTAAATAATGCCAACGCGTGAGAAATGCTGTGAATGGCTTTGTTTTTTTGCTGCAGACTGTCATTCTTCAACCAGATGCTGTTGGGTACAGACACGAGCGCGTGCGCGCATTTGATCAAGCCTTGTAATACACACATGTTTGTCTGCCGTGTTTCTTGTTCCGTGTCTTCCAAGTAAAAAAATATCTCGATGTCTGGACCTTGGTCGTGGGAAGGTTGCGCAATACTGTTGCGGACACGATTCGGGGCTGATGGGCATGAGATGTAGAAAACAGATGTGGTTGTTAAGATATTAACAGAATCCGTTGGGATTGTCTGCCATGCATTGTCAACAAACACTCGCACATTTTCAGTATTCTGGCATCGTTGGACCACTAATAAACCATCCACAAGCGCGATGCAAGTAAGAGGATGAAACACGGTAGATGGCAGCATCTTATTTTTGGTACTTACTATTAACCTACTTTCATTCATTTCATATTTTTCAATACTCGGGCGATTGTCCGCACAGTACACTTTCCACAACACTTTGACCATCGCAAGTTAACCCGTTGACTATGCGTGTATATATAGAATTTGAAGCTTGAAGCGCGTGATTTTCAATCGTCTCTCATTATGGCAAAATACCACCATTGACGTGGTGTTCGACGTAGACCACTTTGCAAAATAGACTTCGTTCCGGTCCGAAAGTGGGGAATCCTGTTGCATACACTTTTCACAACAAAATGGACAGGTCTTGCCCCATGTTATGACATGTGGCATCTCGATGAAATCACCAAAGTTTATATACCAACACGCATGCATGTTTTCAGTCCAATGTAATCTTTGCAAACTTTAGGGTTATGTGTCGTCCATATCCGTCGCAGGCGGTGGAATCGCCAAGGTAATGTGCAAGAGATGCATGCAGCGCTCGAACGGCCAGCATCTCGGAAACCAAATGTCACAGAAAATGTGAGGGATGCTTTCAAAGACACCGGTTAACACGGCATTGGCGTTTATGTTTAAATTTTGGGGCGCATACTTGGGATCCACGCCGACAAACCACCCTCTGCGGCAGAAAAAGTAGCCTGTTCGTCCAGGCCACGCGTGTGCTGGCTGTCGACAGTACTCGGATCGTAGCATGCGACGCACATCACAACACAGCATTTCCCGTGGCACATGTACTTGAATGCCACTATAGGCAAAAGATTGGAGTTGGTGGTGCTCTCCAGCGGGGGTGACAACCTCGCGGGCGTGCAAGAACTCGTTGTATAATTCGGCTTGGGTCGTGGCATGCATACTTGACAGCGAGATTTGCCGAACAAGGTCGCCTACCAGTGTGTGGGCCTTGGAATGCATACCAAGACGCGGGTGCATGGCCATTGCGAACGCAAGATGTCGCTCTTCATTCTGCGTGAGGGCCGCAGCAGTAGTCAGACACATGGTGGTGTCGAATGCTAGTCGATCGCGTTCGGCTTGCACGAGAAGAAGAGGCCACTCCGATGCCCTGTCGTGCAGACCATTGCGTATGGCGACGTTTCGGCTAAAGGTGGCCATGGCCACCCATCGCTGAATTAAGCACGAAAACATTGTGCTTGTGCGGGAAAATCGCTGTCGGTCATATATATAATACCTGCCCGCTTCGTTTACACATTACAGAGGGGGCTTTCAGTGCACGCGTGCACGGGGGAATGTGCCGAAATCGTCATGTTCCTGACCCCCTCTTGTCGAAATTCAGCGCATTCGGAGACGATGGGTCAAAAATGTCTTTGTGGATGGCACCGTATACGTCCTGCGACTCGCGAACAAAGGGCTGCATGGCAGTGTCGAAACACAACAAAATGCTGTCTGTCTGCGTTGCTTTGCGTTTGCCATAGCCTTTCACAGGCAACGTAAGCCCCGAGCCGACGGCGTGCTGTGTGAGTGCCAAAAGAACGACAACATCCTGCATGCAGTAAGACTCCAGCAGATCCCATTTTTTGTCCTTTGCCCACTCTATTGCTTGCAGCCCCGAGCCGCTCTTTGCCACGGTGATTTTGTTTCGCAGACACGCGTTGTGGAGGCTGATGTATGCACCAGTATAGTCCTTGGACAGGCGACAGAAATCCAGGTATTTGTGCTTCCATCGGTCCCTGTCCGCACCCACACTGGCACCAGACTGTGATATGGTACGCGGTTTCGCTGCTGTGTCGACTGGAGGGGTCTTGCGTTTGCCAAGGGCGTCGAGGGCGTCGAGGGCGTCGAGGGCGTCGAGGGCGTCGGACGCGTCGATTTCTTTGGCCGAAGTGTGTAGCCATTTCACAATAAAAGGCATGTCAAAGTTGATCCCATTGAATGCCACCACACACTCAGCGTCGTCCAGCAGCCTCGCAATGTCTTGTTTCATGGTAACAATGTCCTGTGCATCCGCGCTCTCTTCGGCTACCACCACATTGTAGCATTTCTCGCTAATCGTCTTGTTATCGAGCGAATTGTACACGATCGTGCCAATGACCGTGATACAATCACTCGTTTGCGACAGGCCTGTCGTTTCGATATCGAGCACGAGTACAAGCATAACGCAACACGTGTATGTGCATTTTTGCTGCTGGGAGTCGGTATCATTGGACATGTTTGTTTTTCTTGGGAGATTTTCGCCACGGCAGCATCATGGGAGGCGTTCGGGACACGGAATAGATTCAACCTTTGCGGTGTTTTATTTTCTGGCAAAAAGTCGACAGTATGTGGAGTTTGGCACTCTTCTAGACGCCCAAGACCGTGTGTGTGTGTATTACGTGTGATATCGAACAAAAACAGGAGGAAATCTATGGCCACCGTATGCAATCGCAAGCTGAAAGCCCTATTTTCTCTTTTTCATGAGAACCTTCTTGCGGCTGGAAATACGCAGAGGGTTCGGAGGCAGAGTGTTGAGCACGGGGGTAGAAGGTGCCACGGAATTTTTGGGCGTGTACGGGATCGGAGCTTCGTTGTTGTAAAATGCATCACAGTTGGAGTCGATCGTGCTGCCATCCGTGGTACCGTCTGCTTCGACCCAGTTCTCGGCGAAAATCTGTTTTTCGTTGTTGACACAGGCTTCGAACGATAAGGTGAACAAAATCACGTCATCGACGCCATCATTGCTCCAGATTTCCCAGACCGTATCACAGTTGATATAATCTCTGTGCAGACAGCAACAATACTGCCACGATACCAGACCCTCGCTGCCAATGGTCTGATAGTCGCGGAGAGCCGGGTGGTGGGGGGTGTTGGTGCGGATGCATATTTCGTAGCGATCGCTGTGATCGGAAAACAGATTCATGTACACGCGAGCCTTCTGGTGGCGCTTCTGCAGCTGCATTTTCAGGTCCCACGGGGCATCGACTCCGCGTACCTTTTTCGTGAGAATTTGGCAGCCCTGCCCAACGACGTCAACGCGCGCGTCAAACGAAAAAGAGAACCCATCAGCAGTACCCAGAGAAACCATAGTTCGCTGGCGTGAATGGCGTCGAATCACCTGGTCTGGTCTTTTTATAGACCATATGCTCCCCGAAATAGCATAAGGCCCTTTGTCGCAAATTCTAGGCATGACACAGTGATTGCGTTCTGTCGGACGGTGGGGTATGTGTGCGGGTGACTGGGGCGGTGGCATCTGATTGCATTGTCATTGCCAGCTTGTTGGGGTCCAGTCCGGAGGTTAGAATTAGCCTGGATCCTGGTTGCCAAGCCACTACAAAAATTCAGGATTCTTTATTGATACATCGACATAAACCACGGGAAGCACAAGTAGACGGCGCAGTCGCCGACATCTTGAAGTTTATTCGATTCGACTGTTAAGCAGGAGACACGTTAAAATGTGGAGTTTGTGGGTGAAACTGGTCTCAAACCAGTCAAGAAAATTGCCAAAAAGGTCCAAGATGGTCTCCATGCACACGTGGAATTCAGGACTATTCTTCTGCAAGTTTACGCTATTGCGCAGCTGCAACATCGCCGTGTGCAGCCCGTTGCTGTAGCACTGGATCTTGTCGAGCTTTTGTGTATAGTCATCGTGTGAGAGTGAGAGCAGCTCAATATTCTGCATGATTTTTTGCTCATTCTGTAACATACAGTCGACATTGGCCTGCATCTCGTCCAGCTGTGCCTTTTGTTGTGCGCTCGTGGCAGAATACTGTGCTGTTTCTGTTTCGCGTTCGGCCACCAGGCGCGCTTGCTCCATATGCTCCGTGGCGACAGCTTGTACTGTTTCCTCTAGATCTAACTGCGTACTCTGCAGCATGCCGCTCGCTTGCGTTACCTCGTCGTTCAAACTGTTGCGTGTTTTTGTCAGCGCATCGTTGCTTTTGGTCGACTGTTTTTCCTTCTTCTGTGTGTCTTTCTGCAGCTTGGTATACCGCTCCTGTGCTCCCACAATGCTGGCTTGCAACGCACCGAGTTCTTCTTGCATCGCGAGCTTCGTGTCCGTCTCCACTGCAGAGGTGGCATCCTTGGCTTCTTGCAGTGCAATATGCTGGTTCTCAATACTACTAGACAGCAATTCACTTTCCCCATGCCGACTGTCAATTTCGTGTTGCATATCCTGGATCATGTCTGACATGCATTTTCTCTGTGTATCAAGTGCTTCGTGCTCAAACGCCAGACTTGTCTGGAGTGCACATAGTTCTTCCTGCATCACAAGTTTCGTGCTGGTCTCAAATTCAGATGTGGCATCCTTGGCCTCCTGTAGAGTTCTGCGTTGGCTCGTAATATCGCTTGCGAGTCTGTCGCTCTCTCCTTGCTGAACACTGATTTCCTGTTGCATATCGCGCATCGTAGCTGACATGCTGTCCTTTTGTGTGTCGAGTGCGGATTGTTGCATGCCCACGCTCGCGTGCAGCGCATGAAGTTCTTCCTGCATGGCAAGTTTCGTGTTACCCTCAACTTCTAAGATGGCATCTGTGGCCTCCTGTAGAGCAATCTGCTGGGTTGCTATATTACTGGCCAGTATTTCGCTCTCTTCCTGCTGACTGTTGATTTCCTGTTGCATATCGTGCATCGTGGTCGACATGCTGTTTTTTTGCGTATCAAGTGCGGTTTGTTGCATGCTAATACTGACTTCCAAGGCACAAAGTTCTTCCTGCATGGCAAGTTTTTTGCTGGTCTCAACTTCTAAGATGGCATCTGTGGCCTCCTGTAGAGCAATCTGCTGGGTTGCTATAGTACTAGCGAGTGTTATACTCTCTTCCTGCTGGCTGTTGATTTCCTGTTGCATATCGTGCATCGTGGTCGACATGCTGTTTTTTTGCGTATCAAGTGCGGTTTGCCGCATGCCAATATCTACTTCCAAGGCACAGAGCTCTGCCTGCATGGCGATTTTCTTGTCGGTCTCAACTTCTAAGATGGCATCTGTGGCCTCCTGTAGAGCAATCTGCTGCGTTGCTATATTTCTGGCAAGTATTTCACTCTCTTCGTGCTGGCCGTCGATTTCCTGTTGCATATCGTCCATCCTGACTAACATGCTGTTTTTCTGCGTCTCAAGTGCGGTTTGTTGCATGCCTATACGCACTTCCAAGGCACAGAGCTCTTCCTCCATGGCAAGTTTCTTGCTGGTCTCAACTTCTAAAATGGCATTGCTGGCTTCCTGGAGAGCAATATGCTGGCTAGCTATATTACTGGCGAGCACTTCACTCTCTTCCTGCCGACTATCGATTTCCTGTTGCATATCATCCATCCTGACGGACATGCAATTTCTTTCTTCATCGAGTGCAGATTGCTGCAAGGCGATGTCGGCAATATGCTGCCGAGTACACGCGAGATCAGTTTGTTCTTTCCGCAGCTCGTCCTGGGCTGCTGAAATTTGCTGTAGCAGATCAGCATAGGCACTCTCACGCTCTGCAGCCATACTTGCTTGTGTCACATCAATTGCAGGGGCTTCCTGACAATGTGTGGTGTCGTGTGGCGTATTTTCTGCCTCCGTGTTTTGCATGGTTTCCGCGTCTGAAATGGATAGCAACATTGCCTCAAATTCGTCATCTGCATCTTGATTTTCTGGACTCAGGCTGTTGGAGGGTGTTTTTTGAAGTGTAGCCGGGTGGATTGCAACAGGCTTGTGCTGTTTCCGACCCTCTGTTTGCCGGAGCTCGCGTAACTCCTGCATTTCCGTGGTGCAACGAGTGAGTTCATCGCGCATAGTGCGCAGATCCGACTCGCATTCAGCACGTTTTTTAGACAAGTCGACACATTTTTCTGATAATACATTATGTTGCTCTGCGAGGTGTTGCTGTTGCTGATGCATGTCTGCTTGAAGCCTCGTAAGCTCAGCGCGCGTCTCTGCAACCGCACAACAAGAGGTCTCTAATGCTGCTTCTGCAGACGCTCTCTGTTGGTGAAGAGATGCCACTTCGGATTCAGTGGTGGTCTGTTGTTGCGCTGCTTCGTGTTGGAAGTGCTGTATTTTTTTCTCTAACGCCAAAAGCTCGCTCTGCTTGCCGGCAACACTGGACGTGTGTGTTGATAAACACCCCTGCATGTCTTGTAGTTCGATCTGCAAGCCAGCCAACATGTCGCTCGAAACCGTGCATTCTGTCCTTGTTTTTGCCACGGCAGTGGACATTTGTTGCAGCGCAGCGTCCAGTTCAAGGAGCTCGGCCAGTTTCTGGTCGGCTGCGGCGTTTACAATGTTTTGCTGGTCCACAGTACGAGCTTCGATTTCTGAAATCTCGCTTTTTCGGCCAGAAACGGCGCTCACACACTCGGCAAGCAGTATACGCGAGCTTTTTAGCTCTGTTTGCAATTGTTCGTGTTCGAGTGCACTGATGTTGCGCTGTTGCTCAGACTCGTCATGACGTTCCTTGTACTCGAGCTCCAGATGCGCGTGCATGTCGCGAGCCTGTTCCACACGCGCGTGCACTGCAGCACACGCCGCATTCTTCTCCACAATCGCCAAAATGCATGCGGCCAGTTCCTCTTCGTGCGCGGCGTTTTTTTGTGCTAGCAGCGCTGACGTGGCCACCGCGGTGGCATGCGAGGCAGTGTGCGAGGCCAGACTCGTTTGCATCTGGGTCAGGTCGTCCTGTGTCTTGCTCTTTTGCGCATTCATCTGTGTGATACTTGCCTTGATATCAGCGACCGCGTCGAGCATGTGTACTTTTGTTTCGTGTAAAACCTTGTTGTCGGCGCTACACGTCTCCATATGAGCAGTGTGTTGGGTTTGCAGACTTTCCAAGGCCAGCGTGGTGTCGGTGTGTTTTGCGTGCAGAGTCTGCAGCCCTGCCTGGGTTTTGCTCATGTCCTCCAGCATGCGCCCGTGTTCTTGGGCAGAAGACGTGCAATCCATGCGCAACTTGTCATGCTGCATTTCGAGGTCGTGCTGTTGCGCGATGCGGGTATCTATGGCAAATAACAGGTCCTGCAATCGTTCGTTCGCCGCCGTTTCCTGCTCGTCTCTTGCGCATTGCAGTTCCTCCGACGCGATTGGGATGCTGTCCTGGACAAACTTCAACTCGAGGTGCAGCGCAGTGTGCTGTGTCTGCAGCTGAACAATGTCGGCTTCGAGGGTGGTTTTCGTAACATCCAATGCATCGCACTCGTCACACAGCGCATTGTGCTGTTCGACCAACTGCTGGATGTCCGCACGACCCTGTCTGATCTCCTCGGATTGCGCCAGAGGAGGCGGATTGCGCATGTTGCACCAGATGTCTGTCGCGCCACGCAATACTCTCCCTGGTTTGCGTGTACTAGACACTTATGACTTATATACTGACGATGATTGCGTGTTGGATTACACCAACGCTCAGTTGTGTTGTGAGTGTATGATTGTTTGCGATGTCTCAGTCATATATATACCGCACTTTGTGGAAAACGCCCAGCACATCGACTGCAACCTGTAGTTGTATGTGTTGATTGGCAAATCGCATGGCACACAAAAACTTCCCGATTTGTATTAAAAACACCTCCATGATCCCGGACGAGCTTGTCACGTCTCCGGTGGACCGCGAGCTTACCAAGGTGTACAAAGTTCTCAACTACGAGCTTATGATTCAGAACAACCTGACAATACGCCATTTGCACGAAATGCAATGCGATCTCCAGCACATTTTTCATTCATGGGGCGATCCTCCGCACGCCAAGAACCTCAACTTCAACAACAGCACCAAAAAAACAGTGCTGGCGGTTCACATGGCGCTGCAAAACGTGGCACTCGGCAAAAAATTCCACAGTCTGTGCTGGTTCGACATTGGCATGAACCTGGGCGACTTGATGCAGATGCAGCTGGCGATCCCTGTGCTTCTAACATTCAACCTTTCTGTCGCAGTCTTACTAGAAAACCACGCCAACGAATATGGTCGGTCGTGGCAGAGTCTCTTCAAGTGGACGCGCAAAGAATGGGCAATGCTGGGGTATAATGCCGTGGAATACCGACAGAAACTTCGCCTCAACTTGGAAGAGCGGCCGCACAACAAAATTGAAATATTGGAGCAGTGGGGCCCCGATGACAGCTACGCTGCAATACCAACCACCACCGCCATCGCCGCATAGATTTTCCAGACAAGATTCCCCCCGGACACATCAAATTGCGGTGTGCATAGCAGCTACTCCTCTACACACACCTCAGGGTGATCTGTCAAGTATGCAGGCGAAAATGGACATACGTGTTGGTTTAATCGTGTCTGCAAGGTTTTTTGAGAAGACTTGCCTTGACTTTGTATACCAACCGTACTTTCAAAAGAGGTGTATTGAGTCAGGTAAAACTATATAAGGCAACATCAACACGAGCAATATACCAATAAACAGAATGGCAACCGCTTATAAAGCACAATAC
>Ga0209491_10002372_pt1 | contig 33737 bp, 19 predicted proteins | sample BON02_FD_187213 | JGI IMG/M metagenome (GOLD analysis project Ga0209491, IMG submission 187213) | Freshwater microbial communities from Lake Bonney liftoff mats and glacier meltwater in Antarctica - BON-02 (SPAdes) (version 2) | ecosystem: Environmental > Aquatic > Freshwater > Ice > Glacier... | reverse complement strand
GGACACTGGGCGGGCGAGGGGGGGACGAAACGGCGGGCTCGCGTCTGTTGTCCTCCGCCGAGCGCCAACAGACAAAAAAGAAGCAAAACAGACATTTTTAAACAACCGTCCTCGCGGGCAACTGGGGGCTCCCGCGTCGCCGTCGCTGCCGCCGCCACCGCTTGCGCTGCCGCCGCCGACGCCCTTGCCCGTTTGCCGCCCTCGCCCGCCGCCGGCCCGCCGCCCGCCGCTCGCCGCCCGCCGCCCGCCACCCGCGCCCTCGTCGTCGCTGTCGCCGTCGCCGTCGCCGCCGCAGTCATCGCCCGTGCAAGCCGCGTGGCAGACCTTGCCCGCCAGCTCGGCCTGCCCCGGCCAAGGCGGCCTCGGCCGTCCGGTCGCGCATGGCTCGTGTTGCGAACAGCCTCGCGTGACAAGCGCGCCCCGGGACTCGGAGGCGAGGGGGTGGCCGCAACGAGCGGCGCGCGCGCAGCCGAGGCGGCCGAGGCGGCCCCGGCCGAGGCGGGCCGAGTTGGCGGGCAAGATCCGTGCGGCTGTATGACGGGGACGACGGCGGCGACGGCGACGGCGACGGCGACGACGGGCCCGGCGGCTGTCGGCGCTGCCCCGCGCCGCGCCGACCACCGAACGCGAGCCCCCTCTCATCCGTCCGCCCGCGTGCCGTCGTGCTCGTCGAGCCACCGCGCGACGTGTGGCCAAGCCTCCGCCGGGGCCCTGCGGCCGCAGATGACGTCGAAGTGGCCGTAGTGGTGCAAAGCGTTTCCGCGGCTCGCACCGACGCACACAAACCGGCGGCAGGCCCCCCGCTCCGCCGCCGCCGCCCCCGCCGCCCCCTCCGCCGCCGCGCCGCCGCCGCCGCCGCCGCCTCGGAACATGCGGACGGTCCGGAGTGCGCCCGCCGCGGGGCAGAAGAGGTCGCGGTCGCCGTTGAGGGCGAGGACGGGGACGTCGCAGGCGGCCAGGGCGGACGGGTCGGCGTACAGCAAGAAGCGGCGCTCGCCCTCGGTGCGCGCGCCCGCGTCGCGCGCGAGGGCGGCGGCGCGTCCCCTGTCGCCGTCGCCGTCGCCGTCGCCGTCGCCGTCGCCGTCGCCGTCGCCGGCAGCCGCCGCCCGCTCCTCCTCCCCCTTCTCCGTCTTGCCCGCCGCCGCCCGCAAGAGCGCGCGCAGCTCCTCCCGCCCCGACCCCGCCCGCCGCAGGCCCGTGTCCTCGGCCAGCGAGCTCATGAACTGCCCCACGAGGGTCGGCGGCATCCACGCAAAGCAGTCGCGCAGCAGCGCGCGGCCGACGGCGGGCTCGACGTTGCTCGGCCAAAAAAACAGTCCCTCGCCCAGCCCCCGCCACCCGCCGCCGCCGCCGCCGCCGCCCGCGAGCGCCAGGTTGGCCGCCGCCAGCCCCTTGCCGGCGTGGCCCGCCGGGAAACCGGTCAGGCCCGTGAGCGCGCGCACCAGCGCCCCGCCGCGGTGGTGCCAGGCGCCCGCGCCGAAGCAGCCCGACGCCAGCAGCGTGAGCGAGCGCAAGCGCCCGGCGAAGCGGCGGCTCAGCGGTCCGTGGCTAATCAGCCCCACGCCGAGCATGCCGCCCATCGAGTGGCCCACCCAGTGCACGGACTTGGCTCCCGCCCCCGCCAGCACGCACGACAGCACACAAGGCGCGTCGGACTCGAGGTGCGTGTCGACCGTCCAGAGCGCCGGCGCGGAAAAAGGGCGCAGCAGCGGCGGCGCGAGCGGCCGCGCCGCGCGGCCGTTGCCCCTCAGGTCGGCGACCCACACGTCCCACCCGCGGCGGGCGAGGTCCTGCGCGAGGGAGGCGCCGGGCAGGTCGAAGGTGGGCTCGCCCGCGGACCCGAGGCCGGGGACCATGAGGATCGGGTGGGCGCGCGGCTTGGGCAGCGCGGCGGGGAAAGGGGGGGGGGCGTTGGCGGCGTCGGCGTCGACGGGGCCGGCGGGCGGCTCGGCGGCGGCGGCCTTTCTGCTGCCCTTCTTGGTCGGCTGCTGCTGCTCCCGTCGCCGCGCCTCTTCCTCGGCAGCCGCAGCGAGGGCCGCCGGGTCGATGCGCACGCGCATCACGTGCAGCCGCCACCCGTCCTCCGTGTGCGGAAAGTGGTGCGTCCGCTCGAGCGGCCACGGGTGGGGAGCAGGGGCGGGCGCGGCGGCGGCGGCGGCGGCGGCGGCGGCGGCGGCGGCGGCGGGTGGCGGCGGCGCCGCCGCGGACGACGACGACGACGGCTCCTGGTCCCGTGGGGCGCGCCCGTCGCCGCCCGCGTCGCTCACGCTCGTGGGGGTGTTGGCCATGGCCACGACGCCCGTCGCGCTGTCCTCCGAGTCGTCGCCGGCGCACGCCTGCTGCCGCTTGCGCGTGTCGTGAGAAATCGACACGCTGGCCCCAAATCCTAGGGCCTCCCCTTCGGCGCGACGACAGCCCCGGCAATCCTGGGCGCAGCGCAGCTCGTCGCCCGCCGAGGGGTGCAGGACCTCCTGGAACCCGGCCATCCAGTGGAGGAGGCGCATCTCGCTGGGGGTTCTTTGGTGTGTCGCGGGCGAGGAAGCCAATCGTGTTGTTTCGGAGCCGCGATAATTTTCTGTTCCAGAAACCTGACAGCGATGCCGTTGGAGAAAGCGAAAGGAACCCGCGATTGGAAAATCTGGGCAGTGAGAGAGAGAGGGGGAGAGAGAGAGAAAAAGGACGCGGCCAAACACGAGCGCGCCGCCAAGGCGCCGCCGCCTGCTTTGGTTTGCAATATCTCTGCGGGCATCTTCTACTGCTGTCTGGTTCGTTCGTTCGTTTGCCCGCGGCGGGCGATCGATCTCACGCGGGCCTCGGCGCGAGGGCGCCCCGTGCAGGGGAGCGTTCGTTTGTGTTTTGTGCGGGGACGCGCTCGCGCTCGCGCTCTCGCTCTCGCGTGCGGCGGCGGCGGCGGGAAACCGCGCCCAGGAGAGGAAGAAACAACCCCCTGGCTTTCCTCCTCTTACGCGTCCCCCTCGAGCTTGAACACCAGGTTGTTGAACTCCTCCAGCTTCTTCGCCACCGACATGTCCACCAGCCGGTCCTCGAACCGCAGCACGAACCCGCCCAGCAGCTTCGGGTCGACCCGCTCATCCATCACCAGCCGGTAACCCGGCTCCGCGAACTTGGCCGCCCGCTTTGTCAGCTCGTCGCGCTCCATGCGGTCGAGCGGCGCGGGCGTCACGATGGTGCAGTGCACCTCCTTGCGGTGCGCGAGCATGAGGGCGTCGAACGCCTCGCTCACTAGCAGGGACGCGGAGAGGGCGTTCTCCTCGGCGAGGGCGACAAAGAGGCGCGCCGTGATGGGCGAGGCGCCGCTGCCCTGCATGAGCGCGGAAAAGATGCCCTTTTTGGCGGCGATGGGGACAAAGGGGTCGACGGCGATGCGCGCGAGCTCGGGCGAGGCCTCGAAGGCGGCGACCATCTGCGGCGTTTTTTCGTGTTGTTCCAGAGGTGGGTTTTGAGAAGTGGGTTTTTGGTGGGTTTTCGCGAGAGCGGGGGGGCGAGAGAGGGCGAGAGGGAGGCGCGCGCCGGCCGCCGTCGGTTTGTGTTCGTCTTTTGCCGGCGCCTCACCTGCCGGAGCTCGTCCTGCACCTTCTCGAGCTGGTTCTCCTTGCAGGCGAGCTGCCACACAAAGGTGGCGATCGAGGCGGACTGGCCGCTCAGGTCCTTGAGCGGGGCCTCGGGCTGTTTTTTTGTTTTTTTGGTTTTGGGGGGTGAGGGGCGGGGTTGGGACGAGCGTGAGACGACGGCGGCGGCGGCGGCGGGCGATCTGGTTTTATCGCGAGAGAACGCCAAGACAACGCTCACCAGCTTGAAATCCACCGTAGGAGGGGCCGCCGCTGCGCTGAAGGCGCGCGCCTGTTGGTTGCGTTCGTGCGATGCGATGGAGACGGGGGTGGGGGTGAGTGGCGTGCGGACAGAAGGGTGCAAAACAGAAGGGTTTGAGCAAGCGTCCCAGTGTCCGTCTCTCTGTCCGCCGGGTCTCACCGTCACGCCCTGCTGGCCGGCGGCATGCCGGGCGGCGCGCGCGACCAGGAGGCCTGCCGCGCGAGCGAGCATCGCGCTGCCTGGGACGAGGAGAGGGCGGTGAAGAAGAGGGATCCCCTTCCCTAAACGTCCTCTTCGCTCTCTCGAGGTCGTGGACTGGCGTGATCAGGGGTGTTTGTGTAATGGCGGTTTGGTGATCGTTGGTGTGAAGAGATGGACGGGTGTGTGAGAGCGAGAGAGGGGAAGGGTCCCCTCTTCTCCTTGCAGTTTTTCCCCTGAAAAAGTAGTCGTGGAGCAAGTGACTTGTCTCACGCGCCCACCCGAGGCAACAGCCCAAACACACACACCTCGCAATCTATTTCAACCTACATCATCATCCGATCGCGCTGAGTGCGCGTCGCGCGCGCATCACGTAGCAAAAGCAAACGCAAAAAAGCCACTTTTTCATTTGTCACCGCCGAGACGCCCTCCCCCATGGCACCCGCGGCCCTGCTCTCAGGCGCGACCCAATCGAGGTGCTTGAGCGGCGCCGCGTGCTCGACCACCGGCCGGGGCGGCGTCGCGGGTCTGACCTCATTCCATCGCGCGCGCCGCGCCACCGCCGCGGCCGCCCGCTCCCCGTCCCCAACGCCGACGCCGACGCTCGCGGCACGCTGCCGCCGACGCCGCCTCTCCCCCGCGCGCGCCACCTTTTTCGACCAGGCGTGGGGCACCCGCATCGACGGCCAGAGCCTCGCCGCCCAGCTCTTCGCGCTCTCCCTGCTGCCCTACCTCGGCTTTCTTTACTATTTGCGCAAGCCGGAGACAAAGGCGCCGCCGCTGGTGCTCGGCGGGTTTTGGTTCCTGCTGGTGTTTGTGTTTGCGACCATCCCCGCGGGCATCTACGGTGAGGTGAAGGGGGGAGGGGTGTGTGTTGGCTACAAGGGCACGGGCGGCAGAGAGAGAGGCAGAGAGAGAGGGAGAGGGAGGAAGCGGGAGACGAGATCGCGACGTTTTTCGGGGCGCCCGTTTTTTGCGACCGAGAAACCCCGAAAGAAAAAAAACCGCTCGCGCGCGCGCGTCCTCCTCCCCCCCCCCCCCCGCACCCACAACAAAACCCACCACGAAAAACCCACCACCAAAAACCCAACCACCACCAAAAACCCACCAAACCCACCACCGCAGCCAAGAAGGTCTACGGCACCTCGCTGGCCAACGTGGACTGGCTGCACGGCGGCGCCGAGTCGCTCCTCACCGTCACCAACCTGCTGCTGGTCGTCGGGCTGCGGCGCGGCATCCGCGGGGCCGAGGAGGCCAAGAGGCTCGAGGCAACCGCAGCGGCTGCGGCGGGCGCGGGCGCGGGCGCGGCGGGCGAGGCGGGCGAGGCGGACGCCGCACCCACGGCGGCGGCGGCGGCGGCGGCGGCGGCCGCGGAAACGGCCGCCAAAGAGCGCGCCAACAGGTAGCGGCGGCGGCGGCGGCGGCGGCGGCGGCGGCGGCGCCGTCCGCTATGGCTTTGGAGTGAGACCGGACGATCCGTCGCGGGTCGCAAAACCTAGGAAGCGATCGTCTGTTTTACAACGCCCTGGTCCCTCTTTTTCGTTCCCCTCGCGCGCCGCGCGGCGCGCGCACGCTGCCGCGCAAAACAAAAGAACACGGAAAGCAAAAACAGAGGCCAGCGCCGCGTCGCGCCGCGCCGCGCGCCAAAGACCAACCCCATCCCCCCCCCCGCCCCTCCCCCGATCTCGCCGCCGCCCCTAGACCCCGGCGATGAACTCGTTGTACCCCGACTCGAGGTCGAACAGCAGCTGCCGCGCCTCCTGCCCCGTCAGCTCGTACGAGGCCGCCTGACGATACAGCTTCCCATACCATTCCTTCGCCTTGGTCTTTGGCGCAAACTCTGGCGGGAGGCTCTCGACGCGGCTGAGGCTGCCGACCAGGTCGGACAGTAAAGGACACACCTGGTCGACGGCGACCATGTTGAGCTTGAGCGAGTCCATGGCCGTGATGAAGTGCTGCACGGCCTCGGCGACGGCGCGGGCGCCGGCCGCGCCATTGCCGTTGCCATTGCCGCCGCCGCCCTGGCCGCCCTGGCCGCCGCCGCCGCCGCCCTGCCCTCGGGAGGGGACCTTGCGGTGTTCGATCGTGGCCGGCAGGCCCACCTGGACTAGGCGGTTGTACGCCATCGGGCACTGCAGGTGGTACTGCTGCATGAACGCCTCGATCGAAAAGGCGCCGTCGGCGCTGCTGCCGTTGTTTCCGTTGCCGTTGCCGCTGCCGCCGCCGCCGCCGCTGCCGGGGTCCTTCGCCGCGCCTCCTCCTCCGTACGCCCACGCCGCCGACGCCCCGCCCGCCCCCCCCGCCCCGCTCGCGCGCATCGACCCCCACAGCGTGCGGAACTGCGCGATCAGCCGCTCGCACGCCCGCTCGTACTCGGCCGCGGGCACCGCGTCGCGCACGTAGGCGCGCTCGAGGCGCTCGGTCGTGCGGACGATGGCGAAGAGGTCGGCGAGCGCCTCGAGGCGCTCCTGCTCCTGCGCGGAGGAGAAGAGGCGCGCGTCCTGGGGCTGGGGGCCTGCTGCGGGCGAGGCGAGGCTGGTCGCGCCTGGGGGAAAGCGGGGCGGGGGAGGGGGAGGCGGCGGGGGCGGCGGGGGAGGCGGGGGAGGGGCGTCGGCGCCGCCGCTGTCGGCGCCGCCCATCGCACCCGTCGGCGCAGGGGCGCGCGCTGTGGTTCCTGTCGCTGAGGGGCTGGGGTCCTTGCCACCGTGCGGCGTGTTCCCTTCCGATGCTCTTGTACGGCGGCACCAACGCAAGGCCTCTTCTCGGGGCGTCGAGAAGTCGCGGGTGGCAAAGAAAAGCAGAAGGATTGCGTTTTGCGACCGCGCCCGTGATGATGACGACGCGAGGCCAGAGAGGAGCGGTGCGCGCGCGTTTGCGGTTGCGTGGGCGAGGTGTAAAGTGATTCGTGTGCGTGTGTGTGTTTGGAGGTTTGATGCTGTCTCGCACCAGGCGCCGCCGCGCGCTCTTGAGCTAACGCCCGCCCGTCTCGGTCGCGCGCCGCCCGTCGCCGCCCGTCTGCAAAATCCTACTCACACGCCCTCCCCGCCCTCCGCGTCCGCACAAACACCCCCCGCTCCGACGCCAGCGTGAACTTCTGCAGCAGCACCACCTCCTCCCCTCCCGGCGCAAGGTCCACGACGGAGAGCGCCCGGCACGCCAGCACCGTCCCCTCGAGCAGCGCAAAATATCGGCCGACGCAGGCCCTGGCGCCGACGCCAAAGGGGGCGTAGGCCTCGGGGTCGCGGGCGAGGAGCTGGTCCCGGCAGAGGAGGGGGCGCGGATTGTCGTCGCCGACGGGTGTGCCGCCGCCGGTCGCCCCTCCTCCCGCTCCCGCCGCCCCCGCAACCGCTGCCGCCTCTGCGGCCGCCAGCTCGGCGGCCGCGCCGCTTGACAGCCACCGCTCGGGCAGCCACTCCTCCGCGCGCGGCCAGTGGTCCTCGTGCCGATGTAAGGCGTAGTTGTTGAGCAGCAGCAGGCTGCCTTTCGGCACGAAAAAGCCGCCCAGCTCCAGGTCCGCCGCCGCCTTGCGCGCCGTGTCGGTGCCCGGCGGGTTGAGCCGCAGCGTCTCGCTCAGGCACGCCGACAGATACGGCAGGCGGGCGGGCGCGTAGGGGTGCAGATAACCCGGGGCCCGGCGGTCCTGCCGCGAGGGCGGGCGCGCGCCTTGCTCCCGGGCCTCGGCCACGGCGGCGCGCGCCTCGCGCGCGCAGCGCGCCAGCGCGAGCGGGCGTCGGGACAGCTCGTAAAACAGGAAAGCGAGGAGCGAGGCGGTCGTGTCGCTCCCCGCAAACATGAAGAGGTGGATGTGGTCGCGGACGGACTGGCGGCTCACCAGATCCGGGCGCTCGCGCTGCGCCTTGAGCAACGCCGTTAATAAGTCGGCGGGCGGCGGCGCGCCGTCCTCCTGCAGGCTGGCCTCGGCCGGCGCCGCGCGCGCCTCGCCGCCGCGCTCGAGCGTGGCGTCCTCGGCCGCGCGCTGACTCAGCACTGCGTCGACGATCTCATTGAGACGCGAGACCGAGCGCAGGTACTGCCGCCACCCCGGCACCAGGGCGTCCGGCACGGGCAGGTTGAACGCCAAGAGCAGGGCGGTCGTGAGCAAGCGGTCCCACACCTCGAGGATGTCGCGCATGTCGGGCGGCGGCGGGGCGGGGGCTTGGGGGCCGCTGCTGCTGCTGCCGTTGACGTGGGCAGAGGGGGCAGAGGAGGGGGCAGAGGAGGGGGAGGCAGAGGAGGGCGCGGCGCTGTTGCCGCCGCCGCCGCCGCCGCCGGCCTCGGGAGCGGCGGCGGCGGCGGCGGCGGCTTGGGGCATGGCCGCCGCCACCGCGCCAAAGTCGTAGCCAAAGGCCGCGCGGCCGAGGGCGTCCATCGTCGCGCGCCGGCACAGCTGCTCGACATCGGCGCCGCGCGCGTCGCCCCCTGCTGCTCCTCCTCCTCCTGCTTTTTCGGCGCCGTTGCCGCCGCCGCTCCCGCCGCTGCCACCGCCTGGCCACCCGCCGCCTCCGCCCCCGAGCGCCACCATGGCCTCGGCCAGCTCGTCCCCCACCTCCTCGAACGCCGGCACCAGCGCCCGCGTCGCCGCCGGCGAGAACGCGGGCGCCAGCAGCTCGCGCAGCGCGCTATGCGTGTCTGCGCCGTCCGCGCTAAAGACCGTGTCGCCGAGCCACCCCTGCACGCGCCTGTAGCCGTCGGTCGTCTTCGACACCAACGAGGCGGGCGCCCGCTGCACGGCCGCCATGAGCGCCGGGTCGCGCACCTGGTGCGCGGCCGTGCCGAAAAGGGTGACCTTCAGCACGGCCGTCCGCTGCCGCTGGTGGAGCGCATGCACGCCGCGAAACATGGCCGTCATCGAGAGGCTATTTATAGATCCGAAGAAGGGGAGCGACCCGGCGGCGTCGGGCGCGGGGGGAGGGCGGGGGCGCGAGCGGTCGGCGGCAGCCACGAGGGGGCGGGCGGCGGGCGGGGACGGTGCCGGCGGGGCCGGGGCGCCGGCGGGCGGGGCGGCCCGGGCGCGCGCGAGGCGCGGCGGCCGAGGGGCGCGCGCGCCGGCGCCGGCGCCGGCGCCGGCGGTTGACGCTCGCATTCTCCTTTTTTTTAACTCTCTCAGGGCTTGGAGTTCTCGATGGTTTTCGAAGGAGGTCTCGATAGTGCGGTGGTCGAGCTCTCAGCAGGTTGAGGGAGATTGGGTCGAGGGGCACGTTTGGAACGGAAGCACAAACAAGAGCACTTTTTGTGTTCGCTTTTTGTATTGAGAGACTGTGCAGGTCTATCTGCTCGCGCGGCGGCGATGCGCGGCGCAAGTGTGAATGCGCGCGAATGCCAGGAGGGGCTGACACGGGCGAGGGGAGAGCTCGCGACGCGACAAGGGGGTTTGAACCTGCGCTCTTTTTCTCTGTGCCGCCGACGACGCTCGCCGCAGACGACCGCCACCGCCCGCCGCCGCGCGCCGTCGCGCGCCGCCGCCGCGGGGAATTCCTGAAGCTCTCGCGCTCTCTCAGTCCCTGTCGTGCTCGCATCAAGCGCCAGAAAGTGGCTCCTGTCCTACTCTTGACCTAGCATACCTCTCCGTCCATCTTCACGGGGGCCTGCGCCCGTGGATTGCTCTGAGGCTTGACTCCCCGCGAAAAACATGCGCCAGGCGCGCCAACCCGCCCTTCCTCAACGCCCCCGCATGCAATCCTGCGTCCGCCTGCTGTCCCAGTACTACGCGCGCCGAAGCAGCAGCACCACCCCCTCGGTCCTTTTTCTAGCCCGGCGCGCGGCAGTGGCCGCCGCTCCCCCCCCCTCCTCACCCTCCTCTCCTTCCTCCGCCACCACCATGGCCGACCCGCCGCCCGAGGACGAGGCGAGCCGGCGCCCGGCGCCCACGGAGCCGCTGCTCAGCATCGCGCCGATGTGAGTCGCGATTGAGTCGCGGGCCACACCGCCAATTTGAACTTGCCGCCGCCGCCGACGCACGAGCGCCGCGCGCGCGCCTCGTCGATCCGCGCTCACGCGCGCTCACTCGCACGCGCGCCCCCCAAGACAAAAACAAATAACGCAACGCACACACACGCAGGCTCGACGTCACCGACGTCCACTTCCGCCAGCTCGCCCGCCTCATCACCCGCCGCACCTGGCTCTGGACCGAGATGGTCGTCGACAAGACGCTCGTGCACGCGCCCCGGCAGCGCGCGCGGCACCTGGCTTTCCCGCCAGAGCAGCGCCCCCTAGTGCTGCAGCTCGGGGGGAGCGACCCAGAGACGCTCCGCGCGGCGGGCCGGATCGCGGCACCCTACGGCTACGACGAGGTCAACCTCAACTGCGGGTGCCCGTCGGACCGGGTGGCCGGGGCCGGGTGCTTCGGGGCGGCGCTGATGCTGGACGCGCGGCGGGTGGCGGCGTGCACGGCTGCGCTGGCGGAGGGGCTGGCGGAGGGGCTCGAGGAGGCGAGGGCGGCGGCGGCAGAGGCTGCGCGGGCGGCGGCAGAGGCGGCGGCGGCAGAGGCGGCAGAGGCGGGAACGGCGGCAGCAACAGCAACAACAACAGCGACGACATTGACGGAAGCTGCCCCCCCGCTGCCGCTCCCTCCCTGCCCTCCGCCCGTGAGCGTCAAGTGCCGCCTGGGCGTGGACGACGCCGACACGTACGCCGCGCTGTGCGAGTTTGTGAGGGTCGTCTCGGCGCCCGTCGGCAAAGCAGCAGGCGGCGGCGTCGGCGGCGGCGGCGAAGCAGCGGGCGGCGGCGGCGGCGGCGGCGGCGGCGGCGTGACCCACTTTGTGATCCACGCGCGCAAGTGCCTGCTGGGCGGTCTCTCCCCCGCGCAGAACCGCACGATTCCCCCGCTGCGCCACGAGTGGCTGTGGGCGCTCAAGCGCGACTTTCCCGCCCTCCGCTTCACGCTCAACGGCGGCGTGGCGAGCGCGCGGCACGCGGCGGCGGCGCTGGCCGCGCGCGAGCACGGGCTGGGGCGGCGGGTGCCGCACGGCGTGATGGTGGGCCGGGCGGCGGTGGCGGATCCGTGGGGGTGCCTGGCCGGGGCGGACGAGCTGGTGTTTGGCGACGCGGGCGCGGGCGCGGGCGCGGGCGGGGGCGCGGTGGACGGCGGCGACAGTCGGGCGCCCGGCGGCGGCGGCGGCGGCGGCGGCGGCGGCGGGCGCCTGACGCGGCGGCGGGTCCTAGACGCCTACTGCGCGTACGCGGACGGCATCATGGAGGCGGCGCGGCGCGAGGCGGAAGAGGCGGCGGCGGCGGCGGCGGCGGCAAGCGTCGGGCGTGAGGATGCGGCGGGCGATGTCGAGGGGGCGGCCGCCGCGCAGGCAGAGGGCGGCGGCGGCGGCGGCGGCGGCGAGGAGGAGGCCGCCGCCGCCGCCGCCGCTGCCGACAAAGCCCAGCACCAGCAGCAGCACCAGCACCTGCACCAGCCGTACGTGCCCACCCTGCGGCACCTGGCGCGCCCGCTCGTGGGCATGTTCCACGGCGCCCAGGGCGGCAAGCGCTGGCGGGCGGCCCTGGACGAGGAGCTTCGCGGCAAAAAGGGGCAGCCGGGCGGCGGCGGCGGCGGCGGCGGCGGCGGCGGCGGCGGCGGCGGCGGCGGCGGCGGCGGCGGGCACGCGACCCTGCGCTCGCTGGTGGACGCGACGCTCCCGGCGCTCGCGGAGGGCGAGCTGGACCGCGAGGCGCCCTCGTACGTGGGCCTGGGGCAGGCGGCGGCGGGGCTGGAGCAGGGCAGGCGCGAGGCCGAGCGCGCGGCGGCGGCCGAGGACGAGGCGGAAGCGGCGGCGGGGGCCGGGGGGGGCGGGCGGGGCCAGGCCGGCGCGCCGCCGCTGTGGTGGGAATGGGCGGGCGGCGGCGCCGATGAGGAGGAGGAGGAGGACGCGGCAGAGGAAGACGAGCCGGACGCGGGGGCGGAGGCAGCGGACGCGGCAGAGGGCGAGGCCGAGGCCGCGTGCAGGAGGGACCAGGGCGAGCAGCAGCCGCAGCCGCAGCAGCAGCAGTTGCAGCGGCCGCAGCCGCAGCCGCCGCGCCCTCCGCCGCTGCTGCCCCCCTACCGCCTCGGCGCGCTCCCCGGCCCGGGCGATCGCGCCGCGGGCGACCAGGAGGCCTCCGACCTTCGCGCGAAGGACGCGCGCCGCGCCGCGCGCAGGCAGCAGCGCCGATCGCAGCGCGACTCGCTGCGCGCCAGCGTCAAGCGAGCGGCAAAGGCGGCGGCGGGCAATGGCGCGACACCGTCTCCCGCGCCGTCGCCCGCGCCGATGCCGGCCGAGGGCGCCGCCCCCTTGGGACTGCAGAATGTCCAATAGCTAGTGAGGACGCGTTTCGAGAGGCGAACTTAAAAATGACGACGCGATTGTTTTACGTGAAGCAACAAAGAGAAGAAGCAAAACTACAAAAAACGGGAGGGCGCACACAACCAGCCGGCGGCGCGTGCGGCGCAAAGCACCAAAACAACGAGACGAGAGGCGGTTGTTCGGTTGCTTCCGGAAAACAAGGAAGGCGGTTCCGCGTCGAAATTCGGGGTGCCCGGCCCCCAGTCACGCAAGGCGACAAGGGGGAAAGAAAGGGGCCTCTGGTGATTTGTCCATGTCTCAAGAAAAGAGAGAATAAAATGCATTGGGCGGCGCGCGGCGGCGCGCGGCGGCGCGCGGCGGCGCGCGGCGGCGCGCGGCGGCGGCCCAAAATGCGCGCGCCCCAATGCGCGAGGGCGCGACCGGCCCGCACCTCCGCCAGGCCGCTGACGTGGGGCTGGGAGAGGGAAACGGAGAGGAGGGACGCGTGTCAAGTTTTGTTGAAAAGGGGCGAGACGGTGGTACAGGGCGGGCGTACAAGGTTGGATGGATGATCCGGGCCGTCCCCCTGGCGGGTGCCGTCGGGCGATTGAGAGCGCCCGGCGGAGAACGGGAAAAAAAAATAGGGGCAGGTGCCGTCGGGCGATTGAGAGCGCCCGGCGGAGAACGGGAAAAAAAAGGGGCAGAGGTGTCGCTTCTCCTCCTTGTCGCGCGCCTTTTCGGAAGGAGCGCGTTGCGTGCCGAGTACAGGGCCCGCGCGACACAGAGCGAGGAGCGCTAGAAGGCGGCGCAGGCGACGGGGCGCGGCTGCTTGCGCTTGCGCCGCGAGGCCGCCGCCGAGGCGGCCGCCGCCTCGGCCTCGGCGCTTCGTCCTGTCGCCGCGCCTGCTCCTGCTCCCCCCGCCGCCTCCTTGTTACCGCCGTAGCTGGTCCACGCGGAGGAGATGCCGCTGTCGCTGACCGCGGCCGCGTGCAGCGCGGGCGTGCCCCCGGCGGCCTTTAGTGCGGGCGCGGCCGCCCGGGCTGCTGTTGCAGCCGCCGCCGCTGCTGCTGTTGCCGCCGCCTCGGCCGCCGCCGCCGCCGCCGCCGCTGCTGCTGCCGCCGACCGGCCCCCGGCAAACCGCGACACCGCAAAGCCCTGGCCATGCAGCCGGTAGCTGGCGAGCGCGGCGTACAGCTCGTCCACGTCGTACCGCGCCTGCACCGTGCGCCGCCGCTTGGCCGCGGGCGCGGTCGCGGGCGCGGCCGCCGCCGAGGCCGACGGCGACGACGACGAGGCGCCCGCCGCCGTTGCTGTGGGCGGCTTGGGCGGCGGCTGCTGCTGCTGCTGCTGCCGCGCGACAGCCGCGTAGTGCGCGTCGACGGCGGCCGTGTGCTGCAGCTGCATGTGCTGCTGCAGCATATGCTGCTGCTGCTGCTGGTGCTGGTGCTGGTGCTGCTGCTGCTGCCGCTGCAGCAGGAAGGGCGCGAGCAGCGAGGGGAAGGCCGTCGCAAACGCGGGCGGCAGCGCGAGCGGGGGCGGCGGCGCGGAGGCCGCCGCCAGCGCCAGCGCCGGCGGCGCGTGCGCGACTGGCTGCGGGGGAACGGGCGACGGCTGCTGCAGGTGCTGCTGCTGCCCGGCGGGGGTGGTCGAGCCCGCCGTCGCCGTCGCCGTCGCCGTCGCCGCCGCCGCCGCGGTCGCCGTTTCCGTCGCCGTCGCCGCGCCCGCTCCGTCGCGCGGAACGCGGCCCCGCTCCGTGAGCGGGAAGTAGCCGTCGAGCGTCTTCTTGACTAGGAACCGCGCGCCGCACGCGTTGCACAGCACGGGCTTTTCCGGGGGTCCCTGTCGTTTTGGGGGGGGGGGCGATGGGACGTCAGCTTAGCAAAAAACCCCGAGTCTTGGAGCGAGGTTTGTTGGGAAGAGGGGGCCGATGGGAGGTCGCCCCCATCCCGCCGCTCAAACGTCCCAAAGGCAGCGGCTCGCCATGGTGACGGACTCCGAGATCATTCCCGCCGCATCTGCGCATCGGTGCGGCGGCCGCAAAGGGGCGAGACGGCGGACGACGGGCGCCCTCGCCCCTGCCCTGCGGAAGCAAAGCTCTCACCCTCCGCCAGCAAGGGCTGGCCGTGCGCAGGCAGTGGCAGCACGGTCCGCCGGATCCGACTCTTCCTGCCTTGACCATGGTGGGACGAATCGAGGGCCGGTCGACGCGGGCGAACAAAAAGGAGAGAGAACTTTTGTTTCGAGTTTTGGGGGTTTGTCGGTGCGTTCTCCTGTTGAGGAATGGGGCGCTCGGGATGCGGACGCTTGAATGACGAACAGATATTGACTCAAGCTGCTATGCGCGCGTGTCAGAGCGAGTTTGTGAGCGGAGGAACGGAGGCAAAAGAGGGGAGCACGAAGAATCGAGGACACAGAGAGGCACCTGTCTCCGCCTTGCGCGGCGCGCCCCGGATGCGAGGCCGCACGTGCGACCGCTACGAATGATCAATAACGACGTTCGTGACTGGAGGCGGGCGGAGGGGGCGAGCGGCCGCCGCGTATTTGCGATTTGAAATCGTTTCTCCCCGGCGACGCCGCTCTCGCCTTCGTCGAGGCACGCGCGCGAGCGTGTCGATGGCGGCAGGACGATTGGCCCAATTTTGGCGAAGAGCGCCCAACGACCTGCACAAACGTCACAACACCAGCAGCCGCACCACAACACCAAGAACGACCGCCACTCGCCCCAATTGCCCGATTGGTTGGACGCGTCAAGCCAAGCCACTATTTCGAGGGCGACGTGCGAGACCACAAAAACCACAGCAGTTTCCACCCGCCCTTCGATCCGCCCTTCAATCCGCCGCCCTTTTCAGGAGACCACATCGCAAGGTCGCGACGCTTGCGCGCCAATCGCACCGCCCACCCGAATCCGAGACGCGGGCGTCAGAGCCCAATCTTACGTCTTCGCTTTGCTCCCTCCCCCCCACGCATCAAACAGACGCGGACGCGTACGCGGACGACGAGCAGCGAGCGCAAATCAACTATGGTCGCCAGTTCTCGCGCGCTCGCCAGCGCGGGCACGCGCCAGTGCCTCCGCGCCGCCGCCACCGGCGCGGGGCGCCGCCTCGCCACATCGCGCGCGCCCGTCGCCGCCGCGTCCTCGGCCGCCGCCGCCGCCGCCGCGCCGCCCGCCCTTGCCGCTGCCGCCGCTCTGGTCGACGTGCCGATGCCGGCGCCGCCGGCCCCGGGTGAGGTGCGCGTGCGGTTCGCGCCGTCGCCCACGGGCAACCTGCACGTGGGCGGGGCGCGCACGGCGCTGTTCAACTGGCTGTACGCCAAGAAGATGGGCGGCAAGCTCATCCTGCGGTGAGTTGGATTTCGCTTCGCGCGTCGCGTCTCGTCGCGGGCACGCCTGCCGGCCCGCCGCGCCTCTCCATCGCTCTCGCTCTCGCTCTCCCCCTTTTTCTCTCTTTGCCCTCGTTCCCCCCACCCGCCCACGCGCCGACAAGCACAGCTATACTTAGAGAAGACGCCAAAAAACCTGTCCAAAAACAAACGCCCGCCGCCCCCCTGCCCAAAAAATCATCCGAAAAAACGCTCCTCCCAACGCTCGCCCAAAACAAAACAAAACAAAACAAAACAAAACAAAACAACAGCATCGAGGACACCGACGCGGCCCGCTCGACCCGCGAGTCCGAGGAGGCCATGAAGTCGGACCTCCGCTGGCTCGGCCTCGACTGGGACGAGGGGCCCGACGGCGAAAGCGGCGGCGGCGTCGGCGGCGGCGGCGGCGGCGGCGGCGGCGACAGCAGCGCGGAAGCGGCAGTCGGCCCGCACGCCCCCTACCGCCAGTCGGAGCGCGCCCCCCTGTACCAGAGCCTGGCGGCCCGGCTGGTCGCCGAGGGCAAGGCCTACCCGTGCTTCTGCACCGACGCCGAGCTCGAGGCGATGAAGGCGGACGCCGAGGCGCGCAAGCTGGCGCCCATCTACCGCGGCCGGTGGGCGACGGCCACGGAGGGCGAGGTGGCGGCGGAGATGGCCAAGGGGACGCCGTTTTGCTACCGCTTCCGCGTGCCCCCCGGCCGAGAGGTCGCCGTCGACGACGCCGTCCGCGGCCGCGTGGCCTGGTCGACCGACACGCTCGGCGACTTTGTCCTGCTGCGCAGCAACGGCCTGCCCGTGTACAACTTTTGCGTGGCGGTGGACGACGCGCTCATGCGCGTGACCGACGTCCTAAGGGCGGAGGAGCACCTGCCCAACACGCTGCGGCAGGTGCTCGTTTACGAGGCGCTCGGCTTTTCGCACGCCTTGCCCCGCTTCGCGCACATGTCCTTGATCCTGGCGCCCGACCGCTCAAAGCTGTCCAAGCGGCACGGCGCCACCTCTGTGGGCGAGTTCCGCGCGCAGGGGTACCTGCCCGCCGCGATGGTCAACTACCTCGCGCTGCTCGGGTGGAACGACGGCACGGAGCAAGAGGTGTTTTCGGCCGAGGGGCTCTGCGACAGATTTTCGCTGAGCCGCATCACGAAATCGCCCGCGGTGTTTGACCGCGCCAAGCTCGGGTGGATGAACGGGCAGCACCTGCGCGCCTTGCCGCCCAGCGACCTGAACGCGCTGATCGCGGCGGCCTTGTCCGGCGGGGAGGGGTCGGGCGGAGAGGGCGTGCTGTCGCCCGGCGCCGACCCCGCGTTTGCGGCGGCTCTGGCGGGGCTGGTGGCCGGCGGCGTCGACGTGTTGACAGAGGCGGCGCCGCAGGTGCGCGAGATCCTGGACTACCCGCTGGAGCGCACGGCCGCCTCCGAGGACAAGGCGTTCGCCGCCGCGCGCGACGACGCGTTCGGCGAGGTGGTGGCGGCCGTGCTGGCGGCGGCCGGCTCTGGCGAGCTCGCGGCGGCGGCGGCGGCGGCGGCCGGCGGCGCCGGCGACGGGGCGGCGGCCGGCGACGGCGGCGCCGCGTTCAAGGCCTGGGCAAAGGGCGTCGGCAAGGCCACGGGACGCAAGGGCAAGCGGCTGTTCATGCCGCTGCGCGTCGCGCTCACGGGCAGCACGCACGGGCCCGACGTGGGCGAGGTGCTCGGCGCGCTGGCGCTCTGCCAGCCGGCGCGCGACCTGCGCGCGGGGGTGGCGTTCCGTCCGCTCGGGGCGCGCGTGGCGGCGCTGCGGGCGTGGTGGGCGGCGGCCGAGGGCTCGGCCGGGGGCGGGGGCGCCGGCGAGGCGCCGGCGGCCTGACGTGGACGGCGAGGGGCTGCTGGCGAGGCGTCGCTTTTTGTTATTTGGTGCAAGGCATTTGATTTCGCGAGAGTCTTGCGTTGCTTCGCGCGTTTGTCGACGGCGCCGATGTCCTCGTTGGCGCGCGAGCGAGCAATACAAAAAGGGCCCGCGATCGCGCGTGCCGATGTCCAAACTACGCAAATTCTCTTCCAGAACGCCCTCGCTTATGACGCTTGCCCACTACCTCTATTTCATCCGCGCGCGCGTTCCCGTGAGCACAGCGCGCGAACCGCGAAAAGCACTACACTGTAGAAATTCTATTCGGCACCACTCCCACGATCGATCCGGTTCATGGACCGACCGCTGGGCGACGGCCTCTTCGGCTACTGGCTCCCCGTGGCGCACGCGACGCTCCTCGGCGTGCTGGACGTTGCGGGCAACGTCGTCGAGAACGCGCAGGCCGCGGTGGCGGCGGCCGGGCGGCGGCAGCGGCGGCGGCGGGCGCGGCCGCCGCCCCGACCGCCGGCGCGCCCCGACGACCGAGGGCAGCCGCAAGCAGCAGCAGCAGCAATAGGAGGAGGAGCAGCAGCAGCAGCAGGAGCAGGAGGAGCTGCAGCAGCCGCCGACGAGGACGATGACCCGCCGCAGACGACGGAGGACGAGGACGACGACCCCCGGCGCGGCGGCGCGCCCGTGGTGCCGCTCGGCGGCCACGTCGCCATCGTCACGGGCGGCAGCGCGGGCATCGGCCTGACCACCGCGCGCAAGCTCGCCGAGCGCGGCGCGACCGTCATCCTCGCCGCGCGCGACGCGGGACGCACCGCCTCGGCCGCGCGGCTGCTGCGCGCCGCCGCGCGCCGCCCGCTCCCCGGCTGCCCGCCCGGGAGCGTCGAGGGCGCGCGCCTCGACCTCTCGTCGCTCGACTCTGTCCGCGCCTTTGCGCGCGCCTTCAACGCCTCCGGCAGGCCCCTGTCGCTCCTGGTGCTGAACGCAGGGGTCATGGCCCCGAGCCAGCGGCTGTCGACGCCCGACGGCCTGGAGCTGCAGCTGCAGACCAACGCGATCGGCCACTGGCTGCTGGCGCACGAGCTGCTCGCGCACCAGCGGCGGGCGCGGGCGCGGGGGCCGGGGGCGGGAGGAGGAGGGGCGGCGGCGGGGGCGGCAGGGGCGGGGGGAGGAGCAGGGGCGGCGGGGGCAGGGGCGGGAGGAGGAGTAGGAGGAGGACGAGGGCTTGCGGCGGGCGCAGCGGCTGCAGCGGGGGCAGGGCACCAGGCGGGCGGGGCGGCGGCCGGGGGATCGGGGCTGTGCGTGGCGCCTCCCGGACGCGGCACGCGCGTCGTCGTGGTGTCGAGCCTGACGCACGTCGCCGGCGCCGTGCAGTGGGCTGACAAACAGTCCTTGCGGCGGCGCTACGACCCCTTCGTCTCGTACGCTCTGAGCAAGCTGGCCGGCGTCGTCGTGGCACTCGAGCTGCAGCGGCGCTTCGACGCCCGGCGGCGCCCTTGCCCGCCCTTCTTGCCGCCCGCGCGCGGGGGCCTGCCGCTGCCGCCGGGGCCGCCGCCGCCGGCCTCGCTGCCGTGGTACGACGGGTGCCCGGGCGCCCCCGCATGCGGCGGCTGCGCGGCGTGCCGCCTGGCCGTCGGCGGGGAGTACTACGGAGAGGGCGGCGGCAGCAGCAGCAGCAGCAGCAAGGGCGGCAGCGGCGGCGGCAGCAAGGGCGGCGGCGTGTGGGCAAAGGCGAGGGCGCCGCCGCCGCCGCCGCCGCCCGCGGTGCTGTTTGCGCGCGACACGGCCGTGAGCCTGCACCCCGGGATCGTGGCCACGGGCCTCGCGACGGGCTTCTTCGATCGCGCGGCGGCGGCGATCGTGCCCGGGGGCGGAGCAGCACGGGGCGATGGGGCGGCGGCAACAACAGCAACAGCGGTGGCAGCTGCGCCCTCGGCCGACGCAGCAGAAGCAGCAGCGCCCGAAGCCCCGTCCGCCGCCCCCGCCCCCGGTGCCCCGCCCCCTCCTCCCCCTTCCTCCTCCCCCCCCGCCCCCTCCTCCCCGCTCTCCCCGCTGCTCGCGCGCCTCTACCCCTGGCTCCTGCGCTCGCCCGAGGCCGCCGGCGACGGAGTCCTGCGCGCCTGCCTCGCCGCCGACGCCGACGCGGCGGGCGCCTACTGGCACAACGGCCGGCCCTCGCGCGCGAGTGGCTTCGCGCGAGATCCGGGACGGGGCGCCGAGCTGTGGGACTACGCGGTGGCACTGTGCGCGGCCGAGACGGACGAGAGCTTGCGGTACTAGGAAAAGTCGATCAAATGGGATGGAATGGGGTCGCCGCGCGTGCGTCGGCCGCGCGGCGGCGTCGGCGTCCTCCGCTTGTGTCGCTCTGACGAAAAAAACCCGCGATGCACCTTCTCCGCCCGTCGCTCGAAACACCACGTAGCCCTTGATCACTTTTCAACTTGAACACCCTTGAGCTTGTCCGTCACAGCGCAAACACACGCACACAGAGGACACACGCGCGCGCACGCAAACACAAAAACAATCACACAACTTCTCCTCCCAAATCGGCCTCTTCTCTCCTCTCGACCAGCCCGCGCGCCGACCCGGCGTCTCCATCGGCTTGGCCGCGATCCGCTGCTTTGTGCCTTGCCTCCACTCGAGCGCCGGCCGAGGCACACTGAGAGAGCAGAGCTCTTCTCGCACTCCAACCGCCTTCCTTCCTTCCCCCCGCGACAGAGAGAGAGAGAGTCTCTCGCGTCCAGACGCGCGCGCGCCCATGGCGTCCGGCTGGGGATCCTCGGGCTACGCGTCCAACCCGTTCGCGGGCGGCGCCCCGTCGGCCCCGCCCCCCCCGCCGGCCAACGGGGCCGGGGCCGCCTGGGCCCCCGCCGCCGGCGGCAGCGGCGCCGCCGTGCAGGTCTCGATCCCGCCGGCCATGGTGGCCGCCGCCGCCGGCGCCGCCGCCCGCGACAAGCGCGTGCAGCGCGGCTTCCTCGGCGCGCTCGGCCTCGGCGGAGGAGGCGGCAACGGCGGCGCCCCGCCTGCGGGCCCCCCCGTCCGCGAGCAGGAGCTCGCGCGCCGCGAGGCCGCCGTCGCCGCGCGCGAGGCCGAGCTCGGGCTGGCGCCCGGCGGCGCCGCGCCCAACGGCCTCCTCGCCGCCGGCGGCTCCGGGCGCGCCAACTGGCCGCCCTGCGCCCCGCTGATCCGCCACTCGATCGCCGAGGGCGTCGTGCCCTGGCACAGGCCCGCGGTGCGCTTCGCCTACCTGGTCGAGCTCCTCGAGATCGGCGCGTTCTTTTTCAACTGCGTCGCGCTGCTGGCGGCGCTTATCGCCGGCGTCGGCCCTGGGCTGTCGTGGTGGCTTATTTCTCTGGTGGCCGTTTGCTTGGGGGTGCCGGGTTCGTGGCTCCTGTGGTACAAGCAGCTGTGGTCGGCGGTCAACAGCAACGGGTCGACGTACGCGTTCGCGCGCGAGCTGGTGCTGCTGCTGCTCAACGCGGGTGCGTGCGTCCCTCCTCTCGCCTCGCCTCGCCTCGCCTCGTCTCGTTTTGTCTTTCTTTTTGTCTCGGCGTCGCTCGCCGTTTTGTCTTTCTTTTTGTCTCGGCGTCGCTCGCCGTTCGCCTCTCCCCATTCGATGACGCAACAAGGCGCCAGGCGCGCGCCGCTCACCCCCCCCCTCCCGCCGCACTCCCCCCCACCAACAAACACCGACAAAACGCACAACGCAAAAACAGCCTGGGGCGTCTGGATGATCATCGCCGCCCAAGGGCTCGGCGACTTTAGCGCCGGCGTGTTCCCCCTGCTCGGCCAGTTCAACCGCAACGACGCCAAGGGCCTTGCGTTTGGCATCATTTACATAATCAACGTGGCCCTCTGGGGTCTAGTCACTTTCGGGACGTGGGTGTGCGTGGGCCTGGCGATCCGGGCGTACCGGGCGGGCGGGGACCCGGCGCGGGAGTACGAGGCGAGGTACGGGGCGCCGGCGACGGTGTCGGCGTGAGCGGCGCGCGGGGGGGTGGGGGGGCGGGGCACGGGGGCGCTTTGTTCGTCGCCCTCCCTGCAGGGCGGAAGGGGGGCCGTTTCGCGCGCGCGCGCGTCTTTCCTTTCCTTCAATCCGCGCGCCGCCCAGTTTTGCCTAGAAAACTGAGGGCGCATGGAAACCCTCAGGCATGGCGATTGCATGCTGCTGTTTTTATCCCTTACAATCCCTTCTCACCCGACGACGACGCTCTCGCTTCCATTCCGGTCTCTCCCGGGCGGGCGCGGCGGCGTCCCATTCCGCCGTCGCCCTCGCCGTCGTCGTCGTCGTCCTCGTCCGCTTCCGCCGCCATCGCCACGGCCGGCCTGTGCCGGGCCGCCGCAGCCGCGCGCGCCGCGCCCAACGGCTTGGCCGCCCCAACCGCGGCGCGCGGGCGGAACGCCACGCGCGGCGGCAGCTCCATCGTCGGCTCGGCAGAGGCGGCGGCGGCGGCGGCCTCCTCTTCCTCCTCTTCCTCCTCTTTTTCCTCCTCGCCGTCCGAGCCGGCGGCCACAGCCGCCGCCGCCGCCGCCGCCGCCGCCGCCCGCAGATTCTCGCGCCGCGCCGCCTCGGCGCCGCCCCCGGGCTGCCGGCCGGGCGGCGCGTACGCGCCGCCGACGACGAGGGGGGTGTCGAGCGCGTGCACGACCCAGCGGCGGCCAGGGCCGGCGCCGGGCGGGCACGGCGCGGGCGGCGCGGGCGGCGCGGGCGCCGGCGGGGCGGCGGCTGCGGCGCCCCGAACCTCGTCGCCCGGCCGCCCTCGGAAGCCCGGCCGCTCGTGCGGGGGGAGCCAGGCGGGCGGGGGCTCGCCGGGCGCGCCGCCGCCGCCGTCGTCGCCGCCGCTGAAGCGCACCACCCGCGCCGGCTGCCGATGCCGCCGCTGCTCGCCGTCGTCGGTAGAGGCCGCGGCAACGGCGGCGGCGGCGCCGGCGCCGGCCTCCCCCAGTCGCTCTCGGCTCCCGCCGCCGCGCCCCCGCTCGGACGACGGCGGCAGGGACGGGGGCGCCGCGCGCTTCTTCAGGCTGCTCCTCAAGTCCGGGCGGAGCGGCGGCGGCGGCGCGCCCCCGCCCTCCTCCTCCTCCTCTCCCTCGTCCGAGGACGCGTCGCCACCGCCGCCGCCGTCGCCGCGGCGCAAGCGGCGGTCGAACGCGTTGCCGGGCAGCACGCGGGTCGACGAGGGCAGCCGTCCCGCCCCGTCATCGTCGTCCTCCTCCTCCTCACCGGCCCAATCCGGCCGCCGCCGCCGCTCCTCCTGGCCGCCGCCGCCGCCACCGCCGCGACGCCGCCCGTGCAGCCCGGCGGCCGCCGCGCGGTCAAACGCGTCCTCCTCCTCCTCGAGCTCGAACGCGCGCCGGTAGTCGTCCGACGCGCGGACCAAGTAGCGCTGCCCCTCTTCCCGGGCCCCGTCGGCGTCGGCGTCGTCGCCCGCTCGCTGTTCTTGCTGCTGGGCGGCGGACGACCACGCTGCCGTCGCGCGGCGCGCGCCGGCGGCGGCGGCGTCGCCGGCGTCGGCGTCGGCGCCGCATCCGTCGCCTCCCCGGCCGCCGCCAGCCCGAAAGCCCTGGTTTGGCCGCAGGCGCCACTGCGCGCCGGGCGCCTGCGCGCCGCGCGCTCCGTCCAGCGAGCGCAGCAGCTCGTCCACGCGCGCCTGCAGCGCGGCGTCCCCTCCTCCCAATGCCATGTGGGCTATGACGGAGTCTCTGTCGGCTGTCGACGCGCGCGCTTGAACAACTGAACGAATGAGAAACGACGAGGAGGCAGCGTGATCGTTGTGTTCACATGAATTGGACGCAATGAACTTATTGGTGGTCGCTGGCTGCTTGAAAGTGACAGTGAGTGAATATTCGTTCGTTTGCGCTTGCGATTCGGCCGCCGTCGGCACCGGTACAAAAAATCGAGCGCTCATCCCGCCTTTTTCAGGTTGCCGCGCGTGATGATCCAGTAGGCCGCCAGGTTGAGGCCCACCACCACCATCGGGCTCGGCTCGTGCAGGTAGAAGCGCGCGCGCGGCAGCTCGGCCTCCTTGATGCCGCCGCCGCCCTCGGCCGCCGCTCGCTCGAGCGCGGCCAGCGGCGCCGGCCGGGCTCGCCTCCGCGCCTCGGCCCGCCCCTGCTCCTCGGCGCTGCCGAACGCCGCGCCCGACCGCGCGGCCGCGGCGCGCGCCATGCGGTCGTTCAGCAGGATGCCGCCCTCGGGCTTGGACCACAGCAGCGGGTCGAGGTAGGGGCTCTTGTCCGAGACGGACGTGCGCGGCAGGCCGAGGCGGCACGCCGACGCCACCATGGCCATCGCCTCGCGCCACGTGTCGGCAAAGTCGCGCCACTGGGGCGACTGCAGGACGCCGACGCGCGGGGTCTCGACGTACAGGACGTTGAAGGCCGGCTCCATGCGCTGCACGGTCTGGCGCACCTCCTCGTCGTGCGGCAGTAGGCTGAACACGAGGCCGTTCCTCTCCTCAAGGAACTTGCGCCCGTTGGCCCCGCCGCCCCCGGCCGCGCCGCTGTCCTGCTTGGAGCGGCGCGGCACCAGCACGTCCTCTCCCCTGAACAGGCGCAGCTTGCCCATGCCGAGCATGGGCGGCGCCATCGTGTGTGTTGGAAGGAAGGCGAGAGAGAGACAGATGACACAATCCCCGATTCGCCGTCGCCTCGCGCGCGATCGGGTCGCGTTTGAATCGACGGGGCGCGCGCGCGTGCGCAGACGATGTGATGTGAGTGGACCAATGCGGCGAATATAAACGGGGAGGATGGACTTTTTGAAGAGGGGGAACGCCGACGCACCGACGGCGACGGCGACGCCGACGCCGACGCCGACGCCTTTCGCGGCAAATTCGGCAAATTCGGCAAATTCGGCCCGAAGTTCCAGATGCCCTCTCAGCTCGCAACCGGCGACGCGCGAGACGACGCGCGCGGGCGGCGCCGGCGAGGGCACCTCCGGCCCCGCAAGCCTCGCCAGGGTGGCGCGCGCGGCCTCTCGCGCCGCGCTGCCCAGCGCGTCGTCGTCCTCCCCCGCGGCGCTGTCGCCGGCAGCGGCCATCAAGGGCCCGTCCCAAAGCAGCGCCGCCGCCCCCTCTCCGTCATCGCCGACCGCCCGCCTCCGCAGGGCCGGCGCGCCCAGCGCCCCGGCGAGCGCGTGCGTGGCGACGGCGTCGACGGAGGTCCTCCGCTCTCCGCCCGTTGCCCCGGCCGCCTGGGACCAGCACGCCAGCGCCGGCAGAAGCAGCAGCGGCGGCGGCGGCGGACGCGCCGCCCTGGCCGTCGTCGCCGCCCCCCGTGCCGCTGCCCGCAGCCGTGGCCCCTCCTGCTGCGGCTGCCTCTGCCAAGTCGACCGTAGAACCCCGTTCTCGGCGGCCCCGACCAATCGCGCACACAACAACCGGGCTTGTCGGGAGGGTTAAGATTGATCTGGAAAGCGCGTCAACTCGACCCCGAGCGCCCCCTCGACCGCCGCCACCACGTCCGCCGCGCACCCCCACGCCAAGGTCAGGCCGCTCCCGCCGTGCCCGTAGTTGTGAACGACCGGCACCGCGCGACTCGCGACCGCCGCCGCCGCCGCCCCCTCTCCCGCCGCGCCCGCCCCCGCCGCCGCCGCCGCCGCCCCCTCTCCCGCCGGCACCCACTCGACCTCCCCGACCCGCGCGCGCGTCCTCCCCGGCCGCAGGCCCACCCACTCCCCCACGGGCTCGGCGCGCGCGAGCGACGGCACGAGGGCCAGCGCCGCGCGCAGCACCCCCGCGCGCTCGACGGGGCGGGGAGCGCGGCCGCCGTCGCCGACGCCGCCCGTGCCGCCAATCACCACATTGTCGCGCGTGGGGATGACGTAAACGCCCGTGCCGCCGTTGTGGCCCGTCTCGGCAAAGACCGCCTCCTTCAGCCAGGGCGCGCGCACGCGCAGGACGTGTCCGCGGATGGGGTAGACGCGCGCGGCGTCGTCGGGGAAGAGCTCGGGCGCGCGGAGGCCCGCGGCGTCGACGACGCAGTCAAAGCCGCCGCGTCCGGCGCTGGCGCTTTCGCTTTTGCTTTCGCTTTCGCTTTCGCTTTCGCTTTCGTCGGCGCCGTCGCCGTCCTCGCCGTCCCGCCCCTCGGCCCGCGGCTCGCCCTCACGTCTGCCCTCCACCGCCGCCGCCCCCTCCTCCTCTCCTGCTGCCGTCATCGCCCCGGCCACCCGCTCCTCGCCCGACGCGAGCGCGGCGACGCTCGCGACCCGGTGCCGCGACACCCGCCCGCCCGCCCTCCTCAGCGCGCGCGCCAGCCACCGGAGGTATAGGCGCCCCTCGCACACGGCCGTGGGCCAAGTGTAGCCGGCCACCAGGGGCGACGCGTGCGGGTCGGGGCCCCAGGGCGCGGCGCCCGCGGCCGCCTCCCCGCCGCCGCCGTTGTCGCCACTTGACCCCGCCGCCGCGGCTGCGGTCCCGCCGTTGCCGCCGCCGCCGACGACGGCGCCAAACCGGCACAGCTGCGCGGGCAGCGGCGGCAGCCCGCCCCCCCCGGCCGCGTTGAGCAGGGACGACGAGTAGAGCGCGAGGTCCGCCTCGGGCACGCGCGAGAACGCGCGCGCGCCCCCGACCGCGTCCGCCCAGTAGGGCAGAAAAGGCGCGCCGCCGCCCGCCTCGCCCTTGCCCTCGCCCTCGTCCTCCGCCTGCGCCCCCCCCCCGCCGCCCTCTATCTCCCGTGCCTTGCGCAGCGCCGCCGCGGTCAGCAGCGTCGTGACGCGCAGCCGCCCCACCCCGGCGTCCGCGGCCTCGGCCGAGTGCGCCAGCCCGCGCAGGTGCGCGTACGTCGCACGCGACCACCGCAGGACGTCAGCCGGCGGCGTCTCGGACAGCTTGTAGGGGCCCCACATGCCCGCGGCGCCGCTCGTGGTGGTCTCCCCCTCGAGGCGGTCGGCAAGCACGACCACGCGCCAGGCCGGGTGCGCCAGCTGGAGGCGGAGGGCCGACGTCAGGCCGGCGACGCCCGCGCCGATGACGGCGACGCGCTTGCGTTGTTCGGGCTGCGGCGAGGACGAGGCGCGCGTCGTCGTCGCTTGAGGTCGCCGCCGACGACGACGGAGCAGCGAGGCGCCGTCGATTCGTTTTGAAGGTCTCACGCGCGCGACGGCACCCGGACGTGGTGGCGGCGGTCGCGAGAGGGCGGCGTCGCGGAGCAGCATGCTGCCGGGAGGGAGGGAAGGGTTGGAGGGGTTGGGGGATTCTAAACGTCCCGCTCGATAAAAATAGGTCAAAAAGAGAGAGGTCACGCAGGATAAGCAGGTCGACGACGAGGTAGTAGCAGTGATCGAGTGCGTGGCGTGTTCCGTGGGGGGCGTGTTCCGTGGGGGGCCTGGGACGGCGACGCGATTCGCCGCCGGCGACGCTCCGTTCGACGTCTCGCGCGCTCGCCGCGCTCGAACGCTTTCGGTACGAAACAGCTCTCTCGCCCACAATCATCTACGACCTTGCAATAGCTCCCTCTGAGCCCCCACGATGCATCCTTGACAACAGGTGTCGCGCGCAGACGTCCCACGCGCCGCGACCGCACCGAATAAAGCACACGAAGAGATGGGCGACGGACCCGTGGACGAGGGGCGCCCCGCGCCCGCGTCGGAGCAGCGGCAGCAGCAGCACCCGCCGCCGCCACGCAAGCGCGACGCCTTCTCGCTCATCCTTAGCCAGTCGCAGCAGCAGCCGCCGTCGCAGCAGCAGCAGCAGCAGTCGAAAAAAAAGGCGCGGCGCTCGTCCGAGGGCGCCGCCACCGTCGCGGGCGCGCCGACGCCGCCGGTTCGCCGCTCGTACGCCCCATGCCCCGTCTGCGGCTCGAGCTGCCCGAGCGCCTTCCTCGACTCGCACGTGGCGTCGTGCCTGGACCGGCAGGCCAGGCAGGCGCAGGGGCAGGCGAGGGCGGCGGCCGAGAGGGGTTCGCGCGCCGAGGCGGCAGCGGCAGCGGCCGAGGCGGCGGCGGGGGCGGCGACGGCGGCGGCAGAGACCGAGGAAGCAGCAGCGGAGGCGGCAGCAACAGCAGCAGCGCCCAGCAAAGCAGCAGCGGCAGCAGCGTCAGGGCCGGCGGCGACGGCAGCGGCGGCCCCCGCCGGCGACGCGTTCGCCGCCCTCCGCCGCGGGAGCGCCGCCCAGCGCCCGGCCAGCCACGTATTCTTTCTCGAGTTTGTCCCCCCGCCGCCGTCGCCCGCCGCCCGGGGGGTTGAGGGCGGCGCCTCCTGCCCCCCTCCCGCCCCGCCCTCGTGGCGGTGGCACTGGTGGCCGCGCCACGGCCCGGGAGCGGCGCGCGCGCCCGCCCCTGCCCCCGGCTCGCTGCCCGAGTTGGCGTGGTCGGCGACAGTGTCAGTCGGCGGGCGCGGCGGCGGCGCGGGCGCGGGCGCGGGCGCGGGCGCGGGCGCGACCGAGGTGCTGCTCCAGACCAACCTGCCGAGCGGCGACGGCGCCGAGATCTCCTGGGACAACCCGCTGCTGCTGAGCAACGGGTGGGGCGGCGGCGGCGGCGCCCCGCCCCGCGGGCCCGGCCCGCCGCCCCGCTGGCGGGGCTCGCCCGCCGCCCTCAAGAGCGCGCTGCAGAAGAACGTGCGCCTGCGCCGCCCGGGCGCCGCCGTGCGCGCGGCCCTCGCCCTGCTCAAGCACCCGTCGGACGGGCAGGGGGAGCTGCTGCGCCGCCTGCCCGTCATCGCCCTGGAGGACGCGCTGCTGCACCCGGCGCTGCCGCTCGCCTGCTGGCTGCTGATGGCTGGCGGGCGCGGCTACAGCGTCGGCGGCACGGCGGCCAACGCGCTGCTGCGGGTGGTGCACCAGGTGGCGGCGGTGGCCGTGCGCGACCACCTGCCGCCGCGCCCGTTCGTGTCCGCAACGGGGGCGGGCGGCGGCGGCAAGGAGGAGGAGGGCGCCGAGGGGGCGGCGGCGGGCGGGCGCCCGCCGCCGCTGTCGCTGGCCGACGCCGACGCGCGCTGCGCGCTGCCGCCGGCCGAGGGCGCGCTGGTCAAGGCGCTGCTCGCGCGCGCGGCGTACGGCGGGGCGGCCGGAGACGTGGCCATGCTGCGTGGCTACGCGGGCGCGTGGGCGGCGCGCTTTCGGGCCGGGGCCGGACGGGCGGGGGGGGCCAAGGGGTCGGCGGCGGGGGCGGCGGCGGCCGCGTGCGGCGAGTGGGGCGCGCCTCCCCCGCCGCTCGAGGCGGTCCTGGGGCGCGAGGCTGCCGCTGATGCCGCTGCCGCGGCGGCAGCGGCGGCGGGGGCGGCGGCGGCGGCGGCGGCGGCGGCAGCGGCGGCGGCGGCGGCAGGGCCGGCGCCTGCTGCTGCCGTCGTCGCGAGCGCCGGAGCGGCAGGGACGCAGCCGCAGCACCAGCAGCAGCAGCAGCAGCAGCAGCAGGCCGCCCCTCCTCCGCCGCCCCCCGCCTGCTCGCCCTGGCTCGCCTTCTGCCGCGCCTGCTACGGCGCCGCGGCAGCCTGCCCCATGGACGAGCCCCCCCCGCAGCCGCCACCCCCCGCCCCTTCCCCTGTGCCCCCCGCCCCGTCGCCGTGTGTGCCTCTGGCGGCCGGCGGCCCCTCGGGCAACGCCCCTGACGCCGCCCCCGCCGCCACCACCGCCGCCGCCCTCGCACCCTTTTACCCCGCGCCGCCGCCGCCGGCCGGCGGCCCCCCCGCCGTCACCCTGGTCGGCCCGTTCCTGCCCGCGCGCGACGTCCCGCTGTCGGCGGTTGACCACCACGTGTCGGACGTCGCCTCGCGCTTGTTAGAGCCCGGCGGCGCGCCGGCGGCGGCGCTGGCCCGGGTCGCGGGGCGCTCGTGGGGCGCCGAGGCGGACGGGCCGGCGCTGGCGGCGCGGGCGCTGTGGCTGTTCCGGTCGGGGCTGTCGCGCAAGGCGCTGCTGCCGCTGGTGGAGGCCGGGTGGGCGCCGCCGCCCGGGCCGGGAGCAGGGGGGGGGACGGCCGCCGCCGCCGCGTCCGCCGCCGCTGTCACCGCCGCCGCCGTCCCCGCCGCCGCGCCGCGGCCGGCGTCCCCGCTGCTCCCGCCCCCCCTCCCCGCGGACGTGGCCGCCCGTCTCCGCCGCACCGTCCGGGGCGCCGCCCTCGCCGACGAGCTCGAGCAGGAGGCCGCGCAGCGCGAGCGGCTGGCGGATTTCTGGGCGGCCGCGCTGCCCGTCGCCGACGCCTTTGCCCGCGAGTATCTCGGCCGGCGGTTCTTTTGAGGGCCGCCCGCCGCCGCCGCCCCCCCCCCCCGGGGGGGGGGCCAACAAACAAAGGCGGCGGACTTTTTTTCGCTGCCCAATCGGCGGCGACTCCTCGTGTCTTGTAAAACCACCCGAATGCGCCTGCCGCGTGCGGTATTTCCGGCTGATGGGATTTGGTGGTCGTCCCTTGAGGCTCACAGGCTCAGAGGAGCGGGGGGGGAAGCAGGAAATTTGTTTCGCTAATTTTCCTAGATCCGCGGGCGCCGGCGGCGAGAGATGACGCTCCTCGGGGCGCGCGAGTCGCTGGCGCCGCCCCAAAAACCAACCCGCCGCGCAGACCATCGGTTCAACTCCTCCCCCTTTGTCCTGTCTGTCCGAAAGGGACTCAATCGACTGCATACTCTCTTTCCCCCTACACTCTCCATCCGCCCCCCCCCCCTCCCTCTGCGCACCAAACTTATTTTTTTTAGGCCTCCTCCACCGCCTCTGCCAAGCGAGCGAGACCTCCTTCCGCCAAGCTTCCCTTCTCTTCCCCGCGCCCCTCCCCCCGGTCTGCCCGGGTCTGAGGTGCCCAGGTCCCCAAGACACGCTTGTTTCCGGGCAGCGCGCGCGCGCGCCGCGCTCCCGTTTTGCCGAAAACACCACCCACCCGGCCATCGGGCCCCCCCCGCTCTTAAAAGAGCACCGCCACAAAAAAAAAATCAACACCTCCCACCCGCGCTCCCCTCGCGCCCGCCCCGCGGCCTCCGCCCTCCCGAGCGCGCGCCACCCGCTTGAAATACTTCGGGCGAATCCACTCGAATGTCGGGCTGCGTCCTGACCGCCCCCGCCCCGCACGCGCCGGAGCCGTCTCCGACGGCCGCGGCGCCACCTGGCGCCGGCCCGCCCGCCGCCCGGGATGTCGCCCCGGCGCCGCCGCTGGCCGCGCCCGCGCCGCGCGACGCCGCGCGCAGCAGCAGCAGCAGCCGCGGCCGCGACGACGACATGGCCGGCCAGCAACAAGAACAACACCAAGACCCGCAGCAGCAGCATGATCAGCTTGACGCCGTCGCCGCGCCCGCCGCCGGCAGCGGCGACGGCGGCACGATGGTTCTCGGCGGCGCCTCGTGCGGCGGCGGCGGCGCTGACGCCGGCGTCGCCGGCGCCGACGCCCCCGCCGACGACGGCGGTGGAGACGAGGCCAACGACGGCGGTCCGCGGCGCGACGAGCTGAGCGCCCTGAGCAGCGGCCCGCCGTCGGGCAAGCGCCGCTCGGGCGCGGGCTCGCATGCGCCCCTCCGCCCGGCCAGCGCCAGCAGCGGTCACCACCACGCCGCCGCCGCCGGCAACGAACGCAACGGCGGCGGCAGCAACGGGAACGGCGGCGCCAGCGGAGGCGGCCACAGCGGCAGCGCCGGCAACCACCACCCCTCGTCGTCCGGCGGCGGCCTCCCCGCGCGCCGCTCGCGCTTCAAGGGCCTCACCTGGGACCGCAAGGACCAGCGCTGGCGCGTGCGCATCAATCACGGCCGCAGGCAGCGCCACCTAGGCCGCTACAGCGACGAGCGCGAGGCGGCGCGCGCGTACGACGCAGCCGCGCTCTTGCTCCAAGGGCCTCGCGCGGTGACCAACTTTGGCGCCGACGCGGCGGGGCGCTGGCCCGTGCCGCCCGCGGCCTTGGCGCTGCTCGAGGCGACGCGCGCGGCCGAGGCGGCGGGGGCGGCCGGCGGCGAGGGCGCCGGCGGCGAGGGCGAGGGCGAGGACGAGGACCGCGGCGACGACGAGGGGATGCCGGCGCGGGCATGCGGCGGCGTGCAGCCGCCGCCGCAGCAGTGGCTCGAGTACGGCGACGGCGGCTTCGCGCGCCTCCAGCAGATGGCGGGCGCGCCCCCGCCCCCGCTGCCCTCGGCGTTTGCGGGCATGACGGCGACGCCGCCGCCGACGGTGAGCGGCGCTGTCGCCGCCGCCGCCGGCGGCCTGCCGCCGCCGCCGCCCGCGGGCGACGCCGCATTCGAGGCGTACGCGAGCTCGCAGCTCGCGCTGCTCGAGGCCAAGCGCGCGCAGCGCACGGCCCTCCTGCGCCTGCGCGAGTGCACGGTCGCGCTGCACCAGAACCAGCAGCAGCAGGCGCAGATGCAGCAGCAGCAGCAGCAGCAGCAGGCGCAGCAGATGCAGCAGCAGGGCGGCGCAGCGGCGCTGCCGCTGCTGCTGCCGCCGCTGCTCGGCGGCGCCGTGCTCGCCGGCGCGGGCGGCGGCGGCGGCGCTCAGCCGGGCGCGTGCCAGATCCCCGGCGCCCTCAGCGGCGCGCGCGCGGTGCTCGCCGCCGCCGGCACCTTCACGGGCACCGGCGGCGGCGACGCGACATTTGTCTCGGCGGGCTTTGCGACGGCCGCCGCCGCCGCCACCGCCAATGCGGGCTCTGGCGGCGGCGGCGACGACGACGACGCCCAGGCCGCCGCGGCCGCGGCCGCGGCCGCGTCCGCTGACGAGGACGGCGAGTGCGGCGAGGTCGTCGAGCAGAAGGCGCCCCGCCCCTCGCCGTTTAGCGGCGCCGCACTCGCGCCCGCTGTCGCTCGCACGCCGTCGTCGAGCCGCATGTTCGTGCCGCGCCAGAAGGGAGGCGCCCCCCCGTCGACGGCGGCCGAGGCCGCGCCGCGCCCCCCGCCGCTCGCCGCCGCGTCGGCGCTCGCCGGCGCCGGCGCCGGCGCCGGCGGCTCAGCCACGGGCCTGTCCTCCATGTCGGCGGAGCCCGGCAACGCCCTGTGCCAGCAGGTCCAGAGCCAGGCGGCCCAGATCCGCGCGCTCAGGCAGCAGGTGGCCGCGCAGCAGCAGCACCTGCTGGTCGGCGGCGGGGGGGCGTTGGCGGCGGCGGTTGGGGGTGGCCTCAGCCTCGGCAGCGTCGGCCTCGGCCTCGGCAGCGGCGGCCTCGGGGCCGAGTACCTCGGCGCGAGCGCGCACGGCAGCAACGACGCCGCGGCGGCGTCCCTGGCGCAGTTCTCCACCGCCGCCTTTGACCCGCAGCAGCAGCTGCAGCAGCTGCAGCAGCTGCAGCAGCAGCAGCAGCACCACAGCCTCGCCGCAGCCGTCGCCGTCGCCGGGGCCCTCGGCGCCCCCGCGGGCCCCCCCCCGCTCGCCGCGCCCGCGGGCCCCGCCGCCCCCCCGAGCGGCGGCGGCGCCGCCGGGTCGTCGATGATGTGGCACCAGCTGCGCGCGGGCCGCCCGCGGCGCCCGGGGGTCGCATACGGCGGCAACGGCGCGGCGCCCGGCGGCGCCGGCGCCGGCGCCGGCGTCCGCAGCATCAACCCGCACCTCCCGCCCCTGCGCCGCGCCGGCAGCCTCCCCCCGGCCGCCGCGCCCCAGACGCGCGCCGCCACCCCGATGCTCGTCGACCCCGCCGCGTACGCGCCGTACGGCCTCCTGGCCGTAGCGGCCGCGGCCGGAGGGGGCGACGGCTTTGCGCTCGGCGGCGGCGGCAGCGCGGGCGGCGGCGGCCTGCAGGCGCCGTCGGCGATGATGGCCGCGACCACCGACGCCCTGCTCTACCACCACCACCAGCACCAGCAGCAGCAGCAGCACGCGTACCAGCACCAGCACCAGCCGCCGCCGCCGCATCAACCCTTCTCCCTGCCCGCCGCCGAGTACTACAACCTGCTGCAGCACCAGCGGCAGATGCAGCAGCAGCAGCAGCACGCGCAGCAGGCCGAGCAGCAGCAGCAGCAGCACGCGCAGGCGCAGGCGCAGCTGCGGATACAGCAGCAGCAGCAGGCGCAGCAGCAGCTGCAGTTCCAGCAGCAGGACCAGCAGCAGCAGCAGCACCAGCAGCAGATGGCGTGCCACCGCCAGTTCATGAGCGCGCCGCTGCCGGGGCCCTGGGACCACGCCGCCGCCGCCCACCACGGAAGCGGCAGCGGCGGCGGGGCGGCGGCGGCCGCGGCGCTGTTTGCGGCGGCGGCGCTCCGCCCGAGCGTCGGCGGCGGCGGCGGCGGCGGCGGCTTTGGCTTGTATGGCCACACGACGGCCCTCGAGTCGCTGGACGCCGGCGGGCGGCTCAGTCACGACGCGCTCCAGGAGCTCGGGCGCCAGCTGCTCGCGGCGCAGCAACAGCAGCTGCACCTGCAGTGAAGCACACGGCGGGGGG
>Ga0209491_10002367_pt1 | contig 33771 bp, 46 predicted proteins | sample BON02_FD_187213 | JGI IMG/M metagenome (GOLD analysis project Ga0209491, IMG submission 187213) | Freshwater microbial communities from Lake Bonney liftoff mats and glacier meltwater in Antarctica - BON-02 (SPAdes) (version 2) | ecosystem: Environmental > Aquatic > Freshwater > Ice > Glacier... | reverse complement strand
TAGATAATATACATCAGTATGTCAATAATATTACATGCCTACACTTTGGCGCTCGAAAAACTCCTCATCTCATTGATTTGTAAGGCTTGGGCGCTCAAAAACGAGCAATCGGAACGGGGAACTTCAGCCTAGCGGCGGGCAGCACCTCTCCGGGCGCTGGGGACAGGCAGTCGTGGTCGAGAACTGTCCGGGCACCGGCGGCCCGCTCGGTGCGGGAATTGATCGCGGTCGCGCGCGCCGAAGCGATCAGCGTCTTGGTCGTGACGCATCCGGTGTTGACGCAGGTGCCGCCGAACAGCTTGCGCTCGATGATCGCGGTTTTCAGGCCCTGTTCGCCGCAGCGCACTGCAAGCGCTGGACCGGCCTGTCCGGCGCCAACAACTATACCCATCGGTTTGCAATACCGCTCCCTTCGGCGGAAACAAGCCCAGTGCATCTTGCACATACCTGGCCGACCGACTCGGGTAATACAGGAAGCAGATCTCGTCCATTTCGCCATACACCGGCCAGAAATACGCCGCTTTCATCTTGCCGGTGCCGGTCGGACCTGCCTTGATCGACGTTTCGTCCATCGAGATGACGCGGGAAGTTCGGATTGCGGCCAGTTGTGCATCATGAATCGGTTCCAACAATGCCACCGCGCTTTGCATTACTTGCGTCAACCAGGGTCGGCTGATGTCGATGCCTGAGTCGCCCAAGCGCAGGTGCTGACGGTACAGCGGCAAATGAAAGGTGAACTTGTCGACGATCATGCCAGCGATGAAGCTGACATCGGCACGGCTACCATCGAGCACGCCCACCGGCGCCGGTGGGCATGACAGGATTTGGGTGTCACGCCGCTTGATGACTAGGCGCACGTACTTGAGAATCACGCAGCGTGCACGTCAAATAGTGTCAAGCCCACTACATCAATATGGCCTCGAAGTGCTTGAGCGCCTTGACGGAATCGGTGACCAGAATAATGCTTCCGATCCCGGACCGCGTCGGGGCCGACAGGGCCAGCATGTGGCGGTCGGACACTACGACGCTCGATGCGAATAACTGGTCAGGGACGAGAATGAGCGAGACGTGCCCGAAGGGGGTCTGCATCACGACGTGATCCCCTTCGCCACTCGGCTTCACAGGACATTTTCCGAGATAGCGCACCGTAGTGCCGTCAGCGGGCAACTTCACGTTCATTTTATCCAGCGCAGCGAGCAATACCGCCATATTCCCGGTACGGTTTTCCTTGAGTAGTTTCGGTTCATTATCAAGTACATAGTTGATCGCGGCCACTGCGGGATGGTTGCTCCCCAGCGCCGCAGCCGCAATCACCTGCGGTTCCTCATCGGCAGCCCTGCGTTCAAGGTGGAACGTCACCGCGACCGCGAGAATCAGCGTGGCGGCAAGCGCCCAGCCTCCGAACGAGAACCCGAACCTCCGGGGCGTACGGACCGTTTTGTGCCATAACAATATGCGTTCGGCCAAAGCTTCGGGAACCGGCGTCATCATCGCCTCATGGATTTGGGCTTCGAAGTTTTCCATTTCCTTCGCCAATGTGGCGCAAGCCGCGCATTGCGCCATGTGACGCTTGTGCTCCGACAGCAAGTGCCGTGGTTCCGCGAAAATCAGCCGGCGAAATTCGAAACAATTCATTGTGACCTCACATTACGCCCAGATTTAAATTCGGGCAGTTTTCTCAGGGCAAGTCTGGCGCGGGATAATCGCGTCATCACCGCTCCTGAGCTGATATGCATCATGGCTGCAATTTCATCACAACTGAACCCGCCCAGCACCTGCAACAGCAGCGGCTCTTTGTATCCTTCCGCCAGGGAACCCAGCGCATCACGCATTTCCATACTGTCGTAGGCGCCGGAACTACCTGAATCTTCAATGGCATCGAGTTCCTGGTGCTCATCGATATCGAGCCGCTTGCGTTCATACAATCGGGCGTGCTCGCGCCGCAAAATGGTATAAAGCCAGCTTTTTACCGCCTTGACATCACGCAAACCGTCCAGCCCCTGCCAGGCCCTGGTAAAGGTCTCCTGCACGATGTCTTCCGCCAGGAAATGATCGCGGCACAGCCAGCGGGCATAGCGATACAATTCCGTTGAATAGGCCCGCACCAGGCTCTCGAATTTTAACTGCTTGTTATCAAACAGCATCAAATTCCCTGCATAGCTTTTTTGCTTGTTCGCTCCGTCATCGGGGCTCCGTGGCGTAGGCGCCGCCACGGAGTCTCGGTATGGCAATCGGCTCCACCGCGTCGGTGGTGAGCCGCCTCAATCGTTCGAATTATCAAAAGGAAACGGGCTGTCACTGGTGATTGCCTGCTTGTCGCCCCACAGCTTGCGGCTGCTGGTCTGCTTATTGAATTTGCTCGTGCTTGTCACGATGTCATTTTTGGCATGTTCGTGCGGCAGCGTCGCACAATCCGCACCGTTGCAATCGGGGAACGGCGTATCGTGCGCGGACGCCCCCAGCGGAGCGAGCAACAGACCACTGGTCATAACTACATAAGCTATTTTCTTCAACATGGTCGTCTCCTTAGATTAATAAAATTACTTGATTAGTGGCAACAGACCGGATGCGCCTAGACGCAATCTCCTCGCTCGTGCTGCCATAACTCAATAGACCGGCGCAGTAGCCGAGACCTTACGGCCTTTCGCTACTTTTTTAGCAGCGCCTTGATTTGCGCCTCGAGCGCACCGTCTGGCAAGATGCCCAGATGCTTGAAGCGAACCGTGCCACGGCGGTCGACAAGAAACAGGGTAGGGGTGCCCTTGATCGGGCCAAAAGCTGTCCTGGTATCGTCGGCGCGCATGGCGACCGGGAACGTATAACCGCCCTTGCGCCAGAACTCCAATACGGACGACTGGTCATCGTCCAATGAGTGGGCGATGATCTCAAGCTCGTGCGGCTGATAGGCATCGTAGAGCTTCTGCAGTTGCGGCAATTCGCCGCGGCAGATCGGACACCAGGTCGCCCAGAAATATTGCAGCACCACCTTGCCTTCCAGCTGGGCGGCAGGAAGTAATCTGCCGTCGGCGAGTTCAGTGTCAAACTTCGGCGCCGTCTGACCGACCTGCAAGTCTTCAGCATGGGCGATCATTGAGCAGAGCGCGAGCGAGGTAAGGATTACGAGGCGCAGCTGCGATATCCATCGCGCGGTCTGCATGTGTTGCGCTGCTAATCGCTGTTCCCGTAGCTCTCCGGAAATGCTGACCCCATTTTCTTCAGACCTGCCGAGATTTCATCGAAAGTGCAGTAGCCTTTGTTGCCCGCCTGCTTGTCGAACTGCGCGCCCATGAAGGCAAGATACTCGCTCTTCTGGATCTTGCCGTCCTTGCTCTGATCCATGACCTTGACATTGGCCGGCGTGTTTGGCAGATCCGCCCACGCAGTTTGAACGGCCAGGCCGCCGGCAAGCGCGATGGCGAGCGCGGCCACGGATACAGATTTCATCGGATTCATTGCCACGAAAGAAATTTTCTTCAACATGATGGACTCCTTTAATTAACGAGAATTATGCATTTATGACAACTGACCGGATTCGGGTGCATAGACGCAATTTCACCGCTCGTGCTGCCATAACTTAGTAGACCGGCCAACCAGCCGAAACCTTACATAAACAAATTAATCTCCTGGCCTGGCAAATACGTTCACGACCGCGCAGGTTGGCCGTGTGGCCCGGTTTTCTCCCAGACCAGCTGCTTGTAGTCGAATCCCGGCGCAAGCGTCGGCTTGACCACCTCTAAATACGGCGAGAGATCGAAGTCGCGCGGGGCAAACAGGCTGTAATGGCGGATGTGCAGGATATCCTCCACGCAGTTATCGCACCCTGGCGTCGGCGCAGGGCGTGTCTCGATGTCCGGCAGGATCGGATAACCGACGACTGGAACAACTGCGCGATCATGGTCGAGCAGATCGCGCGCGTCGGTTCGCCGCTGCCCAGCGCCAGCATGCGTCTGCGCCAGCGTACCGGCACCGGCGGCGTTGGCAGCAGGTAACGGCAAAGATCGATGATGTTTTTCAGATCGTAGGTCTGGCCGAGGCGCGCGGCTGCTGCTTTGATGATGTGCCGGACATCCTTTTGTGTCAGGCCCACGGGGCGGCAGATGCGGATATGAAGGCGGTCATAATGGCTGAGCGGCACCGCCCATACGCCCTTCTCCAGGTCGGCCTCGATCAATACCGGTGGATCGGGGTCATGCGAATTTTCCGCGAGGGCCTCGCCAATGTAGAGTGCCGCATGTGACCAGGTCGACTGCGTCAGATATTTAATGGCCGTGCTGATGCGGGTGTTGCCTTCGATCAGCAGCACGTCGCACGGCCGCAGAGTGCCGCGCAGCAGCGCCGGATCGTGGGTGGCGAGCGGCTCATAGCCGCGGATAGGCTGTGCGAGATAACGCGCAAGCACACGTCCGCCAGCGCTGAGCAGGCCGTTCATCGGCTGCCGCCACTATCCTTAGAAACCGGTCCACGGACGGATGTTTTCGCGCCGGGTGAGCCATAGATCTCGGAGGCGGGATTGAATGCGAGCCACGCGAATGCGAAGTGCACGCCGCTGTCCATGGGTGTGAGCCGCGCCCCCTTCATAGGCCCCGCGGTCGCACGGCCAAACAAGTCCCACGCCGAACCCGTTTCTCGGTCGACCACGCGGCTTCCGGCGGTCTCGAAATTCAGCACGCGGCCGCGCACATTTCGGCTGTAGGCCGCGGCCGCAGGAATCTGCCTCGATTCGCGAATATTTTCCGCATCCAGTGCGGAAAGCATGCCCTGCCGGCTGAACACCACGACCGGATCGCCCTCGACTTCGTCATTGATTACCGGCTGCGATGAAAGTGCAGTGAGCGGGTATATGCGGATTTTCCCTTTGGACATCACGCCCAGCACGCGTTCCATTGCCGGCAGCCGCGGGTCCACCGGATCATTGAACAAGAATGGTTTGTCGCCGAAACGGTCATAGCCGCGATAAGGATTGCGCCCGTAGGAGCGCGAGAATCCGGTTTCGCGCGACAGCACGCGTCCTTTGGGATAGGCGCTAACGAATTCACTGAAAGGCGCGATCGTCGACGGCAATTGAACCAATGTCGTGCCCGCGTAACGGCCGACAATGCCCTTGCCGGTAAACTGCTGCCACCAGGATTCGCTCTGACGGTCGTACATCACCAGATCGCTTTTACGCAGCTTGCCGGTGGTGCCGAAATCAAGCACGGCGCCGCCCACGCGGCGATCGAAGACTATGGCGGCATTGCACAATGGGCAGAACGTCACTGTCACGGGGAGTCCGCTGACCGTGTCGTTCACGATCTCGTGAAACATCAGGATCTGCAGCGGGTAGGCCCGCGCATCACCGTCATGCTCGAAAACGATCACTGGTTCGCGTGGATCGAGCCAGGCCCTGGCTGCGGTCGGCGTGACGAAGCGCGGACGGTCGATCGCCGGAATGCCATCCTTGGGCGGTCCGCCTGAATCGATTTCGTCCAGTGCTACCGTGCGCTTGGCAAAATCAGTGCGCGGCCATTCTCCGTGCCATCGGGTCTCAGCGAAAGCAGTCGTGGTCATCGCGTGCATTGAAGCCGCCATCAGCAGACAACAGACGGTAACGAAAACAAAATATTTCAGCAAACCCCGGGCTGCACTTTTTCTCACGATTGGCTCCTTTTCAGTTTTCCATGCCAAACCAGGGCCGCAGGCGAATGCCGACCCAGCTCCCCGCAAGCGCTGCCACTATCCACAACCAGCCGTGAAGACTGGTGGACGCGACTCCGGAGAAAAAAGCCCCGATGTTGCAGCCGTATGCGATGCGTGCGCCATACCCCATCGCCACCCCGCCGATCACCGCCGCAGCCAGCGAGCGCAACGGCACGTTCAGGCGCGGCGCGAACCGTCCAGTGAGTCCGGCCGCCGCCAGCGCGCCCAACATGATGCCGAGGTCCATCACGGACGTGACATCCTGCAACACGCCGCCCGCCAGTGCCTGGCGCTGGAAGCCACCGTCCCAGAACGGTGCTGTCGTCGGGTCCCATCCCAGTGCCATGGCGGCCTTGGCGCCCCACAGCGTGAACGCCCAGGTAATGCTCCAGGGATGCCCGGCGACGATGAGGACCAGAAAATTGAGTACGGCGAGCAGCCCCGCGCCGAGCAACCATAGTCTGGCCTGCGCCTGCACAGTCGCTGCCCCGAGCGCCGGCACTCTGTCCTTGCGAGGGATTTTCGCCAGCAGTTTCCAGAGCACAGCGAGCATTGCGAGCTGCAGCGCAACTGCTGCCGGCCAGCCGATCAGATCTCCGAGCGCAAGTTCGCCCCACGCCGGCAGCCGCTGCCACCAGCCCATATGCAGGCTGGCCCAGAACGAGCCAGCCACAAATGCGGCCAGCACGATGAGCATGCGCGGGCTGCCGCCGCCCGCCGTGTATAGCGTGCCGGAACCGCAGCCCCCGGCGAGCTGCATCCCTACGCCGAACATGAAAGCGCCCATCGCCACCTGCAGGCCGAAAGGCGCGAACGCGCCAACGACCTCGCGGCCGAATACCGAGCCTGATGAGAGCGCCGGCGCAAACAGGAGCGTGGCTATGGCCAACATCAGAAGCTGCGCGCGTACCGGCGCCGTGTCACCGCGCACCAGAAAGTTGCGGTAGGCCGAACTGAAGCCAAAAGAGGTCAGATAAAGCGTGAGCCCGAGCAGGACGCCCAACACAAACAGCATCGCCATGCGCCAGCTCCCTCCCGCCATGGTGACGAGCAATAGGCTGGTAAGTGCGAGCGCCGCAACGAGTACTTCCGCTTGCCGGCGCACCAGCGGTGCGCCGGCTGCCATTTCACCCCTTGCTGGCATCCCGCGCGATGTTCTGGAATATGCCATCGAGTTCTTTCGCCAACTCATCAAGGGCCTTGCTGCCGTAGAGGGCAAATACCGCGCTGGGCGTGCGGTAGGTCAGGCTGGCCGTGCCATCCGGGTTTTCGGTGATGTAGAGCCGCAGTGGCGCTTCGATGCCGGCGGGCACGCTCGCATTGAGCATGCGCACCGCATAATCGTTACGGAAAACCATCAGTACCAGGTTCCCTGGAATTTTGACGCCACGCACCGCGGCGCCGCGACTTGCGCTGGCCTGGGCCACCAGGCCCATTTTGTGCTCGGCGACCGCTTTCTCGACGCGGCTGGCCAGCGCATCGAATCCGTGATTAGTCTTGATGGTAACCGTGCCAGGGTAGGGATCGGATTTGTCGGCTGCGGCGGCAGTCATGCCTGCCGCAATAAACATGATCGACACCATTGCCAACGCGGCTTTTTTCAGTAAGACGGAATAATTCATGGCTACAATAGGCCCCTTTATCAAGATTTCGTTACGACTTATATTCCACCCACGAGCTCGCCGATCAGCGAGAACTCACGATCGGTGGGCGATACCGCCTTGATATGCAGCGTGCCCGCTCCTTTCAGGCCTTTGAACTTGCCGGTGCCTCCCGCCACTTCCCAGAATCCGTTGTCCAGGAGCTTGGGTTTGCTGTCGTCTCCCGGCACGAATACCGCACGCACCTGCCATTTCACGTAAGCCACATCGCCTTTTGAAGCGGTAAACACCAGATAGCCACGCGGATTGCCGCCTCCCGCAGCCGGCTCGATATCATGCCAGCCGTGCTCGGTAACGCTCGCACCGGCAAGCGGCCCGTCTCCCTCGGCCTTGCCTTCACGCCGCACCGCGAGCACGAAGTGCTTGCTGCCATCGGCAAAGTCGAGCCGGATTTGCTCCTTGGGGGACATGATGGCTTTGACACTGAACTCCCCTGCGATCGCATGACCGAAAACCACGGCCAGTGTCACCCCGGCCAAAATTGACAATTTCCTGAAAGCTTTATTCATTATCCAACCCTTAACAAAAATGATGCGTTGACATCAGGGTTCGGACGCCTGTTTCATACCCATGCGGACGGTTATTTGACCACCAGTTTGTAATCCGGTGTGTTGTTGAGCGGACACGAGTAAACATATTCACCCGGCTTGAGATCGATTTCGTAATCGTGCATGCTGCCGGGCGTGATGCCGCCACCGGATACGCTGGGCAGCGTGATTCGGCTGCCCAGCGAAGCGCCGCGCAGCCAGAAACCCAGATCGTAGGGCACATTTTTGTTGACCACACGAAAAACGTATTTGCCGGGCTTGAGTACCAACGGCTTGGCCTGCGCGACGCGCTGCTGACCCGACTTTTCATTGATCACTTCGCAGTCCTTGATCGATCGAGAGGTGTAACCGCGGTTGACCCCACCCTCGCTCTCGAGAAACTGGCACGGCACCTGGGTCAGTTTGACAACCTGCGCTGCACGCAGCGCCGGCGCCGTCAACACAACCACCGCGCCACAGGTCGCGAGCAGCACCAATTTTTTCATGTGATACATTGATTTAATTGACATATTTATACTCCTGTCGCTGTCAGTTGAGGTGCAGGTAAGGCTCCGACAATTCCCGCAAGTTCGCGCACCATTGCGTCCACCGAAATATCAATATGCCCGGTGATTTCCAGGCTGCGGTCTTCGAATACATCTACCCCCGGATGGGCATCGCGCCATGCATCAATCACCGCATCGCGATGCACCAGCAAGGCTTCGATGTGCGGCCGGCACAGTACAATCATCGCACCGATCCAGCGATTGACCGGCCACGACGGATTGGCATGGTCTATCCGGAAGTGATCGAGCATGCGGATCACGTCCGGCGCACGAAACCAGGTTTCGTCAGTCACCCAGCGATTGGTCGCGAACAAGCCGGTCGGCCAGCCGTGGGCATCCATGGAAATCGCGATCAGGTGCGCAATTTCGTTCTCGCCTTGCGGCCACGGTTCGCTGGCAGGGAAGTCCGCCGGAGTAGCGCCGACCAGAGATCCGGGACGCCGCAGGAACGTATGAAAATGCCCATGCTCGGCCGCGAGGCCGCGATGCGCGTGATAGTAGTACTGGGCGTGCGTGTCCTTGTCGTAGACGTCATCATCAGGGAAATGGTCGTATTCGACAAATTCGCCCTGGCCACGCAGTATCTCGCCGACGAGATTGAGGCCGCCTTTTTCCAGCACGCGGCGGCACTCTTGCACCACCCGACCGGCCGCCAGCATCTCGCGCAATCTGACCAGCGGCAGACTTTCAATAACTGGCGCTTGCAACTGCGGCAACTTCAGGGGCGTCGCATTCTGCATGCGTTCAGTTTGGGACGCAGGGTGCCTGACACGACCGGCTTCAGCCGGTCTTTCCGCTCTCTTGGCCATTTCAGGCGTGATGACTGTCAGTAAAAACAAGAGAGGCCGCCGGAACCCCGGATCGGCCTCTCAAAGGCAACGTCGTCACCGTCACCGGGAGAGTTACCTCTTCTTTGCAGCGCAGGGATTCTTTGCTGCACAAGGATTCTTTGCAGCGCAGGGATTCTTTGCTGCACAAGGATTCTTTGCAGCGCAGGGATTCTTTGCTGCACAAGGATTCTTCGCCGCGCACGGGTTTTTAGCCGCAGCTGACTTGGCGCTGCACGGGTTCTGAGCTGCGAATCCGGGCACCGCAGCAAGGGCAAACGCCATCGCACCTGCCGCCACCAGCAACCTGACCATCGGTTTCAATTGATATTGCATATTGGCTCCTCCTGTTCAGGCGACAATCAATATTTTTTTGCCGCACATGGATTTTTTGCCGCACATGGATTTTTTGCCGCGCAGGGATTGGCCTGCTTTTTCTTTGCCGCGCACGGATTGGCTTTCGACTTGGCGCTACAGGGGTTGCAGGGGTTGCTGGCTGCCATCGCCCCTGTGGCCCCCAGAGCCAAGCTGATCAAACCGACGGATGCCAAAGACTTAAGTATTTGTTTATATTTGGTTTTCATTGTGAATCTCCTGGTTTATTGACATGACATGCGCTTAACATCAACGGTGGTCAGCCAGGCAAGTATTTGCCGGCTAATTCCTCACGTCTATGTATAAGACGCCACATACCGGTAAAACCTTACAGCTAATTGAAAATTTATTTTGATGCAGCAAGCGCCACCAGCGGTTCACGCTGATAGTACAGTGTGAACTCCGCCGCCAAAGCGTCTTTCAGGGCCTGTCTGATCATGGGCTCGCCCCTGCCGGCTTGTCCGTTCTGCAGCAGGTCGCGGTAAAAGGCCGTGTAGAACGCGTCCGGTTCCACTTTGACGCGGAATACCAGGGATGCTGCATTGCGATGCAACGGCTGGCGATATTCAAACAACGTCTGCTGGTCCGGAGCAATGCGGGTATCGGCAATTTCCCTGCTCAAGTCCGGTGACACCTGCCAGCCGATGACATGCTCCTGCAGTGTGCCCTGCAGCATTTCTTTCCCGGCGTTTTCCTGGTAAGCCTGCACCACCACCCGGGGCGTCACGTAAGTCGGGAAAAAATGCCCGGTCCCCGTATTCCGTATGCCCAGTGTGGCTGATACCATCCCTGCCGCAATGCCCGCTGGCGTGGCGTTCAGGGTTACCCCGGCCTTCACCATTTCCGGATCGTGTATTCCCCGCCACTGATGTCGGCGGTCGGGCATGTGGCACGACTGACAGTTTCTGCCCTCGCGCGCATAGCGACTTGCCTTCCACTCCTCATAAGTATTCTCCAGCAACTTGCCATTCAGCGCATATCCATCTTGCGTAAACTGATGGCAGGCCGCGCAGAAACGCGAATCCCCGAACGCAGCCTCGCTGACCCAGCCGTTGTGCGGAAGCTGCACGCCCGGCGCCGGCGTGGATCCATCCTTGCGCGGGGGTCCATAGCGTTGATACCCGCGCATGTGGCACGCCGCGCATACCAGCCCCTGTTCGTGCAACGCCGGACCGTCGCGCCGACCCTTGCCCTGCACGCGCTCGAGCGCAGCAACAAGACTGTCGGCCTGCTCCCTGAGCGGTGCGTGGCAACGGATGCATTCCTGATGCTCTTCGGTTGCCGCAGCTGACATGTTGACCAGCTGCCCCATGATCCCCGGCCCCATCGCCTGACTGTGGCGGCTTTGTTTCCAGTCGTTGAATTCGGCGATGTGACAGGTCGCGCAGGCGCGGGGGGCTAGCGAGGTTTCGAGCGGGCTGAACTGGGCGGCGGGTGTTCCTTGCGCCAGCAGGGGCCGGCTCCAGTGCTTTTGCAGAAAGCTTTCGATGGAATCGGGTGAGCGGGGCTTGCTATCACGCGACGCGTCACACCCTGCCAGGCTGAGAAGCACCAGGCCCAGGAAAAGGGATAGGTCGCAGATTCTCTTCGGCTTCAATCCGCGACGAATAGATTCTGTGGTTGGGCATGTCATTGTTTGCGATCCCACCGTGTGGCGGTTGCTCTTCGCGTTTTTCTTACTGTGGTCGGCATAAGCCGAAAAACCTTACAGCATTCGGTTTGACCATTGGCGGGAGACTGGCTGTCTGCTGAAAACGCCCCGCATTCATGATAGCTGGTGACCAGAAAATCTGGGACGTATTCGCTTCCAGCGTAAGTTCCTGTCTGAACTGACGACTAAATTAACAGACGAACGACTGAGTCGCCGTCGGCGGGTCGCCGTAACGGACCAGATAATGTATTGAAATTAATGGGTTACATCCACAAACCAGACGACACTGTGCTTGAGCCATGAACCTTAAAGCCATTGCCAAACCACCAGTACCCGGATCGCATGAAGTCCCGGAACCTGATAATCAGACAGCCGGCCTGTCGTCTTTTCAGGAATGGGTGTTCCACCTTAAAAATTGCCGGTTGTGTAAATCCATCACTTTTTCGGTGTTCCTGCTGATACTCGCAATCGAGAGTCTGATCCTCATTCCATCGGCCTACAATTTCCGGCACAACGCATTGGAATTGCTTGAACAGAAAGTTACCGCCGCCGTGCAGCTCACCCTGCTTGCCGACACGCCCGCCACACCGCAAAACTTTCAGCAACGGTTACGCAAGCTGGAAAGTGAACCATCCATCCGTGGTTTGGCCGTGCTCCAACCTGATGGCGCAGTGCTTGCTCGGACCGGCAGCGCCGGATTCACCGACTTCAAGATCGATGACGTGTTGCGTGGAAATCGCGATGCGATTCAGCACAGTAGTGAGTGGGGTGCACGTTATGACATCGCCTGGAGCGAACAGGCGCATGGCGAGCGCTTGATCTTTCTCGCGAGCGTGGACAGTTCCGGCGTCAACGCGCAACTTCTTTTATTCGTCCTGCGCATCGCCGGCCTCGTTGCCATCATCGTGGCCGTGGTCACCGCCGGCACCATGCTCGTGCTCTATCGCTCGGTTCTGCGACCGATCCTTCGGCTGCGGCGCAGCATGCTGGGGGCTGCGGACCACCCTGACCGCGCCGACGAGTACCGCATTGCGGAACGTCCCCGCGATGAACTGGGCGAGGTGTTCACGGTGCACAACCAGATGCTGGAGCGGGTCGCCGAAAGTAAGCGCGCCGACCGCCTGCGCGCCGCGGATCAGGCGCGTTTCCTTGCGCGCCATGACACCCTGACCGGGTTGCCGAACCGCAAGTTTTTTCTCGAGCATCTGCAACAGACGCTGTCGGCGGCGTGTCAGAACGGCAATTGCGTGGTCGTGTCAGTGCTCAATCTCTCCGGCTTTCGCGCAATCAACGACGGGTTTGGGCAAGCCGCGGGAGACCGGGTATTGATCGAGACCGCGCGCCGAGTCGCTGCGCAGACGGGTTCTAAGCAGTTCGCCGCGCGCCTGGGGGGCGACGAGTTTGCAGTCGTGCGCGTCGGCGATATCAAGCCGGTTGCCGCAGCGGAGCATGCCGAGGAGTTATTGTGTGAAATCTCACGTCCGGTGGAAGTGAGCGGATCCGAGGCGCGGCTGCAGGGAAGAATCGGAATCGCCTACTCAAATTCCGACTGTCCCGATGCGGAGACCGTTCTGCATAATGCCGAACTCGCTTTAACCCGCATTCGTCACGATCCCCAAGTGCGATACCAGTTTTTCGCGCCTTCGATGGACGAGGAGGCACGGCGGCGGCAGGATGTCGAAAAAGATATGCGGACCGCGCTCCAGGAAAAGCGGTTCCAGCTTTTCTACCAGCCCAAGATCACACTCGGCGCAACGGCCGCCGACCACCGTCTTGCTGCATGTGAAGCGCTGATCCGCTGGCCGCATCCTGAGTGGGGATATGTGTCGCCGGCACAGTTCATCCCAATTGCCGAATCGACCGGACTGATTAATCCAATCGGCGCCTGGGTGCTGCAAGAAGCTTGCGGGCAGATCCGTCTCTGGCAGGATGCGGGGCTGGAGCCGCCCAGGGTCGCCGTGAACCTTTCCGCCCGGCAGTTCCGCGATCCGCAGTTGCCCGACTTGGTGCGCAAGGCGATAGCCGAAAGCGGAATCGAGCCGGGACTGCTGGAACTGGAAATCACCGAGTCTGCCGCCATGGATGACGTCGAACAGACGGTGTCCATCCTGACCGGGTTGCGGCAACTCGGGCTGCATCTGTCGATCGACGATTTCGGAACCGGCTATTCCTCGCTGAGCTACCTGCGCCGGCTCGAGGTGGACTCAATCAAGATCGACAAATCTTTCGTTGACGACATCGGCCGCGATCCCAATGCGGATGCGATATGCAATGCCATCATCGGACTGGGCCACAGTCTGGGCAAGCGCGTCGTGGCCGAAGGCGTTGAAACCGAGGAACAGCTTGCTTTTCTAAAGGCCATGGGCTGCGAGGAGATCCAGGGGTACCTATTTGGGCGGCCCGAACCCGCAATGGAATTTGCTCAAAAACTGGCGCGGCGCGTCTGACCTTCATACGAGCGTGGCTTTACCCGGCCTCATCCGCCAACGCATCGATAATGGGGCATCCACAGCCGCGGCTGCCTTTTGTGCATTTGGCTACTAGGCCTTTTAGAGACGCCCGCATGGAGGCGAGATCGCTGATTTTTGCTTCGACCAGTGCCAGTTTCTTCTCGGCAAGCATCTTGGTCTCGGCACAATGCTTCCCGTCCGAAAGCCCGAGCAGAAGCGCGACATCGTCCAGAGAGAACCCTAACGCCTGGGCACGCTTGATAAAGCGCACGCGCTTCAGGTCATCGGCGGAATAGCGCCGGATACTGCCGTAATCCCGCTTGGGCAAAGGTGACAAGCCGATGCGCTGGTAATAGCGGACGGTTTCAACGTTTACCCCCGCCGATTTGGCGAGTTGCCCGATAGTGATCCCCCTATTAGCAACCGGTCTTATCATCGCGCTTGACCCCGTACTTGAGTACGGCAGTAAGGTTACATGATTGTTGCACCAATGGAAAGGAAACGAATATGGCTGAAGGCAAGGTTGAGACTGGCGCGCTGGTCACTGGTGGACTTGCCGGCATCCTGGCGTCGGTTTGTTGCGTCGGTCCGTTGATATTGGTCAGTGTAGGGATCGGCGGGGCCTGGATCAGCTCGCTGACCGTGTTTTATCCCTATCGCTGGATATTCTTCGGCATCTCGGCGCTGGCGCTGATTTTCGCGTGGTGGAAGATTTACCGTCCGGTCGAACAGTGCGAGCCCGGCCAGGCCTGCGCCGTACCTCGAATCCGCCGCGCTTACAAGATCACGCTGTGGGTGGTCGTCGCGCTCGTGTTGATTACATTCGCATTCCCCTACTTTGCGCCATTATTTTACTAGGAGCCTGATGTGAAAAAACTCTTCTCGTACATCATCGCTGCAGCACTTCTGTTGTTGACTAACGTCGTACTCGCGGCGCCCAGGACCGTGACGCTGGACGTGCCCGGCATGACGTGCTCGGCATGCCCGATCACGGTGAAAAAAGCGCTGATGAAGGTGCCGGGGGTTGCGAATGCCGAGGTGAACTATGACGCGAAACAGGCGGTCGTGACTTACGACGATGCCAAGACCGGTGCCGATGCCCTGATGCAAGCGACCCGCAATGCGGGTTACCCATCCACTGTCAAAGGCGGAAAGTAATATGGGCGCCTACACCTTGGCTGTAAGCGGTATGACCTGCGATCACTGTGCGCGGAAGGTGGAAAAAGCGCTCACAGCGGTGGCGGGAGTAATAAAGACCCAAGTCTCCTACCAGGACAAGACGGCAAGTGTTGAGACTTCGGACAGCATCACGGAGTCCGCGTTGATCGCTGCAATCAAAGGCAAAGGCTACGGCGCGGAACTGCTTAAGGCGGACGGGCGAGAGCGCCCGCTTCGGCCCTTGATGCCCAGAGAAGCAACGCCGTCAAAACAAAAAGGAGTAGACGGTCTCAATATCGCGATCATCGGCAGCGGCAGCGGTGCATTCGCGGCGGCGATACGGGCTGTTGACGAAGGGGCGCAAGTCACCCTGATCGAGGCCGGGACTGTCGGCGGGACCTGCGTCAACGTCGGCTGCGTGCCGTCCAAGATCATGATTCGTGCTGCGCATGTCGCCCACACGCAGGCAGCGAGCCCGTTTTCAGGGATCAGAAACCGGCCGGCACTGGTGGATCGTGCCGCCTTGGTTGCTCAACAGCAGCAGCGGGTCGAAGAGCTGCGGTTGGCCAAATATCAAAGCATCGTCGATGCCAATCCCAACATTAACCTGGTGCAGGGTTTTGTCCGCTTCAAAGACCCCCATACCCTGATCGTGAAGCGGCCGGACGGCAGCGAGACGCCAATCAAGGCCGACCGGGTGCTGATTGCGACCGGCGCCTCTCCCGCGATCCCACCGGTGCCGGGGCTCATGGAATCACCTTATTGGACTTCCACCGAAGCGCTGGTGGCGGAGGACCTTCCCGAACATCTGATTATCATTGGATCGTCGATAGTCGCCTTGGAACTCGGACAGGCTTTTTTGCGGCTGGGCTCCAAGGTAACCATGATTGCCCGCAGCAAGGTGTTGTTCCGGGAGGATCCGGCGATCGGGGAAGCTCTTGAAAAAATTCTGGTGGAAGAAGGCATGACGATCCTGACCCAAACCCAGACGCAATCGGTGGATCATCGCGGCGGGATATTCCACATTGAAACCAGCGCCGGTGTCGTGAGCGGAGATCGCCTGCTGGTGGCAACCGGCCGTCGTCCGAATACGACCGGCATGAACCTGGATGCCATCGGCGTCACGCTGGACGAGCGTGGCGCCATTCAGGTGGACGACCACTTCAGAACCGGTGCGGTGGACGTCTATGCGGTAGGCGATTGCACCAGTCTGCCGCAGCTTGTCTACGTTGCGGCGGCGACGGGAACCCGCGCGGCGATCAACATGACCGGTGGCGATGCCAGTCTTGACCTGCGGACGATGCCTGCAGTGGTCTTCACTGACCCGCAGGTTGCGACCGTCGGCCTTTCCGAAGCGGAGGCGCATCTCAAAGGCATCGAGACGGATTCGCGTACTCTGACTCTGGACAACGTGCCGCGCGCCTTGGCTAATTTCGACACGCGGGGATTTATCAAGATCGTCGCGGAGGCTGGCAGCGATCGTCTGCTGGGCGTGCAGGCCGTGGCGGACCAGGCTGGGGAATTGATACAGGCGGCGGCGCTCGCGATCCGCAACGACATGACCGTGGATGATCTTGCGGGACAGCTTTTCCCGTACCTCACGATGGTCGAGGGCCTCAAGCTGTGCGCCCAGACCTTCAGGAAAGACGTGAAGCAGCTTTCGTGCTGCGCCGGGTGAACGATGCGCAAGACGGGAACAATTCATCACCGCAGATGTCCCTCCCTAAGGAGCTGAAGATCTGTGTACCCCCTAAGGAGTTGAAAATGTCTGAAATTTTATCGCCCGGCCGTTCTTGGCTGCGTGCCACCGGTATCGGGCTTGGCGTCGCCGTTCTGACTGCGATCGTGATGGTAATACTCGCGAAGATTGGTGTTTCGCCCTTTCCAAAACCACCCTCGCTGGCCTTTGCCGAAACCCTGCTGGGGCGCGAACTGCCGCTCCCTGCAGGACTGCTGTTTCACACCGCTTACGTGATCTTTTGGTGTGTGGTATTCGTGCGTTTTTTCCCGCAGCGCAATCTGAAAACGGCGCTGGGTCTGGCATTGGCGCTGTGGCTGGTGATCTTAATGGTGTTCTTTCCGTTGGTGGGTTGGGGATTCGCGGGGTTGCATATCAGTCCCAAGCTGATTCCAGCTTCCCTGCTGCCGCACTTTTTATTCGGTATTTTGCTGTGGGGCCTGAATAAGTATCTCCCGCGCAAACCGGGCAGCACAGCTTGAGAGGAATCGCCGATAAGTTCTATAGACGCCGAAACCCTGCGCGCGTGGCAAATGCAGGACCGCGACTTTATCCTGCTCGACACGTTACCGGCGAAGATTTTCGAAAAGGGGCACTTGCCGGGTGCCATTAACATCGTATCCGACGACATCCTGCGGCGGGCGCATGAGGTCCTTCCCGACAAGGATGCGCCGATCGTGGTGTATTGCGCCAGCGCCACATGCAAACGAGCCGGCCTGTCGGCCGAACGACTCAATAGCCTGGGCTACACCCAGATCTACCATTATGTGAACGGGAAAAAGGGCTGGGTGGCCGCAGGATTTCCGTTGGCTTATGAGGATTTTCGTGCGAAGTGATGCGTTTCCCGTGAACCAAAACATGTCAAATGCGATGCACCTTGCGCCACCATCGCGTTGCAGCGACGAAAGTCCAGACTGCTTCGACGATGCCAAACGGCCAGGCGCCTTGCAGAAATCCGTACGCCGAAGCGAGTGCGCATGCGCCAGCGAATGCCAAAACGAAGTGCGGGCTGCGATCTTCTATGGCATAAAAAACCATCATCGCCGATACCGCAAAGACGCCAAAGAGGGTTAGCAGGTCGATTCATGAATGGTAGCAGGCTTGTTGCAATACTCACCATATAGCCAGGGACGCCCGCGCGACGGTAGAGTGCCGAGCCGAACTTTCAAGAGAGAAAAGACGGGATGACTAAACATTATGATCTCATTGTCATCGGGACAGGGACAGGCGCGTCCTCGAACGGGAAGGAAGAAATGATTTTTTCATCGGATGGCTATGCCTGGTTCAAGCGAAGTGACGTAAGAAACCGGAAAACCAAGCGGAGGAGCGAGCGATGCAAAGCATGATGAACGAAATGATGGGCGGCGGAACGATGTGGGGGATGAGTTTTTTCTCGCTTCTGCTTCTCGCAGTGCTGGTGCTTGCAGCCGGAGCGCTGATCAAATATTTATTCTTCAGTGGCCCGCGTGGCTAGACGGCCGAGGGTGCCATGAAAGAACTCTTGAAGCAGTGTACATCTGTGCTCGGCGCAGGCGTTGCCGCGGCGTGTTGTCTTGGTGTCACCAGCGTGTTGGCGGTACTTTCCGCTGTCGGCGCCGGCTTTCTGATCCGCGATGCCTTTCTGATTCCGCTGTACCTGGCTTTGCTGGGACTGAGCGCCTGGCTCCTCTACCGCTCGGCCCGTGCGCACGGCAATCTGGCCCCGTTCCGGGCAGGACTGGGTGGCCTGGTCGTGGCATTTGCTGGATTGTGGATTTCCCCGGTCCTGGTTTATGTTGGGCGGTTTCAATGACCAAGTGCAAAAAGGTCAGCATGATGCTGCTTAAAGTCGAAGGCGTCCGGCGTGAACAGCTCGGCTGGACACCGGAAGCCCATCGATTTACGGGGTCTGGTGTTCAACTGCCATGCAATGGCATCCAGTTGCGCTTGCGTATAGCTGCTCAGGTCAGTCCCTTTGGGCAGGTACTGTCGCAGCAATCCGTTGGTATTCTCATTGATGCCCCGTTGCCACGGGCTGTGCGGATCGGCGAAGTACACTTTCACGCCCGTGGCTTTAGTGAGCCGTTGATGATCCGCCATTTCCCGTCCCTGATCGTAAGTCATCGAAAGACGCTTTTGAGCGTCGATGCGATTCAGCACATGGCTGAAGCCCCTGAGTGCCGATTCCGCGCTGGCATCCTCCATTCTGGACAACACGGTGAACAAGGTGGTGCGCTCGACCAGCGTGCCGACGGCCGAGCGGTTGTACGCCCCTTTGATCAAATCGCCCTCCCAGTGCCCGGGTATCAGGCGTTCATCGACTTCCGGGGGCCGATCATGAATGCTGACCATGTCAGGAATTCGCCCTCGTCGGTCATCGCCTCGAGCACGCGGTCGGCGCTTGGCATGTCCAAATCGCAACCAGCCAATCACTTGCCTGCGCAGCTCACCACGCGGCATCGCGTAGATCGCGGTGTAGATGGTTTCATGAGAAACCCGCAGCGAAGGCGTATCGGTATGCACAAGCGCCAGTGTGCCGGCAATTTGTTCGGGCGAGTAACCTTTCTTCAGATAGCGCACTACACGCCTCCACAGTGGAGTTTGCGGGCGAAGGCGACGTTTAATGCGCGCGGTCCCCGTGTGGATATCAGCACGTTCCTGCGCGCACACCGCTCGGTATCCACCTGCAATCGGGGGGCGCCCGGGACCTGGGCATGCCGTCGCGAGAACCCACCCGTTTCGGCTTAGTTCACGCGACACCGTGGACGGGGAACGATTCATCCCCAACGCAATAGCCGCCGGCTTGATCCCCATCTCCAACTGCGTCTGGATCATCGTTCGCTCTTCAATACTCAACTGCTTGTAGTTTTTTCCCATGCAACATTCTCCTCGAGATATGTTGCACTTGGTTTTTGAGCGCGCCTTGGTCTCGCAGCGCTGATCGCAAGTAACGTGTGGGATTTCCGGATTGGGCGCCAGGCGCCGGCATGTCAGCCATAGTTTTGATCCCGGGATGAATGGTGGGCGCAACAAACACGAGTTCTCTTCTGCGTAAAACGGCTACCGGTTTTACGGTGCTGCTCGCGGTGGTGATTTTGCTGCCGATTTTCGTTTTGTCGCTGTTTACCACTTGGCGCTTGCTGGAAACGAAGAGGAACGGGCGCCAGTGAATCGCGCACATCAAGGCCGAAACGGCCAAATGGGCAAAGGTCATCAAGACTGCCGGCATCGAGGCGAACTGAAGGACGGCGTCGAAATCAGCGTCTTCTAAGATAGGGCGGATTCATCCCGCCAAGGCCGGAACAATGAAGAAATAAGCGTTTAGCATGTAAAGTCCGGAAAGGATCAGTGTTACACCACCAAGAATCTCGAATAGTTTTCGCGAACGGTTTAACGGCATCAAGCTTTCTAACGCGCCCACCGCCCACGCTCCCAGAATGATGGGTATCGCGCGACCGATGGCAAAAGCGAACAGCAATAGCACGCCAAACCATGCCGAGCCCACGCCAGCCGCAACGCCGAGCAGGACGATCAGGGCCGGCGTGCACACGGGGCAGATCGCCACCGAAAAAGACGCCCCCAGAGCCAATGCCCCCCACATGCTCGTCGCCCTCTTGGCCCGAACAGGAATTGGCGGAATGGGCAGCCTGATCCATCCGGGCCATGCCAATCCCAAAACAATCAAAACCGGGCCGAGGACCAAGCCCCATTCACGCCCAAGTACCTTTTGCACCCACGCCCCGCCCAGTCCGGCGATCAAGCCGAGAAGCACGTGGGTGACAATCATCCCGAGGATAAACATGCCGCCGTATAGCACCGCTTTTCTGGTTTCGTGCGCCTTGGTCACATAAGCGAGCGAAACCGGAATGGCGGCCAGCGCGACAGGATTAAAACTGAACAGAAATCCGGCCGCTAAGCCGATCCCAAGCGAGACGGCGTTCGCTTGCTCCAGCGTGCTTTTTAACGCTTCGATATCCATTAAATGAGAATGATATTGGCGAAAGGGTGGGAGTACGTTGAGAACTCAGCGCGACTTCTCGAGACGCTTGGCGAGTTCCGCGCGCAGGCGATTCGGGCTGGGCAGCGCCGGGAAGACGAGTTCACCGTCGATGGCGATGGCGGGAGGCGACAGGATGCCGAGCTCGACTGCGTAATCCATCTCCTCCAGAATGTTCACATCACGCCATGTAACCCGCTTTTCTCCGAGGCCTCCGACTATCGCTTTGAGCGTATCTCTTGCTTGCGCGCATTTGCCGCAGCCGGGAGCGGAAAAAGCTTCGACTTTGATGCTCATGGCTTCGCTCCCAAGCGTCTGTTTTGCGGGTTCTTCGAGCGTGCATGTTGTTTCGTCACGCTCGATTCGAGCGCGCCCAGTATCGGACATGCATCCAGTGGTTTTGCATCGTGAGAGCAGATCTCGATGAGCTTGCTCAACGCTTGCGACATGGTTTTGAGCGCCTTGACCTTGCTCTCGAGCTGCAGTTTCTTCTCGATCGCGACGCGGTAGACGTCGTTGCAGCAGGACTTGTCGTGGCTCTTGAAGTCAAGGAGTGCGCGGATTTCCGCAAGCGAGAATCCGCATTGCTGCGCGTGTTTGATGAAGTTAAGGCGGCGTATCGCTTCCTCGGTATACAGCCTGTAACCCGCCTCGCTTTTCTGCGCCGGGCTGAGCAGGCCCTCGCGCTCGTAAAAGCGTATGCTGTCCGCGCTGACCTGCGCGCGCGCGGCCACCTTGCCGATGGTGAACATAAATGCCTCCGGTTGAAGCCGGGTTGAATGCCTGACGGTTGACAATGATTTCACGGGCTAACGCTTTTCGTCCAGCACTTCGATCGAGTTGGCGAGCTTCTCGCCTTTATCTGTGACATAGCCGACCGCCACAAGTTTCCCGCGCAATGCAGGAAAGTAGCTGCCGCTTCATTACAGCGATCTTCTAGCGGCTCGCAACAGTGGCTTGAATCATGAGCGCCAATAATCCGTTCACGAACGAGAGCAACAGCACCACGACGACGGCGCGTGCGACGCTCCGGAAGGGGTTGCGCACGCCCCTCAGAACCGAACCGGTCATTTGCAGGTGCATCTTCATGCCGGGCACCGCCGACGGCGCGTCTCTTTCTGCAACAAAATCACGACGACCGAAGCCCTGGCCTTATTTCTGAACGGATTCGTAAGCCCTCGCCTGATCGCACTCATGGTCAGAATCGTATTCGCCTCAAGTAATTCGCCGCTCTAATGGATGACGTATATGGCGCCAAATCGTGTGCGCCTCGAAATCAAGAGCAATCTTAAACCTTTGAGTAGGGTCCAAAGTCAAGCGCCAAGCGGAACGATATGTCTGGCGCGCACCGGGGTGCCGCAAGAATCACTGGGCGTGTTTAACGCTATCGAGGAACCGGAGATAGCTCTCGGGTAGCCCGTGTGCTCGTGCGCCCTCGCGGAGCAGAGTGAGGTAGCGAAGGGAGGGGTTCCCATCGACCTCGTTGCCGTCGGCAATGTAGGTGACGGCCTTGAGCGGGCGGCCGTCGATGTCCTCGGCGTCGACCCAGAGCTGCCGGTAGCGCCGTCCGGGAACCCCTTCGGTCGCGTCCAGATGCACGAGATCGCGGCGGGTGATCCGATAGAGCACGCCCCAGACCTCCGCCTGCGGGTCGACGCCCAGATTCGCCGGTGCGGCCTGGCCCTGCGGGCGCCCTTCGAGGTTGAAGCGCAGGCGATACCCACGCACCCGACCGGGGCGCCATTCCAGCGGCCGCATGCCGCGCCGCTCGCGAAAGGCGCTGTCATGCATGTTCGCGCCGAAGGCGAAGTACCAGACTTCCTCTCGCGGAGGCCCGACGAGGCGGATGCCGTGGAGCCGGTAATAGCACCAGGAGAGCGCCCAGGACTTGGCAATGAGCCGGCGCAGCGTTCTCGACAGATTTCTCATCGCTCGCGGTCTCCACTCGGGATGGCGCGCAAACGCCGGACAATGAGGAATTGCAGGGCGGCGGCGGTAAGGCTCACCGCAAAGACGGCGGCGAATGATCCCGCTTCCGCCACCGCGCCGCCTGCCATCGGCAATAGCGCGGCTGGCGCGGCCAGGGCATTGAAGTAGCCGCTGTAAGCAGGGCGTCGGTCATCCGGCGAAATCTCCATCAGATAACCGAGGTAGGCGATGGTGCCGCCGTTCCCCACCGCGCCCAGGAGCGCGAAGACCGCCGCGAAATAGGGCAGCGCTAGAGCGCCCCAGCGCTCATCATTGGCCATCCAGGCGAGGATGAGGATCGGGGCCACGGCGCCGAGGGCGGCAACGATCTCCAGTAATTCTCGCTTGCCGCGCCGGTCCCCCCACCAGCCCCACAGGGGGTTGGAAAGCAATGCGCCCGCCGTCTGCGCGCCAAGCAGAATGGCGACGTCCGGCGCGGAATTCTGCGTCTGCAAGATGTAGAAGGGAAGCGCCATTGCCGTCGCGCCGCCGAGCCACTGTGCGATAAGGAAGAGGCGGAAGCGGCGGTCGCCGACCAAGGTATCACGACCACCACGCAGGAACTTCAGGAAACCCGCTGCAACTGAAGGTTCCATCGGAGCCGTCGGCTCGCCGGCTGAGACAAAGAAAATGGCGGACACCAAGAGTAAAGCTGCGCCGAGCAGCAGCAGTACCGCATAGTTGCTGGGGAACGGCAGGGCCTGGAGTATCCAGTACGCTGCCGCGGCCATGGCGAGCGCAAGGAGACCGCCGCCGAAGAAGCGCAGCGCCAGCATCCGGCTCCGTTTTTCCGAGGGAATCGAGCGCGCCACGATGTCGTTATACGGCACGGCCACGATACCGCTGACGAAGGCGTAGACGGTCCAGATCGCGAAGAACAGGACGACCGCCAATACGCCCCCGGGGCTGGCGAGATACCACAGCAATCCGGCGAGAACGGCAAGGCACGCCACGCGTCCGAACGCGCCCACCATGTAGAACGGCAGACGCTGCGCGCGTTGCTGCGCGTAATAGGCGACAAAGAGTTGCGGGAACAGCCAGCCGAAGCGGGCGATGGCCGCCGCCGCGCCGACTGCGAAAGCGCTGCCCGTCAGTCCATGCACAAGCGCCGCCACGACCGTGCTCGTATCGACCGCCGCCGCGCCGCCCTGGAAAAAGATACCGGCGGCCGAGATGCGCCGGAAGCGCTGCTTCGACTCAGCCGCTTCGGACACGCTGCGCTCCCGCTTCCCGCAGGTCGGCGAGCACCACGCCTTGGCGCCACAGCGCCAGAGCGCCAATACTGGCGACGGTCAAGAGGCTAGCCGCCTGCACCACCAATACCATCGCGAGCGCCTTCTCTTCGCCGACGTCGAAGAGCCCGAGCGCGAAGATCGCGCCGATCACGAAGCTGCCCGGAATTTTCGCGAAAGCGCCGAGAACCGCCACGAAACCCCAAAACACCATCAGAAAGAGGTACTGCGCCGGCCGCAAATCAGCGCCGAAGGCGAGGCCTGCCCACAGAAAATGCGTGGCGGCGAAAAGCTTAATGGTGACGCTTGCAGCGACGATGCCGAAACCGCGCCAGAATTCGCGCGGCCAGACGATGCCTGTTGCGAAGGACGCTGCAACGCGCTTCACGGGTCCGAGGACGCGCGCCGGCAGGCGCTCGATTGATCGCATGACCCATCCGCCCGGACGCAATGTCCTGCGCTTGTAGAGGGAAAGCGCGAGCAGCAGCACCGCGAACAATACTAAGCTACCGGAAGCGGCCCACGTGAGCCCCGCGCGAATATCGCCGGTCGGATCAGGGAAGACCACGAGCAGCAGCGCAACCGGTACGAGCAGCGCAAAGACGATGCCGTCGGTCACGCGGTCGATGGCAACGGTCGCAAGCACGGCCGTCATCGCCAAGCTCTCGCGACGGGCGACGAGCCAGGCGCGCGCCAGCGCGCCGAAGCCAAAAGGAATGAGCAGTCCCGCCAGGTAGCCGGCCATGATCGCGCCGAACAGATGAAGCGTACCGATGGACCGCAGCGGGTAAAGGAGTTGCCGCCACTTCCACGCGCGCACCAACTGCTCCCCGGCAATAGCGAGCGGCACCAGCAGCAGCAAGCGAACGTCGGCGCCGGCGAGGACGGTGCGAAAACTGTCGAGATCGAAGCGCCGCAGTACCCAGGCGAGCGCCGCAATGCCGATCAGGCCGCTGAGCCACGGCCACCACCGGCGCCAGCGGCTCCCCGCCGCAACTTCCGTCACTCTCTCGCCTCGACGCTATCGAGCAAGGCGATGTAGTCGGCAGGCAGCCCGCGCTGGCGCGCCGCCTCGCGGAGCAGGTTCAGATAAGCTCGTCCCGGTCGGCCTTCCGGAGCGGGTTTCGTCACCCAGTACGTCACGACAGACAACCGGTTGCCGGCGAGGTCCTCCGCCTCGGTCCAGAGGTAGTCGTACTGCTTGCCTTCGCTGTTATCGAGTCGGGCGAATTTGTGTAGAGGCAAGAGGTAGAGAGCGCCGTAAACCACGCCGCCGGGCACCGCAACGATGTTGGCCGGAGCCGACACGCCCGGGCGCATGCCTCCGGCAGAAGTGAACACCAAGCGGTAACCATCAAGGCGACCGACCCGTGACTCCAACCACTTCATGTGCCGCCGTTCGCGGAACAGGCGCTCGTTCATGTTCGAGCCGTACGCGAAATACCAGATCGAGTCCGGAAGTTTGGCCGGCGGCGTGCGACCCCGGCGCCAGCGTATCCACCGCCGCAGCACGGACCACAGGACAGGGTTCACCGCTCCGCCCCTTGCTTTGACGTCATCTTGGATAATCCGGGGGACTCACGCCCCGGAGGAAGGTAGCACCCTCTCCGCTGCCCGATCAAACGTTGGGCGCGTTTCCTGTCGGAATAAGCGGCGATCGTGCGATGGCCTCTCGACTTGGCAGCGACCACGACAATGCCAACGGGCTTTCCTCTCGCGTTCGTTTTGCTCGCAGCACGCTCCGAAACGCGCACCATGCCACAGCCACAGAAATCACACATGGTCTTCTCCTTTCTTTTGAAGTCCAGCTGACGAACTCACGCCGGACGATATCGAGCGGGCTTGCCCCATGCACCCGCACGTGCTCCACGAGCATTTCTGTCCTTTGCGCCGCCGCGGCGGCGAAACGAGGTTCTCGATGGCGGCGCGCAGGCCGAGAAGATGATGCATATGCTCGTCGATGTCCTGCAGGTGCCGACGCAGAATTTCGCGGTATTCAGGCTGCTCGCTTGGACAGCCCTTGCCGTCGGCGAGGACAAGCAGCCTGCGGATGTCTGCAAGGCTCAAGCCGAAGAGTCGCGCATGGCGGATGAAGCTCAGGCGACCGACGTCGGCTTCGCTGTAAAACCGCCGGCCCCCGGTAGGTACCCCGCCATTCGTCCGCGCGGCTTTCGGAATCAAGCCGACCTCCTCATAGTAACGGATCGTTTTGACGGAGAGGCCAGAGCGCTTGGCCGCCTCACCGATCGAGAGCGTCGTTTGGTCCATTGGTTCCTTCGTCAACTTATGGCCGACATTAGTTTAAATCCTCCAGTTATTGGAGGTTCAAGCCTGGGCCTGGTGTAGACGGAGCAGAGCCCCGTAATCATCCCGGTGCGCGGCCGAAAAGCCGCATTTCTTTCAAGGGTGCGGCGCGAGTTAAATTGCAAGTTCCGGAAAGATGAAGAAGTAAGCGTTCAGCAGGCACCCAACTCGTCGACAACTGCCTTGAGCGCCTCCCGGGGCCGCGCGCACTTGCCGCAGCCCGTGGCGGAGAATGCTTCGACCTTGATACGCATTGCGCGCTCCCGCATTTCACCTTTCTTCGATCTGCTTTCCGACCTTAAGTTCTCACCTGCGGGCGCATGCCATCGGTTTAGCGGCTAGCGGGGCCGGCGGGCCGCCACTTTTCGATGCGGTTGTTGCCGAAATCGGCCGCAAACACCGTCCCGTCGTCCGCCACCGCCACGGCGATCGCGTAATTAAATTGCCCCGGGCCTTGCCCCTTGACGCCGAAACCGGTCAGGAACTCGCCGGCGGCCGTGAACTTTTGAACGCGATGATTGTAAAAGTCAGCAACAAAGACGTTGCCGGACTGGTCAAGGGTCACCCGCGTCACAGTCGCGAACCAGCCGTTAAACGGACCGAAGATGTTCATCGCGAACGGCCCGCCCCATTTGCGCCGGAAAGCGCCATCCGGACCGAACACCTGAATGCGGTCGTTGTAGCCGTCCGCAACGTACAGTGAGCCGTCGGCGCCAAGCGCCGCGTCCGTCGGATAGTTGAACTCGCCGGCCCAAATACCTATCTTGCCCGTCGTGCCCCATTGCCGGACGAAACTGCCATCGGCTTTCAACTGCTGCACGCGTTGATTGTAGAAATCGGCGACGAACAGATCACCATTGGGCGCCACCGCGACGCCCCCGGGAGAACTAAATTCGCCGGGGCCGCTGCCTGACTTGCCGATGACCCGCTTTGGCGTGCCGTCGAGACCGAACACCTGCACGCGGTCGTTGAAATACTCGGCAACATAAAGCTCGTTGCCGTGGATCGTAAGATTCATCGGCCGGCCAAGCTGACCTGTCTCTTTTCCCGGCGCGCCGAATTGGCGTTTGAAGCGGCCATCGAAATCAAATACCTGTATCCGACCATTGCGTGAATCGGAGACGAACACTTCGATGCCCGCCACAGCGATCCCGGTCGGATCGTTGAACTGACCCGGTGTGCTGCCCTTGCTGCCCCACGCGGTCACGAACTGGTAGGGTGGTTCTTTCGCCGAAGGCACGAAAGCCACCCAGCCGCCCACGGCGAGGAGCGCGAGCACGATGGCCGTATTACGGATGAACTTGAGTAAAGTTCTAGCGTTCATGTCCGGCTCTCAGAAGTTGACCCGGAACCCGGTGTGTAAAATGTAGTTGTTCTTGAGCGCGGTGCCGTTGAGGTTTTGCACGACCGGAATCTGTATGCCGGCTTCCAGGATCCATTTCTGGGTCACGTACTGCAGCCCGGGCGTAAGAAACAGCGTGGTTCCTCCGGAATTCGGATCATCAACCCCGCCCATCCGGTTTTTCTCGGCATGGACGAGGTTCGCTTCCAGCACACCGTAGAGGAACGCGGGCACGCCTCCTCCGAGGGCCTGTGGCCAAACGCGGTATTGGATGGAAGCATCGAGCTTGGCGACATTGCCGAATCTGAAGCCGTTTGCCTCGCTGTTCGCCTTGTAGCTTATCTGGCTGTCGAACTGATAAGCGAGCGTTTGATAGGTGGCCACCACGCCTCCGAGCGCATCCCACGAGCCCGTGCCGAGTTGAATCGGGGACGGCAGGCGGCCGAGAGCATCTTGGGTATCGTCGCGTCCGGTTGGCGCTTTCACACCCAGGAAGGGAGAGACCCGGAAAGTACGACCGGGAGCATCGCTTTGGTAGGCGGTATAGCGGCCTAACAACGTCAAGTCGCCGATTCCCTGGTCGCTGCGCGTGACGCGCTGCCCGCCCACGTCCAGGTCGAGACGTTTGTCGAGATAAGGCAGCACCCCGAACAAAGCGAAATCCCGGGTTACGCCATAACCCAGAACGGAAACGAGTCCGGAAACTTTCACATCGCGATTGGCCGCGGAGGGATCGCGAGAATTTTTGTCGTAGATGAACTGCTCGCGCCAGACCATACCGCCCTCGTGGACGGGAAGTGCGGTATTGAAGGTGATGGGAGCGCTCCACGCGACACCGACCGCGTTCAATGCGGCAAGGATAATGGGAAGTGCTGCGAATGTTTTCATGATGCGGTTTCCTATTTGGTTTGCGTAGCGGGCTGTGCCGGCTCAAATTTACGCAGAGTAAAACCGGCATCCTTGACGGCCTGTTGCGCGGTAACTTCATCGAGGCTCGCGCCCTCGGTCATCGTCACGCCAACGGTGCCGGTCGCAATGTCGACCTCGATCTTCTGGACGCCCTTTATCGCGTTGAGTTTCTTCTCGATACCGTAGGCGCAGAACGGGCAGGCGAGTCCGTCCACATGCAGCTTGTAAGCCTGTTGGGCGGCAAACGCGCTCGCTGACATCAGCGCCAAACTCAGGATAAGAACCGCTCGCTGCCAAAAAACTTTCATGATGGAAACCTCCATATGGTTGTTGCGATTATCGTCGGACCATGACGCTGAGACAGCGCTTGCCGCGTTCTTGGGCCAAAACATGGTCCGCACTTTAAAAAAACCCGCTCGAAGTGCCGTCTCCGGATATAGCCACACAACACTCTAAACCCTGGAGCCAGCTCCAATGTCAAGGGCTTTTTGCTGCCACATGCCGGCAGCGCGTTGAGAGCCTCCATTCGTCCGCTCTACCTGTGCCCGTCCGGCCAGGTGATCATCGGCATATTGATGACGACCCCCGGCTGCTCTGTGGTGATTTCACCTTTTGCGAGCGCCTGTGTCACTTCTGCGGCGCTTTTGAGTTCGCGCGCTTGCCCGGGTTGTTTCCAGGCCGTCAGGTTGAGCGCACGCAATGGCGTGTAGCCCGCATGGCCCGGCGGGTTATCGAAGACGTCAGGCTGGAACTTAAAGGGGCCGTCTCCGGGCACGCCATTGGTGAAAACGTAGACATTGGCGAGCATCTCCTTCGGCGCCTTCGCGAGCGCGGGCACCACGATGACCGGCGAACCTTTCATCTGGGTCAGAAGACCTGCCACTTTGGGGTCCGAGGCTTCGGTATGAATAAAGCGGATGTGTTGCCCCTCCATGAAGCCGTCAACGGGGGGCACGACGAACCCCGTCTGCTGCCTCGCCACGAGAACGAATCCGCCGATGATCAATGCCACCAACGCGGTTACGACCAGATTACGCAACATAAAAATCTCCCTGGATTGAGGCGCTCATGTGTTTGTCGCCGGCATACCACTGGAACTGACTTCGAAGCCGCGCATCACGATCGCTGCGCGAATACGTTCGGCGTCGGCCTTGTCCGCGTGGTAGGTGACGGTGACGAGTTTGCGCTCCGGATCACCGCTTACATTGTCAATGCCGTCCAGCTTCTGCACGGCCTCTGCAATCGAATTGACGCAGCGTTCACAATGCATGTTGGCAATGGCGTAAGTGACGCTGACACGCGAGTTGCGGCGCCTGGCCGCCGGCAACAACTTCCCGGCGAACGAGTTGGTGAGCACCGTTGTCACGCTTGCCGCCATGGCAATCATTGCCCACACCGGGTGGACGAGACCCGTTACCGCGAGCGGAATGCCGATTGCATTAAAGGAAAACGCGAGTACAAGGTTCTGGACGGTCTTGCGGTACGATGCTTTACCAATCTGGAAGGCATCGGCAACCGCGGCCAGGCGGTGCCCCACTAACACCATATCGGCCGACTCGATCGCGATGTCCGTGCCGGCGCCGATCGCGATGCCCACATCGGCCTGCATGAGGGCCGGGGCATCGTTGATGCCGTCGCCGACGAAGGCCACGCGATATCCCTGCCGCTGCAAGTCGCGCACGGCTTCGGCTTTCTGCTGCGGCAAAACCTCGGCCCGAAACTCCTTGATGCCGAGGCGAATCGCAACCGCACGTGCCGTGCGGTAATTGTCACCAGTCAGCATGACCGGTTCCAGCCCCGCGGCGCGGAGCCGCTCGATGGCCTCTCCGGCGTCGGGCTTGATTTGATCAGCGATGGCGATCAACCCAGCTAACTTGCCGTCGACTGCAACTGCGATCACGGTGAACCCCGCCTCCTGCATCGATGCCACACGCTCGTGCACGGATTCGATGCTGATTCCCCGGGACTTCACATAGGAAGGACTGCCGACGCAAACGCGGCGCCCCTCGATCGTCGCCGCAACGCCTCGACCCGGCACCGCGAGAAAATCGTGAGGAGTGGGAACCCGGATTTGCGCCGCTGCGGCTGCCGCCACGACGGCTCGCGCAAGCGGATGTTCCGACACACTTTCAACCGCCGCTGCCAAACGCAGTGTTTCATTTTCGTCGTGCCCTTCTATCATCACGACTTCAGCAACCGCGGGCTTGCCCAGCGTGATCGTGCCAGTCTTGTCGAGGATGATCTTGCGCACATCTTTCAGTACCTGAAACGCTTCCGCCGATCGCATCAGAATTCCGCGTTCAGCGGCCATCCCGCCCCCGCGGATCATCGCAAGCGGGGTTGCCATCCCCAGGGCGCATGGGTAGCCCATCACCAGCACCGCCAGCGCCGCAAAGACCGCGCGCGTCCAGTCCGTGGCGCCGGTCATCCACCATGCGCCTGCGGTCCAGATGAATATCGCAGCCGCGGCGAAGAGCAATACACCCGGCACGAAGATCTGGAGGATGCGATCAACCAAAGCGAGCAGTCCGGGTTTGAGCGCGCGCGCTTCTTCGACTTGCCTCGCGACCTGGCTAAGAAAACTCTCCTCGCCCACCTTGGTCACGCGTACAACCAGGGTGCCGAATTGGACGATGGAACCGCCGATTACCGCGTCGCCTTCGGCTTTCTCGGCGGGAATCGACTCGCCCGTAACCAGGCTCTCATCGACCCCGGACACGCCCTCGACCACCATACCGTCCACCGGGACCGACTCACCCGGGCGGATACGAACGAGATCGCCGGGGCTGACTTGCTCTACCGAAACGACTTCTTCCGCGCCGTCTCTGACTACTCGTGCAGTGGCGGGCACCAGCGCCAACAGCTTGCGCACGGCTTGCGAAGCGCGTGTCCGAACCAGCAACGACACATACCCGGACAGCAGGTGGTAGGTCGTGACGAAAACCGACACGCCAAAGAAATCAGGAACAGGAAATGCGGAGTAAACATAGCCGAGGAAGCCGCCGGCGAGGCCGGCAAAAGCGCCGAATTCCAGCAGCACATGCTGGTTCAGAATGCCCCGTCGCAGGCTGGCCCACGCCATGGTCAGGATATGCCAGCCTGGACCGAACATCGTGGAGAGCGCGAGAATTGGCATCAGCCAGTAGAGCGCTGCCATCCCCTGGGGCGGCAACTGCTCAAGCCACATCAGCGTCATGGCCCCGAGCGATATCGCGGCAAAGCCCGCTGCGACGACAAGATTTTGCCGCTGCTGCTTGAGCTCGGCTTCCTGCTCTTCGCAGGCCCGGACCTTGTTCGGGTCGCGCACGGTGTAACCGAGTTCGAGCAGCGTTTCCTTAAGCTCGTTGGGGGTAATGATGGAGGGGGTGTATTCCACCAATGTTTCTTCATGCGCGAGGTTGACGTTCACATTGCAAACGCCGTCCATGCGCCCCAGCGCTTTGGTGATGCTCGCCACGCAGAACGAGCACGCCATTCCGCCGATCTTGAACTGCAACTTTTTTGTCTCGGCCGGACTCGAAACCGCATTTCCCGTTTTCGATTTTGTCATGTGATCGCCGCGTAAGTTCATTTGGCCCACCTGTAGGGTTCAATCCTGTTGCTGAAAAAAGCCGGCTCCAACAATTTCCTGCCGTTCTTTCCAGTCTGCTGCTTTGACGCCAAATCCGATCTGTTCGAGCTTCTGTAAATATCTTAGGCCTTGGAGTCAGGTCCAATGTCAAGCCCCTCTTTCAAGCGGGCGGCGCATGGACGCAAGCCCTCACATGAAATAACATTGCGCCAATCCCTTAGATGATTTACTTCGCATGGATATCCTTGGTTGCATGGAATCGATATGTCTATGAATTCGAATGGCTCTGCCGTCATCAAAGACCTGGTTCTGGTTGGCGGCGGCCACGCTCATGTCCTGGTCCTCAAGCGCTTCGGCATGCAGCCGATACCGGGCGTGCGACTTACGCTCATCGCAAGAGACATAGAAACGCCGTACTCGGGGATGTTGAGGCCGAATGCCGCGCCCAGCGCGATGGAGCCTTGCCGGTTTGACAGTCCCTTGAGTCGGGGGCCGATCGAACGCATCAACCAATCAATGTGTCCCGTCAGGTAGGGCAGGCCGATAACTGCATAGAGGCAACCCAGCAGCAGCCACACTGCTTTCTGCAGGCCCAGGAACAGGAAGCCGATCAGCACGGCGACGATGCCCAGCAATCCGGTAAACACAGTGCGGCTCAGCGTAAAAGCAACCACTTGGCCAATCTTGGCTGCCGGGGTGGTGCCTTCGAGGGTTTTGATGAACCGCAGAGTGGCGCCGATGGCGCAGGGCTCGATGAAGCCGAACAAGCCGAGCGCCACGGGCCACAGCACGAAGGCTGCAATTTCACCGGCCACCATCTCCACGTTATTGCTCCACCACGCGGTAACCCGCACATTCGATGGCGGCAGCCAGCAGTTTCGCATCCGCTTTGGCGGGATCGTAGAGCGCGCGTGCGGTTCCAGCGGCATAAGACGCGCTCGACGCCTGCACCCCGGGTACGGCGGCCAACAGCGCTTCTACGGTTTGGGCGCAGCCTTCACAGTGCATGCCGGTGATTTTCAGTTCAATGTTTTTCATTGATTGTTTTCCGCGCATCACCGTCGAGTGATTCCAATATGGGACATTCGTGGTCGGGCCTGCACCCTGGCAGGCGACCGCCAGTTTTGACAGTGCCTGCTTGATGCGTTGCAAATCGCGGGTTTTACTGTCGACGGTCTGGATTTTTTGACGTGCCTGCTGCCTGATATCGACGCAGGTCGTTCCCGGCTGCATGCGCAGCGACAGCAGATCCCCGATCTCATCGAGCGAAAATCCGAGGACCTGTGCCTACCGAATGAAATTCAGGCGGCGCAGGGCGTCGCCGGCGTAAAGCCGGTAACCGGCACGGCTGCGCGGCGCATCCGGCAGCAGGCCGCGTTTTTCGTAATAACGGATGGTGGCGATGTTGACGCCGCCTTGTCCGGCCAATTGGCCGCGGGTCAACAATTCGGTTTCGCTCATGATGATCTCCTGACAGAACCCAATCTAAACCCTGAACCCAGGTGCAGGGTCAAGCAGCACATGAATCAGCAGGCGGAAATAATGTAAGTTATTGATTATAAATAATAAAATAATTCAGATTGATTGCTGATATGCGCACGGTGCGCAGGCCGCGCTGCAGGGGGACAGAATTTACCAGCATTAGCCGCAATTGCCGCCGCATGACCTCAGCAACAGTTCCGGGAAAGTAAATATGGCTGCTTCACGGCTGTGCCCGACCGGCATAGATGTAACTCATCGGCCGCGGTCCTTTGGCATATTCCGTGTCGAGGCTAGCGATCTGGAACCCCGCGGTCTGGATGAGTTGATCAATTTTCCGGTTCAGATTGCATCCCCCGGC
>Ga0209491_10002366_pt1 | contig 33784 bp, 28 predicted proteins | sample BON02_FD_187213 | JGI IMG/M metagenome (GOLD analysis project Ga0209491, IMG submission 187213) | Freshwater microbial communities from Lake Bonney liftoff mats and glacier meltwater in Antarctica - BON-02 (SPAdes) (version 2) | ecosystem: Environmental > Aquatic > Freshwater > Ice > Glacier... | reverse complement strand
CCTCCAAATCCTATCAGGTTTTTATACTATTTAATGCATAAGGTTTATTCAATAAACCCTTCTGCCTTTCCATTTTTTCTAACATCACTTTTTCTCTGCCTCTTAAAGCTGCGCATCGCTCATAATTATTTGCATCAGCTGCTTTTTGTTTACTATTGGCAATGGACTCAATCTCTGTAACTCCTTCAATAATTATAGTTCTCCGCATTTGCCAAACCAAACGCTCTAAAGACCCTAAATCCAATGCTCTACCGCCTGAAAACATGCTGGAGAAGAATATGGGCACGTTTTCTAAGGCATCATTATTTTTTATTCTATAAGTGCCAATATTTCCATCAAATTCAAAGTCATAATCCAGCCACACGTTTTCCATTTTGTTATTCTTAACTTCCTTCTTTTCAAATCCCAAAAACCTACGGGCAAGGGTATTGTTTACCACAATTATTGTGGGTTTAGAATCTTCAATCATTTGCCTTGATAATTGCAACTGCTGGTTTATAAAATCTAAGCCTTCTTTACTCTTGAATAAACCTTCCACTTTCTTTTGATTGGTTTCTCTGCAAAATAGCAAATCTGTATGTGTCCAACGGGTTTCCAATAAACCTGCAATATCTATGAACTTCTGAAAATATTTATGAGGTTGGATTCTATGTAAATCATAGAATAAGCGCCTTTCCTTTTGTGAAAGCTCAGTTTGTTCTCCCTCTTGAATGGAAGGGTTAATACCCATATACAAAATGGCATTTTCACTCATTTCTTGCTGAACAGCGTAACCTCTATCCAATAAGTAAATATCTTTGTATTTTGGATTGTTCCAAATGGCATCTAAGGCTTTTTTGTAAGTGTTTTTAATGTTTATCATATTTTATTAGTGTTTGAGTGCATTCATTGTATATTTCTAAAAGTAAAGCATTGGGTTTAATCACCCTTACTTGTTTTCCAAAAGAACGTAACTCCATAATAAAATCATAGGTTACATAAAGCCGTAACTCAATAATCAAATGTTCATTGTCCTCTTGTATAACTTTCTGACTATGGTGTAAAGGCATGGTTTTGATATAACTCCCTTGCCATGAAGTAAAAGCCAATTGTACCCTTTGTACTGCTTGATCACTGGGTTTAATAACCCCAAAACAATCATCAAAGCAGGTTAGCGCATCAAAACTTTCAGGTATTTCATAAGAATGCTTTGTTGGTGCTAGTTTTACAATCCTATCTAAACTAAAGGTTTTTAAGTTATCTGCATTTATATCTTTAGCCAATACATACCAACGTTTTCGATACTCTTTTAGAAGATAGGGTTCAATAATGTATTCCTTTGCTGTCTGCTCTTTAAAACTTTGGTACTGCAATAGCAAGCGTTGTTTACTTTCTAAACTTTTTAGAATGGGTCTGAAATGCTCTAGCCCTATAGGTCTTCTGTTCTCAAACTGCACCAATTTTTTCATATCCTTATTTTTGGATATAATAGATTGTAATTCTAAATGCTCTAACAATGCTGCTTTTGGATTGTCCAAGTCTGTTGATTCAATAAAATAGCCTTTTTCAGCCCTGTTGTATTCTATTAAAATTCCAAAATTGGCTTCAATCTCCTTAATATCTCGCTGAAAGGTTCTAATTGTATATTCAGGCAATTCAACTTGATGATCAATCTCCTTTTCCAGTCGGTCATTTAATTTGGGATGTATTTCTTTAAACGGAATAAAGTTATTGTATTTAACAATATCAACAAGGGCTTTATACCTAAGGATAAATGTGGTTTTGGACATAATTAGTTTGAATTTAAGGAGCTTATAAGCATTTACATATCTAGTAAAATCAAATGGTTTTAAAACGAATTTATAATCTTTGGGGTATCATTTTTTAACTACTTGAGACCACGAATGTCTTGGATTTCCTAACCTTTTTGATATAGTGTTAAAATTATCCAACCATCATAACCATTGTCATTTGTAATTTTTGTAAAAATCTAAAAAATATTTGGGTCTAACTCATTTTCATTGGCAATACAGAGATTAACAACGTTATACATTTAATCATTTTCACCCTTTACACCTATAGCAATATGTTTATCTTTATCGTTTTCGGATATACAAAAATGGTTTAAGTTACTTGTTTATTATTCATATTTGTTTTTAATTAAATTAATGATTCCATTTATGTACTCTTCCTTAGAAATACCTGTACTTGCTTTCCTTTGGGAAGGATGATAAGCATCTATTAATAATCGATTCTGTAATATCCCACTTCCAAATCCATTATTTTTAGCCATTTCAATTTTCATATCTTCTTGGAAATATTTAAAGGTGTTGCCAAAAATAATTACATCAGGATTGTACGTTTCTATCTGTAGAAAAAGTAGTTCTTTATTATTCTCATATATGTTTTGTAATGGAGTAGATTCACTGTTTTTTCCACCAGGAAATTTGCTGATATTTACATAGGATATCGATTTGAAAAAGTTTACCATCTCTGAAGTATTTTTAGACCAAGGCAAATCCTCCCATTCCTTAAATCCATTATTAATACTATACATTATATAAAACATAGGGTCGTAAGTTGACATACTTTGAATAGAAAAGTCCTGTTTGCAATGTTTATCCTTGAAAGCATCACCGAATGACCAGCCTCCCCCTTTTGGATTGCCGTTTTCATCAAAGTCATCGTAAGGTTCTTTTAGTACCCACATCACTTTTATTTTAGATGACAAATACTTGCTTTCATTTAGCAACCCGTCACTGATGGCCTCCAATTTCTCATCGCCTCTATAATTATAGCTACTCTTAATTAACTTGTCTAGTTCGACTAAATTCATTTTACTGACTTTCATTTCTTCTTTCATATTTTTTACTTTTTCAACTTTAACTATGGCAATATTAACATTATTTAAATAATTTTACAGCATTTATGAAACCACAAATACCTATTTTTTTAATAGATTAGATTTAATATCTAAGGATAAATGTGGTTTTGGACATAATTAGTTAGTGAAAAGATAATTACTTAGTTTAGCAATCTCCTTTTCCTTTCTTTCCATGCATAATTTTAAATTCCATTCATCTTGTAAGGCTTGGTTTTGGGCCATTTTATACTTGCTATTTTTATATTGCACAATTTTTTTATCATTGGTAATATTGCTGATTGACCTATTTATTTGACGCTCTAAGATCATTAAATTGCCTATACTGTTCAACTCTTCTCCCCAATCATCCCAAATATCCCGTCTTAACATTAAGTCTGAATCATGGAAGGCTTGTATGTGCTCAATATCACTTTCGTCAAGAAATATTTCCTGAATAATTTTTCATATTTTTTCTTATTTAAATCCTATTAATTTTCTCTGGTCTGCATCAAAACTCAGGTGCTCAAAGTTATATATATCTGCCAAACTCATAGCACCATAAGCATTACAACTTGCACCCAATTGATGCATTAGATTTTGAGCTTTATCCATTTCTAATTCTTTAAATTCATATTTAGCTATTAGCCTACCCTTGCGCAAAAGCGCTTGATCTATGTTTTTTATATCTGTATTAAAGGTGCAAATAATATGAATGTTTAAAAAGTCGGATAGTAAGCCATCCGCTAAATTTAGCAGTGTTGATATAGCCGAACTTTTCCCAGCTGTCCGCTCCGTTAAAATATCTTCTGCATCTTCTATTACAAAAACAGAATTAGGATAATTAAGGATGAAATTTAAAATTTTAGGGCTCAACAATGCTTCTGCCATATTGGGCGGTATAAAAATTACGCGCTTTATTTTTTTAAGCAATGATACAAGGTATCTTATGTAGGTGGTTTTTCCTGTTCCAGGCCTTCCGTAGAGCAATGTTAACCCCTTAGTTTCGTTTTTCTTTATTTGCTCAAAAATAATTTTATGAATAGAGGGAAAGTCATCGTTATAGTTTTTAGAAAGGTCTAATCTTACCCCTTCAATTTCCATATCGCGCAGCAATAAGCCATTGTTATCCATTAAAAGACTAATTTTTGAATCATCGGCATTTACCATTTTTAAAGGTGCGAGAAAATCAATAATTTCATTTGCCAATTGGGCATTTGCCAAATCATATATAATTTTCGCCTCCCCATTGTGTTGTGTAAAACTTACAATTATATTGTGTTTTAATACAAATAGCGTATCGGTATAAAACATATCTTCTGTCCCTGTGCGGCAGATTGCACTGCAGTGGTAAGTTTCTACTTCTTTCCCAAATTCTTCCAAAAAAGCTTCGTAAGCTATACCGTGCATATTATCAAAATTAACCGAAACCGGCACAGTTTTAAACAAGTATAAATATAATTTATCCGCATATATTGCGGAGTAGGATATTGCTCCAAAAACTTTCACTTTTTGGCCAGCAGAAAGCTTTTCCCATATCGCTGAATTATATTTTACGTGGTCTTCAATTTTGAACTTTGGCAACTTCATGCTGCAAAGATATAGTTTATAGCGACAAAGTATGTCGCTATAAACTATATTTAAAAATTACCACAATAATTGTTTTTTTTGCTTCAGTTAAAACAGTAGCCAATTTATAAACACCAAAAGCAAGTGCCTCATAAACTGATAATATAAAATTAGGTATGCATATATTCCTATTTTTTGTTTATTTTTGAAAGGTGAAATGAGCGAAGCCTATGGTTACTAAATTATTAATCAATGAGTACATCATATCAGTTTAAATTTGGAGGGGTGGAAATTAGCATTCACCAAAGCTGGAGTCCATTATTCCTTTTAATGAGAGAAGAACTTGAAATCATTTCAAGTAAAATTGGTGATGCTTCACTACATACTCCAGCTAGAGAAAATATTTTTAAAGTTTTTAAAAACCACTTGAAAAAGTTGAGGTTATTCTTCTTGGACAGGATCCCTATCCTCAAAAAAATGTTGCTACTGGACGTGCTTTTGAACCTGCAAATTATAAAGATTGGAGCACTAAAACCCCGAATACCTCTTTAACCAATATACTAAAGGCGCTACACTTAGAGCATTCTAAATTGACTATAGACATTGTACGGAAAGAAATTAGTGACGGAAGATTTAATATTCCTCCACCAACAGAAATTTTTAATCAATGGGAAGAGAATGGTATTCTATTACTCAACACATCGTTGACATGTGAATTAAATAAACCCAATAGCCACAGCAAATTATGGAAGCATTTCACTGAGAAAACAATAGAATTTATAGCCAAAAGTGACAAAAATAAACACTGGTTGTTATTTGGAAATAAAGCAAAAGCATTTGCGCCTAGAATAGAACAAGCAGGTTCGCATAATACATTGACATTAAGAACCCATCCACGTACTACAAAATTTGTAAAATCAGGTGCATTTAAAGAAGTGATAAATTTATTTATGGATATGCAAATATATGCCTAGCATCATAAGGCTCATAACTGAACGCCACAAACAAAAAAGAGCAAACTGACCATTTGCTCTTTTTTCGTTTTAATTATTGGCAATTTTTAGACTAAAAAATACAAACGAATCTAAAATTAAATTTATTTATGCTGAATTAAGTAACCAAGAAATCAAGGGAATACTATTTTAGACTACTTGTCTAATTAAGAATACAATAAATGCAATTCAATAGACGCTGTTGCAATTACATTAATAATTTTTGACAAAAATCACTTTCCGTGGTGCTGTGGTGGTGCTGTATAATAAATAAAAAACCCGTAAACTATGATAATCAAATAGTTACGGGTTATAATAGTGGAGCTGCAGGGTCGTCCCTTCGGCTGCACTGCGTTGCGCTCAGGATAAACTTCTCCTCCTGCTTGGCTCCTTTACAAACAAAAAAACCACCTTGAGGTGGTTTTTTTGTTTGTGGAGCTGCAGGGAGTCGAACCCTGGTCCAGTGAAGCGCTAAAGTGAGCTTTCTACATGTTTAGGATAGTTTAATTTTAATGCATTAAAAGGAACGATCCAACCCTTGTCAATGCCTTAACCTGCTAATAATCATTAATGGTAATAGGTATTCCATCATAATATCTCTTTGTGGATGAGCACCCTAATTCAACAGCCAAAGAGACCACATTGTTGAGGGTGCACGGCAGGCTTAGTCCTAGACTATGCGGCCATTGCGAAATTGTTTTCGCCTTTTATGTTTTGAATTCCGATATTATAGCGCGTGGAAATCAAAGCGCTACATGCTTACACATCCAACAAACCTCCTGTCAAATCCAGTCAGCCCCGATATGTTAATAAATAGAATAACTTTTAAAAAAAATTATTCTATTTTATTCTCTGCAAAGATAATACTAAAACATAAAAAAAAGACATTGTTATATCATATAATTTAATGCATTGCAATTTCAAAAAACCGCATCTATTCTGTACTTTTGCACCCCAATGCTAAAAATAGGTATTTTAAAAGAACGCAAGCCCCCTGCTGATAAACGTGCTCCTTTTTCCCCTTCCGATTGTGGTAAGCTTTTAATAAAATACGCGCACAAATTAGAAATCTTTGTAGAGTCTGATAATAACCGCATTTTTAGCGATGCTGACTATTTGGCCTCAGGATGCATAATCACCAATGATATCCAAGTTGCTGAAATTCTATTTGGAGTAAAAGAAGTACCCCCTGAGTTTTTAATAGCAAATAAAACCTACTTTATTTTCTCTCACACAATTAAGGGTCAAGTTGCAAACATGCCAATGCTCAAGAAAATGTTGGAATTAAAGATAAAACTGATTGACTATGAATTGTTAAAAAACGATGAAGGCAGACTTATTGGATTCGGAACTCATGCAGGGATTGTGGGTGCTTATAATGGGATAAAAACTTGGGGACTAAAATTCAACTTATTTGAGCTGCCAGCTGCACACCAACTTGGCACTTATAATGGACTAATAGCAGCATTAAAAAAGATTGATATACCATGTATAAAAATGGCATTAACAGGCAGCGGAAGGGTTGCACAAGGCGCAGCACAACTGCTTGATGGAGCTGGCATAACAGAGATTAGCAAAGTCGATTATTTAACAAAAATAGCAAAGAAAGCGAGCTACGTTTGGCTTAAACCAAATGATTTATTTAAACATAAAACCTCTAAAATATATAATAAGGAAGATTTTCATAAAAACCACCAAGACTATTTTATTGATTTTAAACCCTATATTTTTCAGACTGATTTATTGATAAATGGCATATTTTGGTCGGCTGATATGGACAGATTATTTGATATAGAAGACATAAAAAATCCTGATTTCAAAATCCAGGTTATTGCAGATATTAGTTGCGATATTAATGGTGCAGTGCCTATAACCTATAAAGATACAAAAATCGAAGACCCTGTGATTGGTTTTAATACAATAACATTAAAACCTTGTGAACCATATACAAGCAATAGCATTGATATTATGGCAGTAAGTAATTTACCTTGCGAATTGCCAACAGATGCCTCTACTGTTTTTAGTCAAGTGTTGTCTTCGTCAATCATCCCCGAACTTTTTGAGCAAGAAAGTGTTCTGATTGAAAGGGCTGTTATTACAAATAGTAATGGTCAGTTAAATAATAATTACAAATACATCAAAACCTTTTTTTAAAAAATTAAATGGCAGGACGCAAAGACAGGGATATTCCAAAAGCAAAAATAAATAAAGACAACCTAAAGGATGCGCTAGAGATATTTAAATACCTAAAACCCTATAAAAGGTATTTTTATGGAGGGCTAATTTTTATTTCACTATCAGCCGTTAGCACCATGCTTTTTCCATTCTTGGTAGGTCAAATGGTAGATATAGCAGGTAAAGGATTAACAACATCATTGCCAGATGTAGGCAACTTAGGAATGATTAAAAAACGATTTACATTACCAGAAAACTGGGGTTTAAATACCCTTTTACTTTTAATTTTTATACAACTTGGGTTTCAATTTTTATTCTCCTACATGCGTTTGTATCTGTTGAGCAATGCTGGAATAAAAGCCACATCAGACCTCAGAGTAGCGTTGTTTTCTAAATTAATTCATCAACCGATGCAATTTTTTAATGCTGAGCGTGTTGGGGATTTAACCTCAAGATTGGCTGCCGATGCTGGACAAATTCAAGACATGGTTTCTGTAACTTTAGCAGAGTTTTTAAGAGGTTTGCTTACATTAACCATAGGCATTGCCATGATTTTTTACATATCGCATACCTTAGCTTTTGTAATGCTTAGTGTAGTGCCTTTGCTGGCCCTTACAGCATATTTTTTTGGGTCAAAGATTAGAAAACTAGCTAGAAAAGAAACAGATATTCTTGCAGACACGGGCAATATTATTCAAGAAAACTTTACAGCAGTGGCAGTGGTTAAAGCTTTTAATAACGAGCAATTGGCAATCAATAAATATAAAAGTGCCATTCAAAATTTAGTAAATTTTGCAATAAAAAATGCTGTTTTTAGAGGCTTATTTATCAGCAGTATGATTTTTATGGTTTTTGGAACCATCGGGTTTGTGGTTTGGTATGCAGGCAATATGATAGGAGCAGGAGAATTAACACTAGGAGATTTAATACAATTTGTAATTTACAGCACTTTTGTTGGAGGCACATTTGCTGGATTTGCAGATATGTTTGGTCAATTACAAAAAACATTGGGTGCAACGCATAGAATTAGGGAGTTATTAAAACAAAAACAAGAGTCGAGCGAAATAGAAACTGAATTTAATATAGCAGATGAAGCATTAACTTTTGAAAACATAAGTTTTAATTATCAAAGCAGGCCTGAGGTAAAAGTATTAGACAACTTATCTTTTAAACTTAAACCAGGTGAACAAATGGCCATTGTGGGCAGCAGCGGCAGCGGAAAAAGCACAATCGCTGCACTTGCAATGCGATTTTATGAAATTAATGAAGGTGCAATGTATCTTGGAGGTCAAAACGTAAAAGATATTCCGTTAAAAGCATACAGAAATTATTTTGGCTATGTGCCACAAGAAGTAATGCTATTTGCCAGTTCTATATATGAAAATATTCTTTATGGAAACCCTGATGCAAGCGCAGAAATGGTAAAAACAGCGGCCCAAAGAGCCAATGCTTTAGAATTTATCGAAAATTTTCCAGATGGTTTTGACACTTTAGTTGGCGAGCGTGGTGTGCAATTAAGCGGTGGTCAAAGACAAAGAATTGCAATTGCAAGGGCATTATTAAAAAATCCAAGATTACTTATTTTAGATGAGGCCACAAGTAGCTTAGACAATGAGAGTGAATTTCTAGTACAGCAAGCTTTAGAAGAACTCATGAAAAACAGAACGAGTATTGTTATAGCACATAGGTTGTCTACCATAAGAAATGCAGACAAAATCATAGTTTTGGCAAAAGGTAAAATAGTAGAAGAAGGCAATCATCATAGCTTGGCAACAAAAGAAAATGGTATTTATAAAAAACTTTTAGAAACAAGTCAAGTAATTGATAGTGCAGTATTTGGGCATGAAAATTGAATCTAACAAGTACAAATCAGATAGATTTTACTTTAATAAAATATTGATTACCTTTGATTTCTTAATATGTCTATAAAAAACTACCCTAAAACCCACATCTTTAGATTTGTTGCTTTTTGCATTGTTGCATTTGCAATATTAATTTATTCACTAAAACTAAAAGGCTATGGCTCTGGCGCATCAATAGCAGGCTATACCAATGCGCCATCAGAATCAAATTGCACCTCTTGCCACAGCGGCACTTTGCAAAGCAATCCGGCAGCAATGATACATAATACTAGTTTTATTGGAAGCGGATATTTTCCAGACTCTACCTACAGCATGACACTTGCTTTTAAAAATTCTGGAACAAGCAAATTTGGATTTTCAATAACCTGCTTAGATGAAGCCACCAACTCTCCCATTGGCACTCTTGCCACAATTGGCACAAAAGTGCAGTCGTCTACCGCCACTTTTTCGAGTAAATTAAGAACCTATATTACGCATACAAGTTCTGGCACAGCCACTACTTCTACAGACAGTATTTATTGGACTTTTTCTTGGAAAGCTCCTGCCACAATAGCGGGAAATGTAATATTTTATGCAGTGGTAAATGCCACAAATGGCAATAATGCAACAAATGGTGATGTGGTATATGCCAAAACTTTTAAATACGGTCTAAGCACATCATTATCTAAGGCTAAAGCCACAAGCAATGATACTATGACCTGTGTTGGCAAAACCATCACAGTTTCTGGATCAGCAACCAACACCCCGTTAAGTTACGAATGGGCAATGGCTGGGGCTTCTAAATCTACCGATACTGCTAAAAATACCAGCTTTTCTTATTCAACATCAGGTACAAAAATTGTGCGTTTTAGAGCTAAAAATCAATATGGTTTTGGCGATTGGGATACTTTAAGAATTGTAGTAAATAATTTACCTTTAGCCTCCATTTCGGGTGCAACAACACGCAAAATCTGCGAGGGTGATTCGGTGTTATTATCTTCAAGTTTTCAAGCAAATACTACCTATTTATGGAATCCTATTAATAAAACTGGCAATGCAATATGGGTAAAAGATAGCGGTAACTATACCGTTACAGCAACCAATACAAGCACGCTGTGCACTGCTACAAGCAGCGCTGTTAATGTAAAAGTGATAAAAAAAGTACTGCCGCAATTAATTAATAAAACTGCAAAGGATACTGTTTGCAACTTGTTTCCTATTCATTTTGGAATCACTCCTTTAACAGGTTTTGATAGTTTTAATGTTTATATTAATAATATCCTTTTTACTACTTTGCCTAGGTCTGATAGTTTTATAATTATACCTCCAATTGGCGATTCGTTTTCTATAAAGATTAATACCATTTCTGATGGTTGTGTTTCTGTATTTTCTAACCAAATTAAAAAATACACCTTGCCTTCACCATCTTCCCCCTTGCCAAACTGTAATGCAGTATTGCTGGATAGTGCTATTATTATTTCTTGGCGTCCTTTAGCAAATATTCTTAATTATGAAATTTCTGACGATACCGGAAAATCATGGAATACTGTTTCAAAATTTGATAGCAGTTATACCTTTACAGGTTTGGTAAAAAGAACCACAAAACGCTTTTTAATAAGGTCTGTGAGTACCACAGCCTGTCCCAAAAGCAATAGTGCTGCTATAGTTTGTGGCACCAATTCTTGCATCACACCTTATGATAAAATAATTATTGCAGACTCTATATGTGCGCACATAAATACTGGGATGGTTTTTAGAAATTTAGCAACCAATAATTTTGATTTATTTATTAATAATCAAAAACAAACTTTTAATGATAGTATTGTTACGATAAATATAACAAGAGATAGCCAATTAAGAATTAGTTTACAAGACAAAACACAAGCAAGTTGTGCGAATTTTACAGATAGTATTGTAATAAAATCATTAAATAATACAGCATTTAATGCTACTCAATTAAATGCTGACTCGGTTTGTAAAAATAGTGAAGTTGCTTTTAACATATTGCCAAATGTAAGCAGCGCTAATTACACTCTAAATGAGTTAGTGAATGGTACACCTATTTTTATAACAAATAATAAGATAAATGATAAACTAATCACTTTGGTTCAAAAGGACATTGCTTTTTACCGTATTTTGGTTGCAGAAAAAACCTGCTCTACTGCTTTTGATTTTACTCACTTTGGCAAAAACAATCCAGTTTTTACTATTAATGTAGGCAACAATTGGTTAAATTATAGCTTATTAGCCAAGCCAAGTATACATGATTATATTTGGACAGACAGTGCACAATTTTTTGCACCCCAAAATACTGACAGTGCAGTATTTTTTATGGCAGGTAAAATGAATTCTAGGCAAAAGTTTTATGTTAATGTGCAAAGCATAAATGGTTGCTCTACAAAAGATTCTATAGCTTTTAATGTTTTTGACCATACCAATATCTTAAATCTTAGCGAAACTGAGCTGATTTTTTACCCTAATCCTGTTATAGATCATCTAAGTTTTAATTTGTTAAAAATACCATTAAAAAATATTCAAATTATTGATGCAATAGGTAAAATAGCCGTTACTTTTTCACCCAAAATAGGCAATAATAATATAGATTGCAGCAGCCTAACAAAAGGGCAATACTTTTTAATTGATGAAAATGGGCTATACTTAGGCAAATTTATTAAAGAATAATTTTAATAAAAACACTTGCAATAAATGCTTTAGGATGAGCAAATGGTTTATTCTTTTAATTAATAATGTTTTATTAAAAGAAAAACATCGCGTAAAAAGAAAAAACCTTTTTGATTTTAAATTATAAATTTTGAACATCAATTTGCTTTCATTTACTTTGCATCTTCACAAGCATAAAAAAACATGACTACACCATTGCATCAAGAATTGATAAAAAAAAGAGCCGAATCTCAATTGGGTGGTGGCGAAAAACGCATTGCATCGCAACATGGAAAAGGAAAGTTAACTGCTAGAGAAAGAATTGCTTTGTTAGTAGATGAAAACACTTTTAGCGAAATTGGCGCTTTTGTTATGCACCGAAGCTCAGATTTTGGCATGGAAAATCAAAAGATTTTGGGTGATGGTGTCGTTACAGGATATGCAAAAGTAAATGGCAGATTAATCTATTTATTTTCACAAGACTTTACAGTTTTTGGGGGTTCGCTATCCGAAACCCATGCAGAAAAAATTTGTAAAATAATGGATTTAGCCCTAAAAAATGGCGCCCCATGCATTGGATTAAACGACAGTGGAGGAGCTAGAATTCAAGAAGGTGTGGTTTCCCTAGGCGGCTATGCCGATATTTTTTATAAAAACACACAGTCAAGTGGTGTTATTCCTCAAATTTCTGCAATTATGGGGCCATGCGCTGGCGGAGCTGTTTATTCTCCAGCCATTACAGACTTCATTATAATGGTAGAGCATACCAGTTATATGTTTGTAACAGGACCGAATGTAGTAAAAACAGTGACTAACGAAGAGGTGAGCTCAGAAGATTTAGGAGGTGCAAGTGTACACTCTAGTAAAAGTGGTGTAGCCCATTTTGCAGCAAGTAACGAAATAGAGGCTATAGAAAACATAAAACAACTACTCTCCTATTTGCCTCAAAACTGCGAAACAAAAGCACCTTCTATTCCCTACTTGGTGGCAGATGAATCAAGAATGGCACTAGATAATATAATTCCTGTAAATCCAAATCAGCCCTATGACGTAAAAGATGTAATTGCTGGGCTTCTTGATGAAAATACATTTTTTGAGGTACACAAAAACTTTGCAGAAAACATTGTTGTTGGCTTTGCTAGATTAGCAGGCAGAAGTGTTGGTATAGTTGCCAATCAACCAGCCTACCTTGCAGGTGTACTAGATGTGAAAGCATCTCAAAAAGGAGCGCGTTTTGTAAGATTTTGCGATGCTTTTAATATTCCATTGCTGGTTTTAGAAGATGTACCAGGATTTTTGCCAGGAACAGACCAAGAGTGGAACGCCATTATTACTAATGGTGCTAAATTATTATATGCATTTTGCGAAGCCACTGTGCCACGGATTACAGTTATCACCCGCAAAGCTTATGGTGGAGCTTATGATGTAATGAACAGCAAACACATAGGAGCAGATTTAAACTTTGCGTGGCCAACGGCAGAAATTGCAGTGATGGGTGCTAAAGGTGCTGCTGAAATTATTTTTAAAAATGAAATCAATGAAGCTACTGATAAAGAAATTGCTTGGAAAGAAAAAGAAAAGGAATACAGCAATTTATTTGCAAACCCATATCGTGCCGCAGAAAGAGGCTTTATAGATGAGGTAATTTTACCATCAGAAACCCGCCAAAGGTTAATTGCAGCTTTTGAGATGTTAGAAAATAAAGTAGTAAATTTACCTAAAAAGAAGCATGGCAATATTCCTTTATAAAATTAGAATACAGAAAAGTTTTTAACACATTCTGCCACCTTTAGTTTGCCTACCTCTCTTTTTGCGTAATTTTTCAAATGCTCTATTTTATATTCGCGTAGCAAGGATTTTGCTTCAGAAGTTAATACCTGCAAATTTTCTAATATGTTTTCAGCGACCAAGTATTGAGGACCCATTTTTCCATCATCTATTTTGATACAAATGCCAAGTTCAAGGCTTTTAATTGCGATACAGTAAATACCATCTGCACCAGTTTTGCCAATAATATTATCTCCAGCAGAACGCATTAGATCTGTGCAATATCTTTTACTGCCGGCAAGCATAAAAGGGTTTGCTAATACAGCCCTATTTATTATATCTAAAGCTGGTTTATATTTTTTTAATTTAGCAGATGGCAATATTAGGTTTTTAAATGCAACTGCCTGATTATAAACAGGAAAAGAAAAAATTGGAGCAGAGCAGCCATCCATTCCAGTTTTTATTTCTTTTAATTTATACTCATAAAACTCTGCACAAATATTTTTTATAGCCATCTGCAAAGGATGATCAGGATTGATATAATTTGCGGTGTCCCAGCCAAAGTGTTGGCAACACAACAAAAATCCAGCATGTTTGCCGCTGCAATTATTATGAAGTGTTGAAGCAGATTGTCCTGTTTTATATAAATTAATTATATCCTCTTTTAATGTGGGCATTTGTGGCCCACATAATAAATCGTTTAATGTAAATCCTGCTTTATCTAAAATGCCTTTTACAACATTAAGATGACGCTCTTCACCATTATGAGAACCACACATGATAGCTATTTCCTCATCTGTGAGCTTATATTTTTTCACTGCGTCAGACATCAAGAAAGGAATATGCTGAAAAAGTTTCATCGCAGAACGGGGGTAGCAAATTTGCGATACATCACCAATAGCTTCCAATATTTCACCATATTCATTTACCACACAAACCACTCCCCTATGAAAACTTTCTATCACTTCACCCCGATAACATTCTACTAAAACTGGATTCATAAATTAATTATACTTGCAAATAAAATACAAGTTTCTTAAATAACGATAAATAAATTTTTAAACAAAACCACGACAATAGTTAGGGTTATATTTTTGCAAATGCACCATCCAAATCAGCAATCAAATCATCAATATACTCTATGCCTACACTAAGTCTAATCAAAGAATCTGTTACTCCACTTGCAATGCGCAATTCTCTAGGAATAGATGCATGGGTCATACTTGCAGGATGGCCAGCCAAAGATTCTACCCCTCCCAAAGATTCTGCCAGCGAAAAAAGATGTGTGTTTGCTAAAAAGGTATGCGCATTTTTTATGCTATCAGCTTTTAGTCCAAAAGACATCATTCCACCAAAATCACTCATTTGAGCTTTAGCAATTAAATGTCCTTTATGATCTTCAAATCCAGGCCAATTAACAAATGCAACTTTTGAATGTGCCTTTAAATAATGGGCTATTTTGGCACCATTTTCTGAATGTCTTTCCATTCTTAGGTGCAGTGTTTTTATGCCACGGAGTGCCAAAAAACAATCTTGAGGACCTGGTGTGGCACCACTTGCATTTTGAATAAAAGAGAGTTGCTCAAAAAGATTATCATCATTAACAACTAAGGCCCCCATTACTACATCACTGTGTCCAGCAATATATTTTGTTACAGAGTGCATTACAATATCTGCACCAAGCGAAATAGGGTTTTGCAAACATGGTGAAGCAAAAGTGTTATCTACGGCCAGCAAGCATTGATGACTTTTTGCAAGTGCACCACATGCCTTGATATCAATAATGGAAAGTGTTGGATTTGTGGGGGTTTCTATCCAAATAAGTTTGGTATTAGAATTTATTAATTTTGATGCTTCTGCAATATTTGTAAAATCTGTAAAAGAAAATTTTATGCCAAAGGGCTCAAAAATTTTTGTAAAGATGCGGTAAGAACCACCATATAAATCATGTGTGGCAAGCACATGATCTCCAGGCTTCAGCAATTTTATAACAGCATCTATTGCTGCCATCCCTGTGCTAAAACAAAGACCATATTTTGCATTTTCTAATGCGGCCAAATTATCTTGCAAAACTGTTCTTGTTGGATTATGGGTTCTAGAATATTCGTAACCTTTGTGCACACCGGGGCTAGATTGTACATAAGTGGATGTTTGATAAATAGGCGTCATGATAGCGCCAGTTGCAGGATCTGGTTTAATTCCAGCGTGCAAAACTTTAGTATTAAAATGCATGCCACAAATTTACAAAAATAGGATAAAAGAAAGGCAATAAATACGATTAAATTTAAGATAAATACAATTTTGTAATATTAATTATAATTATTACTTTTGCAGCCATTTTTACTGGAAAGGAAGGAGACCAGTAATTTTTTAATAAATATATATATAAAATGGCAACAAAAATTAGATTAACGCGACATGGTCGCAAGAAAAGAGCCTTTTACCATATTGTGGTGGCGGATAGTAGAGCTCCGAGGGATGGTAAGTTTATTGAAAGTATTGGCAGTTATAATCCAAACACAGACCCAGCAACCATTAATTTGGATTTGCAAAAAGCGGTAAGTTGGATCGAAAAAGGTGCACAACCTACAGATACTGCTAAGGCTATCATGTCTTACAAGGGAGCATTATTAAAAGTACACCTAAATAAAGGGGTAAAAAAAGGCGCATTGACACAAGAACAAGCTGAAGAAAAATTTAACATTTGGCTTGAATCAAAAGGCGAAAAAGTTACAATTAAAATTGATTCTTTAGGCAAAGCAAAAGCAGACAAACTAGCAGCATCTCTAACTGCTGAAACTGAAAAGAAACAAAGTATTCAAGCTAAAATTGATGCTAAGTTAAACCCAGTATCAGAGCAAGAGGTGGTAGTAGATGAAGCTACTGAAGCAGAAAATGAAGTTGAGACTGCAGTAGAAGAAACTACACCTGTGGACCAAACACCTGTTTTAGAAGAAGCACTTGTGGCGACAGAGGAAGCAGCACCTATTGAGGAAACACCAATTTCAGAAGCAGCACCTGTAATTGCAGAGGAAGCGGCACCTATTGAGGAAACACCAAAAGAAGAAGCTTAGTAAATGATTTTTTCACCCAGTTTTACTGAAATTGGCTACATAGAAAAAACACATGGAAACAGTGGGGCGCTAAGGTTTAATATTACACTACAAAATGATTCCATTCTGAAAAGAATGGAATTTTTGTTTTTAATGCATAATAATCAGCCCGTGCCTTATCAAATAAAATCGATAAATCTGGCAGCTAGAATTATCCATTTTGAAGGACTTAATACCCCAGAAAGTAGCACGAGATTAACAGGCAGTAAAATTTTAATGATGAGTGGTGAAATTAATGAAAAAGACACCCTTTTTAAACCCATTGGCTATCAGTTATTCAATAAAGACAATGAATTATTAGGCATTATATGCAACTGGATTGCTATTAAAAACAATCCGCTTATCGTATTATTGCACAACGAAATAGAGTATGACTTACCTTGGCACCCAGATTTAATTATCAAGATAGATAAACAAAATAAAACCATTACCTATAGACTGCCAGAAGGGATTTTAGATTTATGAAAATAGATATTATTTCGGCAGTACCAAAAATTTTTGGAGATTTTTTTACCACCTCTATCATTGGCAAAGCTATAGAAAACCATATAGCAGAGATAAAAGTGCACGACCTTAGAAACTATGCAATCAATAAATTTGGGCAAATAGATGATGCACCATATGGCGGTGGAGCAGGCATGGTGTTAATGCCCAAACCATTGGATGATGCTATTCAATATTGCTTATCTCAAAACACCTATGACGAGATTATATTTTTTTTACCCGAGGGAAATAAGATAAATCAAGCGATGGTAAATAATTATTCTCAAGCAAAAAAATTATTAATGGTCTGTGGTCATTACAAAGGCATAGATCAAAGGATTGTAGAACAATACGCAACTAAAATAATAAGTATTGGCGATTTTGTTGTTACTGGAGGAGAATTGCCTGCGGCATTATTTATTGATGCTATCATACGGGTTTGTCCGGGTGCTATAGGCAATGAACAATCGGCTTTAGAAGATTCTTTTCAAGACAATATGTTATCGCCACCTGTTTATACCAGACCTCCTTTATTTAATAATCAAGCCGTGCCAGAAATTTTACTTAGTGGCAATCATCAAAAAATAGCAGAATGGAAACACAGTCAAGGCATGCAAAAAACCTTAAAACTAAGGCCAGATTTGCTCGATCCAAATTAAAATTGATTTAACTAATTTTTATCAAGTTCAAAAAAAGTTTGCATTACTGCTTGTTGGTATATTCTAGCGCGGTATAGTTGACTGTCGTTATAAATCAAATTTGATACATTCATAGATTTTTTTTGTTTATTGTCATATACAGCACCTTTTTGTGAATTAAAGAGCCCAACTCCGTCAAAATAGGTATAATAGATATCGCTTTTTTCGCTAATCCAGCTGTTCTGAAACTTAAAGTTTTGCATCTTTTGTGGATTTGCTAAACCATTTAATAAATTTGAAGGCAAATGGTGTTGCATTATATTTTGGTTTAATACCTTTCCTTTTAATTCATTATTCAATGCCCCTCCTGTGATTATAATTGGAATTCTGCTCACTAAAGGATAATTGTCTAATAAAGGATTGCCAATATTTCTGCCATGATCTGCCAAAAAGATATAAAGTGTGTTTTGATAATTCGGCAAGTTTTTTACTTCGTTAAAAAAAAATCCTAAACATTTATCAGCATATTGAATTGATCTTTTAAACGCATCTTCTGCCTTTGGGTCTATTGCATTTGGATAATCAAAGGGTTCATGGCTGCTTAGTGTGAGCGCTGTTACAAAAAAAGGCTGCTGTTTTACTGATATAGTTTTTGCTAATCTGTGGTATAAAAATTCATCTGCCACCCCCCATTTTCCTCTGTTTATATTTCTTGGATATTCAAAAGAGTTCCAAACTGCATCAAAACCGGTAGAAAGTAAATAGGCTTTCATGTTTGCAAACTCAGGTTCACCGCCATAAGCAAAGAATGTTTGGTAACCTTGCTCTTTAAAGTAATTGGCTAATGAAGGTAATTTTTTAGCCTTTTCGGGTATAGTAATTACAGAAGTTGCACTTTGAGACGGGAATCCAGAAAGCACTGCCGCTAGTCCTTTATCGGTTCTGTTTCCGCTTGCATACATATTGGGAAAAAACAATCCTTCTTTTGCAATGATATCAAAACTTGGCGTGTATGAAGTCTGTCCAATATTGCAGGCACCTACAATGTTTGCAGTAAAACTTTCTAACATGACGATAACAACATTGGGCTGTGCCAAGTTAGAAATACTTAAATATTGGCTGTCATTTGGAAACTCCTGATTAAAGATTAACTCAATTTTAGATTCTGAGACTAGGCTATACTCATCAATATTCAAATTATTTTCTTTCTCAATAAAATTAAAAAAAATATTCCAACTGCTATTTAATGCTGCATAATTTAAAGGAGCATGTGCAGAAAAATAAGCAAAACTTTGATTAATTGGGGCTACTTGCAGTCCTCCTCTTGCCGATATAAATGCAATTGGTAAAAAAAATAAAAATTGAGCAAAATACAACAAATGCTTTTTTCTAAGACTAAATTTTGGAAATAACTTAATTCCGAAAGTAAAAGTAAACACAAGTCCAAAAGCAAATATTATTAAAGGCAATAAAAGAGATGTGCTAGCAGCATTGCCAACGGCTGTAAGAGGATGTTTTAAATATTCAAAAAATTGAAAATTAATGGTATGTCCCCAAACCTTAAATAATCCCATGTCAATAATAGAAATAACTATTTGAAAAAGGAGTAAAAAAACAAAAATTCCTTGATTTATTTTATATATAACTTTACGGTTAAAAGCTGTCAATAATATAGTAAGTATTAATATATAACCTAAAAATGCACTGTCTAGCCTTAAACCATAAATGCAAGCCTTAAGAATATTCAAAAAAGATTTTTCAACAACAAAAGAAAAAACAAAAACAAGACGCAAAGAAAGGCAGAGTATAAACCAAACTAAGGATTGATACATCAACAGATAAACCAATGAAAACTTACGATTCATTAATTTTATTTATGGCTTTTCTAACACTGCCTTCCTGCAATAGCATTTTCTGTGCAATGCCATAAGAAACTTTGGTAATTTCTACAATTATTTTTGCTCCTCTGTCTACTAATTTTTCATTAGAGAGCTGCATATCCACCATTTTATTTCCGCTCACTTTACCTAACTTAATCATAGTTGCGGTAGTAATCATGTTTAAAACCATTTTTTGAGCAGTGCCACTTTTCATCCTTGTGCTACCAGTAATATATTCTGGCCCGACTAAAATTTCTATCGGAAAATCTACTAATTCTGCCAATTCACTTTTGCCAGAACAGACAATACATGCCGTGGGTATTTTATGTATTTTACATTGTTTTACAGCTCCTATTACATAAGGTGTTCTGCCACTTGCAGCTATCCCCACTACCATATCATTAGTATTAATACCAAATTTTTGCAAGTCTTTAAAACCTTGATTTAAGTCGTCTTCTGCAAATTCAACAGCTTTTCTAATTGCGGTATCTCCTCCAGCTATAATGCCTATAACCATATTTGCACTTACCCCAAAGGTAGGTGGACATTCACTTGCATCTAAAATGCCTAAGCGACCACTTGTTCCTGCTCCTATATAAAACAATCTGCCACCTAGACTAAACTGGGCGATAGTTTTTTCAATTACAGCCTCAATTTCTTTATGCGCTGCATTTACTGCTAAAGCAACTTTTGAATCTTCTAAATTAATTTCTTTAATAATATCGCTAATACTTTTTAACTCAATATTATCATATAAAGATTCTTTTTCTGTATCTGAAAAATTAAAAGTCATTTTATTGATTTAGATAATTTATAGCCAACCAAGCCATCATGCCAGCACCTAATGGCAGTGCATCTTCGTCAACCTTAAATTTTGGATGATGAACTGGATAGATGCAATCTTTATCCTCGTTTCTAATACCTAAGCGATAAAATGTAGCAGGAATTTCTTGACTATAATACGAAAAGTCTTCTGCAGCCAAATACATATCTAAATCTTCTATATTATCTTTGCTTAAATAGTTTTTTGCAGCAATTTTAGCTAATTTTGTTAAATCTTCATTATTTTTAAGAAAAGGGTACCCTTTCACAATTTTTACTTCAGCAGTGCCGCCAAAAGCTTCAGCAGTTTTTTCAGCAATCTGTTTAATAATCACATGTGCTTCGTTTCTCCAATTTTCATCAAAAGTGCGCAAAGTTCCTTCCATTTTTACACCTTGAGGAATAATATTGGTTGCTCCACCATCACTATTTATCTTACCTATAGTAAGAACGCTTGGCATTGTTGGTTGCGCTTTTCTGCTCACCAATTGTTGCAATGAAATTACTATTTGAGCAGCTATCGCTATTGGGTCTATGGCATATTGCGGCATTGCACCGTGCCCGCCCTTGCCATTTACTTGAATGTAAATTTCGTCTGTACTTGCCATATAAAGTCCCTCTTTAAAGCCAAAAGATCCTGTTTTTATCCATGGCATTACATGCTGTCCAATAATTGCATCTGGTTTAGGATTAGCCAAAACACCCTCTTTAATTAACAAACTTGCTCCACCGGGTAATTTTTCTTCCCCTGGTTGAAATATTAATTTAATTGTACCACTCCATTCTGCTGATAACTTTTTTAAAATTGTAGCAGCACCAATCAAACACGCACTATGCACATCATGTCCGCAAGCATGCATTACGCCCTTGTTTCTGGATGCAAATTCAATTTCTGTTTCTTCTACAATTGGCAAAGCATCCATATCTGCTCTCAATGCCAATACTTTCCCTTTATTTTTTCCTTCAATTAAAGCCACCAAGCCTGTATTGCCAATCGCAGTAGCACTTACCCCTATTTCTGCTAATTTCTCTTTTATAAATTGCTGGGTTTGCCTTTCCTCAAAACTTAATTCGGGGTGTTGATGAATGTGCCTTCTTATACTTATAATCTCTGCCCCAAGCTCGTTTGATAATAATTTTATTTTATCAATTATTTCTTTCATTTTTATGCAAATTAAGGTTTTAAATTTATATTTACCAATTATTAATATTCATATCTAATATAGTGTATTTATCAATTTTTTATATATTTGCCGTCAATTAATGAAAAAAAAGTACCGCTTTAGCAAAATCGCACTTATTATAATACTCAGTTTTTTAAAAAATAATATTTGGTCGTTTAATGCCATAGCGCAAAAAGTTTCAATAAATTATCAAGGTCAGATTAATATTGCTAGCAATTTTTCTAACAGTTTATTCTTGAATTTAGGCGGTCCAAGCATCGTATTTGTATTTAAAAAAATTAATGTTGGCTTAGGAATGCTGCCATCACTTAGATATTTTGAAAACAAGCCTAGCATATCAATTACACCTGTTTTGGGTGTTGGTCCTTTTTTTGCTTTTGGTAAAAACAAAAAAATTAATCTAGGTTTACCAGTTTACTACTACAGCAATTTTAATAAGTGGGCACCTGCTTTTAGTATTGGCTATAATTTCAATCAAAAACTAAAGTAAACCTTCGCTTTAAGACAAATAACGAACAGTATTTTCTAGAATTTTTATTTATGATTGTTTGCGATTAACTCGTTTTTTGCACTAACAAAAGCCACAGCACTAAATGTTTTTTTATAAATCATATCCTAATTTTGTTACATTTTAAAAATTTATAAAATTTAGATTGACAAAATAGAGGTTTAATTCGTTAAAAATAAGTAATCTGCTTTGCAAGGTTTTGTAAATCATCTATATTTGCACCAAAGCAAAAAAACAATAAGCAAAATGAAAGTAACCATAATTGGAGCAGGAAACGTAGGGGCAACATGTGCAGATGTAATTGCACATCAAAGAATTGCATCAGAGGTAGTATTATTAGACATTAAAGAGGGTTTTGCAGAAGGCAAAGCATTAGATATGATGCAAACAGCGACAATGCAAGGTTTTAATACAAGAATTACTGGCAGCAGCAATGATTATTCAAAAACTGCCAACAGCAGTGTCGTGGTTATTACCAGTGGAGTACCAAGAAAACCTGGTATGACAAGAGAAGAGCTTATAGGAATCAATGCAGGGATTGTAAAATCTGTAACACAAAATGTATTAATTCATTCACCAGAAGCAATTATAGTAATAGTAAGTAATCCCATGGATACCATGACCTATTTGGCATTGAAAGAGAGCAAATTGCCAAAACAACGTATTATTGGTATGGGAGGAATTTTAGACAGTGCCAGATTTAAATGTTATTTATCTGCAGCATTATCTGCTCCAGCATCAGATATTAGCGGCATGGTAATAGGCGGCCATGGAGATACTACAATGATACCCCTTACAAGACTAGCAGCCTATAATGGCATACCTATTAGCAATTTTTTAGATGCTGAAAAATCTAATAAAGTAGCAGCAGACACCATGGTTGGAGGCGCTACACTTACAGGCCTTTTAGGCACATCTGCTTGGTATGCGCCAGGTGCAGCAGTTGCAGCATTGGTAGATAGTATTGTAAATGATCAGAAAAAACTTTTTCCATGTTGTGTATATCTGGATGGAGAATATAATCAAAAAGACATTTGCATTGGTGTGCCTGTGATTATAGGCAAAAATGGTTGGGAAAAAATTATTGAATTAGAACTTAACGATAATGAAAAAGTTCTTTTTGAAAAAAGTGCAGCTGCTGTAAGAAGTATGAACGATGCTTTAAATGCAGTAAGTAATTAAAAAACAAATAAATAAAAGTAAAATAGCGGTAAAATAAATGTTTATCGCTATTTTTTTTGAAAAAATTGCAAATGCAGAACGATAAAATCGCAGAAATTTTGGACTTATATGCAAACTTAATATCATTGCATGGTGAGAATAATTTTAAGGTAAACACTTATAAAAATGCAGCTTTCAATATCAAGAAAAAAACACCAGAACTTCTCACCAATATTTCAACAGAGCAGCTTTATAAAATGCCACAGTTTGGTAAAAGTATAGCAGATAAAATTATAGAAATTATAGCTCAGGGCAGTTTTTCTGCTTTAGATGAATTGTTATCCATAACGCCAAAAGGAGTAATAGAAATTCTAAAAATTAGGGGATTAGGCCCAAAAAAAGTTCAAATTATTTGGCAAGAAATGGGTATTACTTCAATAGCAGAATTGCTAGATGCATGTAGAGAAAACAGATTGGCTTTGGCCAAAGGTTTTGGAGAAAAAACACAGCAGCAAGTGCTTGATGCATTGCAATTTTCGTTAAACAGTGAAGGACTAATTCATTGGGCGAAAGCAGAAAAATATACACAGTTAATCAATAAAAGTCTCTTAACCATAATAACAGAATCCGATTATCATTGGGTAGGCCAATTTTGCAGAAAAAATGCTATCATAAGCCACCTAGAATTAATCATTGATGAAGACTACAAAAGGTCCATTATAATTTTATTGAATAATTACGATTTAATACAAGACGAATCTAATAAAAATATTTACAAATGTAAGATTGATAATAGCCTTCTTTTTTCTATTTATTTTTTCGAGCGCAGTAATATAGCCTGGCAGCAATATCAGCTTAATACTCCCCTAGAAATTCAAAATATTTTGAAGATAAATCAAATAGATGCCAATAGTGAACAAGAATTATTTACAAAGCAAAATAAACCTTTTATTATTGCCGAAGTAAGAGAAACAGAAAATAAATATTGGATAGAAAAACCAAGAAATCTTATTGTCCAACAAGACTTGAAAGGGTGCTTGCATAACCACACTACTTATAGCGATGGAATGAATACATTATCAGAAATGGCTGCAGCCTGTTTAGCACTAAATTTAAGCTATTTTGGGGTTTGCGACCACAGCAAAAGTGCAGGATATGCAGGCGGTATGCAATTAGATAAAGTTTTTAAACAATGGGACGAAATCGATGTTCTTAATAAAAAATACAGTAATTTTAAAATCTATAAGGGCATTGAATCTGATATATTAGCAGATGGAAGCTTAGATTATGAAAATGATGTTTTAGGCAAATTTGATTTTGTAGTGGCAAGTATTCACAGTAATCTAAAAATGGAAGAAGAAAAAGCCATGAAAAGATTAATTAAAGCAATAGAGCACCCTTGCACAAGAATATTAGGCCATCCAACGGGTCGTTTACTTTTAATGCGCGATGGCTATCCAATTGATCACAAAAAAATCATAGATGCATGTGCTACAAACAATGTTGCTATTGAACTCAATGCACACCCATATAGGCTAGATATAGATTGGCGCTACATTGATTATTGCATGCAAAAAGGCGTGTTGATTAGTATTAATCCAGATGCACACATTATTGGAGGATTAACAGACATGCGGTATGGAATAAATGTGGCAAGAAAAGGCGGGCTAGAGAAAACTTATTGTTTAAACACAAAATCTATTGAAGATTTTGAAAAATGGCTAAAAGAAAAGTAGTTGCAATTTGGTATTAATAGCCAAATAAGGCTGTTAAATCTAATTCAACAATATTACCAAGTTTCTTTAAATAAACCATGTCTACTTTATTCTTATCGGCCACAATGCAGTAGTTAAAAGGGGTTTGGCTATATTGAGCTGAATGAAACTTTTGAATATCAACAACACTTATTTTGTCTATCATTGCATACATTTCTGGCTTATAATTTTCTTTTAGACCCATTTTTTCGAGACTTTTATTGAAGAAAAACACATTTACGCCTTCTTTTCTATCTGTATTCATTTCTGTTATTAGCGCAGATTTTGCAAGTTTTAAATTTGTGCTATCCAATGGCATATTAATGTGCAGTTCATTCATTGCGTTTATGGCATCTTTCATTTTATCGCTTTGTGTGCCAATGTAGGATAAAACAGTATTATACTCTCCTTTTTCATTTGCCATATTAAAATTTGAATAGCTAGAGTATGCTAAAGATTTGGATTCTCTGATAGTTTGAAAAACTACACCACTCATTCCACCGCCAAAATAATTTCCGTGCACATTGCTAATAGCCATTTGTTTAACATCAAACTGATTTGCCCTTTTATACCACGATATTTGTGCTTGTACCATATCGTCATACTGCGCAAAATAGATATTGGTACTGCTGTTTGCTATTTTTGTAAACACCTTTTTTGCAGGCACCGGCATCCAATCTGTTGGAAGTATATGTGATAGCGTAAGGCTTGCTTTTATTTTAGCAATATCTTCTGGACCATAATACATAATTGTATGCTGAAATTTTAGCAACTTCTTTATCAAATCTATAAGCTGTGTTGCAGTTAATTTATCTAATTCGGCATTGCTAAGGTTATAGTTAAAAGGATTTTCTTTGCCAAACATTGCATAGTTTCGCAATGCACTACTTATATAATTTTTTTCTGTTTTATTGTTGGCACGCTCTGTTTTCAAATCTGCAATCATGCTTTTAAATGCTTCTTCATTCACATTCGGATTTTGCAATAAAGTTTCAAACAAATTTACCGAAACATTAAAATTTTCTTGAATACCAGAAAGGTAGATATAACTCTCTGTTTCGCCACTAAATACCGAAAAACTGCTGCCTAAACTATAAAACTCATTGGCAACAGCATCTGCATTCTTATCTGTTGTGCCCACATATTTTAGATAATTAATGGCCAAAGGCAATAATTTATCATTTAATTTTCCAAGATCTAACACATAATACAAATTAAATAATTCATTGCGTTTGTTTTTTATATACCAAAGTGGTGCTTTGCCTACACTTTCTTTTATAATTTCGCTTTTTATATCAGTAAACTGAGGCATAATGGGGCTAGAATATTGTTCCATTACTTGGTTTACAAAAGCTGATGTTTTATCTCTATTTAGCTCAACTGGCGTAATTTTTGGTTTATCAATGCTTACAGACTTATCAGGTTTGCCTTGTTTTTTATAAATTACTGCATGATCTTGAGTATAATATTCATTGATAAATTCTACAATATCTTTTTTACTAAAACTTGTTTGGATATAGCCTCTATTATAAAAGCTCATCCACTCTATATCATAAATAAATGCATCTGTTAAATCTGCAATAATACCACTATTGGATTCGTACCTTTTTATTCTGCTTATTTTATTATCTAGCAAAATACTTTTAAGCAAATTGTCGCTAAATTTTCCATTTCGCAGCGAATCTAATTGAGATTTTAGTAATTTTTCAACTTCTTGTAAGCTCTGATTTTCTTTTGGATTACCGAATAAATAATGAATAGAATAATCCTTCATTCCATTGATATATGAATTGGCGTTGAGCACTTTTTGTGCCTTTACTAATTTCAAATCAAATAAACCTGCAACAGAATTATTTAATAACATGTCTACCATTTCTGCCATAATAGATTCTTTAGTATTGGTGCCTGGCAACCTATATCCTACCCAAACAGATGGCTCAGTTTTTCCAGAAATTTCAGCTTTTTGAGGCGTTGATCCAGGATATTCAATCGCAAAATCAAATGCGGGTATTTGTTTCATTTTCATAGAACCAAAATGAGTAAGTATCATATTAATTGTAGTATCAAATCCTAAATCTCCTGCCATAATAATTGCCATATTATTTGGCACATAATATTTACTATAATAGTTTCTAATTTTAATAAGCGATGGGTTTTTAAGATGCTCAATTGTTCCTATTGTAGTTTGGGTGCCGTAAGGATGTTTTTTAAATAGCATTGCATCCATTTTTTCGAACACTTTACTATAATCATTGTCTAAACTGATGTTTTTTTCTTCATAAACTGCTTCTAACTCTGTATGAAATAATCGTAAAATAGGATTTCTAAATCTTTCCGCTTCAATTTCTATCCATTTATGCATCACATTTGTAGGAATAGTGTTTACATAAACCGTTTGCTCTACACTTGTATAGGCATTAGTGCCGGTAGCTCCTATACCTTGCATCATTTTATCATATTCATTGGCAATTGCATATTGACTTGCTATTTTACTAAAACTATCTATTTCTGCATATATTTCCTTTCTTTTAGCTTCTATAATTGTTTTATTATACACCTCATAGAGAGAATCTATTCTAGCTAACCAAATTTTTTCTTTTTCATAATCTAAGCTACCATATTTATCTGTACCTTTAAATAACATGTGCTCTAGATAATGTGCCAATCCAGTTGCATCTGCAGGATCATTTTTGCTACCTGCTTTCACAGCGATTCTTGTATCAATAGTGGGCATACTTGTATTTCTTGCAAGAATAACTGTTAAACCATTGTTAAAGGTATATTGTCGCATTTCAAAAGGAGTAGTATAAATTTTGCATACCCAATTTGCTGTTTTTTCTACACCATAAGTAGCAATTCTTTGCTGGGCATTTGTAATATTATAAATTGAAAATATTGCAGATAATGCAATTATTTTTATACCTTGAGCAATGTTTTTTATTTTCATATTGTTTAAAACTTAGATTTTATTTTTAAACTTCAAATTTTATTAATTTAATTAACTTCTGCAAATTTTTTTGATAAACAATTTAAAAAAGCCATAAAATATGATAATGAAGTCCTTTTTTGGATTGATATTTGCCAAATAATTAATTGAATATGCATAATTACCTTTTATATAGTAACAAATTGCTAGCCATTTTTTTACTCATTTATTGCTTTAGTATTTTTACCAATACCTATAGTCAAAGTGAAGTGGATAGCTCAAAGAATTTAACAATTGTGATTGGTGACACCATTTTGTTTACCAATTTGTGTGATAGCGGTTCATACAAATTTATTGACTTATATACTAAAACAAGGTATGAGGATAGTATTCTAAAATTTAATCCCAGCACAGGAGAAGGTTTTTATAAAACATTTTTTCAAACCGAAGGCGATTTTGATTCAAAAAGATTAGGGTGTTCTTATGCAAATTCTAAATTCACTATTATTTCTACCCAATATTTTGAAGATAAAAACACTAAAGAAGAAAGATTTATAGTTTTTGTGATGTTAGAAGACTGGAGAAAAGTAGCATGGATAGAATTTATTGATGCCTACCAATTAGGCGAAATTGAACTCATTGCAGCAAAATAAATACGTTTTATGAAACTAACTTTTCAGGAAGCTACAAGTTGGCTATATAACCAATTACCTATGTTTCAGCGCGATGGAGCGGTGGCATATAAACCAAATTTAGACAACACAATTGCTTTATTAAATTTGCTAGACAATCCACATGTGGGCATAAAAACCATTCATATTGCGGGTACCAATGGCAAGGGCTCAGTTTCTCATAGTATTGCCGCAATGTTTCAGGCCAAAGGATTTGTTACAGGATTATATACGAGTCCACATCTAAAAAATTTTACTGAAAGAATTAAAATAAATGGAATAGAGATTGAAGAAGATTTTGTAGCCACCTTTGTAAACAAAATGATGGACTGCGCTATCAAAGCAAGTTTTTTTGAAATGACGGTTGCAATGGCTTTTGATTATTTTAAATACAAAAATACAGACTATGCAATAATAGAAACAGGCATGGGAGGAAGACTAGATTCTACTAATGTGATACTTCCAATATTATCAATTATTACAAATATAGGCCTAGATCATCAACAATTTCTTGGCAATACTTTGCCACTAATCGCTGCTGAAAAGGCAGGTATAATAAAAAAAGATACGCCCGTTATTATTGGCGAAATGCAAGATGAGATAGCCGATATTTTTAAAGCTAAATCCAAAGAATTAGATGCTCCATTATATTTTGCCGATAAAATTATACCCAATACTTTTGATACAAGTAAAGGAGAGTTGAAAGGAAGCTATCAAATTAAAAACAGAAAAACAGTATATGCTGCGTATAAAATATTGAACGAACAGCTGGGTTTTAATTTTGAAAAAATACATTTAGAAGCTGCCTATTTTGATGTGGTTAAATTAACTGGTTTAAGGGGACGTTTTGAAACATTGCAAAACAATCCTAAAATAATAATTGATACAGGACACAATGAGCAAGCAATGGACTACATTATCCCACAATTGACAAGAATGAAGCATAAAAAACTTATCATGGTTATTGGCTTTGTAAACGATAAGGATATTGATAAAATTTTAGTAAAGTTTCCTAAAGATGCGTACTATATATTTTGCAAACCTTCAATACCACGCGGATTAGATGCAAATATTACCAAATTAAGTGCAGAAAAATACGGATTAAAAGGAGAGATTTGCAGCACTGTTGAGCTAGCGATTAAAACAGCAAAATTAATGGCAGGCAAGGACGACTTAATTTTTATTGGCGGAAGCACATTTGTAGTAGCAGAAGCTATTTAATAAACTACATGGAAAAGAAAATACAAATATTTACAGATGGAGCATGTAGTGGTAATCCTGGCAAAGGGGGCTATGGCATTGTAATGCAATTTGGCAATATAAAAAAAGAATTGAGTGCAGCATATAAGCATACAACAAATAACAGGATGGAGCTATTGGCGGTAATAATAGCATTGCAAAGCATAAGAGACAAAAACTATACAATAGACCTTTATTCTGATAGCAAATATGTGTGTGATAGCATCAATAAAGGATGGCTGAACGGGTGGATAAAAAAGGGATTTAAAGACAAAAAGAACCCTGATTTATGGAAAAATTGTTACGCAATATTGCAAACATTAAAAGTAAATTTTATTTGGGTAAAAGGACACAATGGACATCCCATGAATGAGCGCTGCGACCAATTGGCTGTAGCAGCCACTCAAAATGGACCTTGGCAAATTGATGCGGCTTATGAAAATCTAAAATCAAATAATACTCCGCTGCTTTAAACCGGATTATAGCATTTGCATCTCTTCTTTTAGATAGTTTGCTAGCGCCTCTCCTTTTAACAATCCATTGGCTAACATGGCTAAATTTATAGATTTTTCAACAATTTTTTGATCCGCATCATCTTTTGCATTTGCAATAATATAGGCTTTTGGATGGTTGGTATTAACAATTAATTGATGCTCCTCTCCCATTGCTCCAAACATACCTGCTTGCCCTTGCATTTTACTCATCTCTTTCATTCTGCGCATAAATTCATCTTCGGTAATGGTGATTAATGGTGAATTTGGTGAAAGTGCTTCTGTAACCACTTTTAATTTTCTGCCTGTGGCTGCTTTTTCATAAGCATTTTTGATTTTTTCTATTTCAGTGTCGCTCAGCAAAGATTCCACTTTTTCGTCTTTTTCAATTAACTTTTCCATTGGGGCAGCATCAATTCGCTTGCATTGTACTTTTTCGAATTTTTGTTCAATATAATTTGTAAAATGATTGTCTAATGGCCCGTCCAAAACCGCTACACTGTATCCAAATTCTTTGGCCGCTATCAATTGAGTATATTGATCTATTGGGTTATTTGTATAAAGGAAAATAGTGTTTGCATCTTTATCAGTTTGATTAATTTTACTTTTATCTATAAAATCTTGCAAAGGGGTTAATTTTTCATCATCTGACTTTATCAAACAAAATAATTTTCCTTTTTCTGCGAATTTTTCATCGCTCAACATGCCATATTTTACAAATACATCCATGTATTCCCATTTTTTATCAAAATCTTCTCGATTATTTTTATACAGTTCTGTAAGTTTATCAGCAACTTTTTTAGATATATGAGAGGTGATTTTTTTTACATTGGCATCAGATTGCAGGCTGCTTCTGCTTACATTTAAAGGAATATCAGGTGAGTCGATAACACCATGAAGTAGCATTAAAAACTCTGGTAAAATATCTTTTACATTGTCTGTAACAAAAACTTGATTGCTATACAACTGCACCTTATGTTTTTCTGCTTCTATAGCATCTTTAATTTTTGGAAAATACAATATTCCTGTCAAATTGAAAGGAAAATCTACATTTAGGTGTATCCAAAATAAAGGTGTTTCTGCAAATGGATACAATATTTTATAAAAATTGGTATAATCTTCATCCTTTAAATTGGCAGGAGATTGAAGCCACAATGGCTTAATTTCATTGATTACTTTTTCATCAAAATGTATTGGAATAGGCAAAAACTTGCAGTATTTGTTCAATAATGTATTGATTTTGTACTTTTCAGAAAACTCGTGTGAGTCAGCATTTAGGTGCAAAATAATATCTGTTCCCCTGTTTTTTCTTTTACCTTTTTTTATACTAAAAGAAGTAGAGCCATCACATACCCAATTTGCGGCTTCGGCACCTTCTTGATAACTTAGTGTGTTTATTTCCACCTTTTCAGCAACCATAAAAGCAGAGTAAAATCCTAAGCCAAAGTGGCCAATAATGTCCGCATCTGTTTTATCTTTATATTTGGTTAAAAACTCTTCTGCACCCGAAAAAGCCAATTGATTAATATACTTTTCTATCTCTTCTTCTGTCATTCCCACACCATTGTCACTAATGGTTAATGTATGTTTTTTCTCATCTATAGAAATGCTGATTTTCAAATCGCCTAACTCTCCTTTAAACATGCCCATTGAAGAGAATGCTTTTAATTTTTGACATGCATCTGTGGCATTAGAAACTAATTCTCGCAGAAAAATTTCGTGATCGCTATAAAGAAATTTTTTAATGATTGGAAAAATATTTTCTGTATTTACTGATATATTACCTGTTTTTGCCATTTTTTTGTTTTTTATTCTATCATCGTTCTTTCAAAGATTATGCCTTAGCACAATTAAGACAAAATGACAGTATCAGACACCTAAAACTGTCTATTTTGACATTGGACAACAAAATTTGAGGCGCATTGAGAAAAAATTTTTATTTAAAAACCTTAATTAATGTAAAAAAACAAAACTTTGGCCTGCAATTAAAAGAACAAAGTAAAAAAATTGCACCAATGGAGTCTTCCACCTAGCGAGCCCCATAGCGAAAAATTAAGGTTCAGTAGTTCTATTAATTAAAGCTAAAAAAAACCTATTTTTATACCACAATTTTTTTATCTTCTTTACACCAAAAACCATGCAAGCCAAGCATCAAAATAAACTAAAAAGCGCTATGCCTTGCCCTGTGCGCTATTCTCCACCTCGCAGCCTTTATGATTTAATTACCCATTTGTGGCAATAAAAAATAACATCAAAAAACCATGAAAATAAAACTATACATCCTAACCCTCTTTGCTATCGTGAGCTATCAAACCAACGCCCAAACAACAGTCAACTCAAGTAATGTAAGTTGTAAATGGAACAAAGCAGGTTCTCCTTACATGGTGAAAGAAGATATTACTATGCCAATACATCAAAAATGGACTATTACGGAAGGAATAAAAGTTGGGCTAAAAAATATTGCGCAAGTAAAATTTTTGCAAGACCCTAGCTGGAACCTAAAAATAATGGGCGATGGCGATAGAGGCGGGCATAATGTTGGGTTAAATTATGCAATATTTTCATTAAAAAGAGGAGATAAAGGTTATATAAGAAGGAAATCTTTAGACAATTCTGTTATTCCGCAAGGAACAGAGATAGAACTAGACAAAAGTAAAAGTGCAAATTTATGGGGTTGGTAAAATATTCTTTTATATCAATTATTTTCTTTTGTATGTCGTGTGGGTATATTAACAAGTATGTAAAATCAACCAAAAAGCATTACAACAATTACTATCAGTGTCTTAGAAAAACACAATTAAATAAATATAAAACAAACACTAACTATGGTTATATATATAATGATTTTAAAAATACTTTAAATCAGTGGATTAAAACCGAAGAATATTATTTTAAAAATTATCCCAATTATTATGATTTTAAAATTGACTCTTGTATTTTTATATCATCAGATACAAGTAATGCACTTATATTAATAACTTTAATAGATAAATCATTTAGAATTCCAGAATTTGGAGGTCATAGTAAATTAATTTTTGCTCAACGATTAAATAATAAATGGCTTTATCAT
>Ga0209491_10002360_pt1 | contig 33834 bp, 26 predicted proteins | sample BON02_FD_187213 | JGI IMG/M metagenome (GOLD analysis project Ga0209491, IMG submission 187213) | Freshwater microbial communities from Lake Bonney liftoff mats and glacier meltwater in Antarctica - BON-02 (SPAdes) (version 2) | ecosystem: Environmental > Aquatic > Freshwater > Ice > Glacier... | reverse complement strand
TGCTACTAGATGCTTCGCAATGTCAGTTGGTTTTAGTTGATTATCAAATGCGCTTGATGCCAGCCATACACGATCACCAACGCTTGCTTCACAAAGCCGCGTTGGTGGCGGGCGCCGCAACATGTCTAGATATTCCTGTTTGGGCCACCACGCAGTCGCGTGACAAATTGGGCGGCTTTGTGCCTGAACTCAGTGCTTTTTCTGCCAATACTTTAGACAAGTGGTCATTTGATGCTTGCCAAGATGGGTTGCTAGACCGTCTCATGCCTGCAGCCCCATCTCACGATGAGCCAAAGGGTGGCAATGCCCGCAGCATGCCCAAACATTTGCTTAAAAACAAGTCTCAAGAAGCCCCGCCAGCCTTGCGCCAAACCATTGTGTTGGCCGGTGTCGAGGCTCACGTGTGCTTGTTGCAAACCGCATTGGGCCTCATGGAGCAAGACCTAGATGTGTGGGTGGTCAGCGATGCCAGCGGTTCTAGGCGAGAGCGAGACTGTGACGTGGCATTTGACCGTTTGGCGGGTAACGGTGTAGAGCTTGTCAGCGCTGAAATGGTGGTTTTTGAGTGGCTAGGCGCTGCTGACCATCCACATTTTGAGCAAGTGTTGGAATTGGTGAAGCGCCATACAGTGTAGAGACAAGCGTGCGACGCTTGAAGCCGGCTTGTCAGAATGTGGAAAGCCTATTATTCATAATCGTGAATATAAATAGCTGCTGTCAAGTGCGTTGACCAGCTTATACACAACGAAGGGAATACATACATGACGCAGCATTTTGAAGCGGTTTACCGGCAGTCCATGGATGAACCCAATGACTTTTGGCGCGAACAAGCGAAACTTGTCGACTGGTTTAGACCCTTCGACGAGGTATGCGACTACAGCCAGCCGCCATTTGTGAAGTGGTTTGCGGGAGGCCAAATCAACTTGTGCCACAACGCAGTTGACCGCCATGCGGCGGTGAGGGGCAATGACGCTGCCTTGATCTTTGTTTCTACCGAAACCGACACAGAAACAACTTACAGTTTCAAGCAACTGTTAGAGCAAGTGCAGGTGATGGCGGCAATACTCCAAGAGCAGGGCGTGCAAAAAGGCGACCGCGTTCTGATTTACATGCCCATGATTCCTGAGGCGACATTCGCCATGCTGGCGTGTGCTCGCATTGGCGCCATTCATTCTGTGGTGTTTGGGGGATTTGCCAGCGTGAGCTTGGCCAGCCGAATCGATGACTGCACCCCCAAGGTCATTGTGAGCGCCGATGCGGGCTCCCGTGGCGGCAAAATAGTCCCTTACAAACCCCTGTTAGATGAAGCACTCAAGTTGGCATCACACAAACCTGCTGGCGTTGTGATGGTCAATCGCGGTTTGTCTGTCATGTCCTTGGTGCCAGGGCGCGATGTTGACTACGCCATTGCCAGCGCCAAACACGCAGGCGCAAGGGTGGCGTGTGAGCCAATGGCATCAACCGACCCCAGTTATATCTTATACACGAGCGGTACCACTGGCAAACCCAAAGGCGTCCAGCGAGACACTGGTGGCTATGCGGTGGCAATGGCCGCGAGCATGAAGCACATTTATATGGGTGGGCCAGGGGAAACGTACTTTGCAACCAGCGATATAGGCTGGGTGGTGGGGCACTCATACATTGTGTATGGGCCATTGATTGCTGGCATGGCCACCATCATGTATGAAGGCTTGCCTACTCGTCCAGACGCTGGCATTTGGTGGGAGTTGGTCGAGAAATACAAGGTGTCTGTCATGTTCAGCGCACCAACTGCGGTGCGTGTGCTCAAAAAATACGACTCTTCATTCATTAAGAAGGCAGACCTGTCCAGCTTGAAAGCTTTGTTTTTGGCTGGCGAGCCCCTCGATGAACCAACTGCCCAATGGATTTTCAATGCACTGGGGAAGCCCGTCATAGACAACTACTGGCAAACTGAAACTGGCTGGCCTATATTAAGTTTGGCCAACGGCATTGAGCCCGCCATCAGCAAGTTTGGCAGTCCTGGCGTGCCCATGTACGGCTACAACGTTCAAATCATCGATGAAAACTCAGGGCAGAACCTCACTCAGCCACACGCAAAAGGTGTAGTCGCCATTGAAGGTCCGCTACCACCCGGTTGCATGCAAACCATTTGGGGTGATGATGAGCGGTTTGTTCAAACTTATTGGAGCAGTATTCCCGGTCGTTTGGTGTACAACACATTTGACTGGGGCACGCGTGATGCCGACGGTTACTTCTTCATACTAGGACGTACCGACGATGTCATCAACGTCGCGGGCCATAGACTTGGCACCCGCGAAATTGAAGAAAGTATTGCTACCCATAGCGCCATTGTTGAGGTTGCTGTGGTCGGTGTGGCCGATAAGCTGAAAGGTCAGGTTGCCATGGCCTTCGCGGTGCTAAAAGATCCCAGTCTGTACGACTCACCGCAAGCGCAACGCCAGCTCGAAGGTGATTTGATGAAGTTGGTCGACAGCCAAATTGGGGCTGTGGCTCGGCCTTCGCGTATTAGGTTCGTGTCATTGCTTCCAAAAACACGCAGCGGAAAACTGCTAAGACGGGCCATTCAAGCTGTGTGCGAACACCGCGAAGTCGGCGATTTAACCACCATGGACGACCCTAGCGCGCTGGCCACTATCAAAGCATTGGTGCAGGCCTAATTTATTGCCGGCAGCGTTGTCAGTTGAGCTTGTTGCCAAGGCGGACTATGATGGAAGCAAATCAATATATTCGAGTTAGCGCATGAATGAACATAACCAAGCACCATCTGATGACCATGAGCCAACTGAACTGACGGCCTCTGTTGCTCGGAGTGGCCCAATAGTAGCGGACGACTCCCCCGATGGTGACCGTGTGTTCGAGTTAGCAGCTGAATTATTCAGTGTGCTGGCAACGCCCATGCGTTTGCGCATACTCAGCGCCTTGTGCAATTGCGAGAAGTCTGTCAGCCAACTGCTGCGTGAAATCGACACCACACAGCCCAACTTATCCCAGCACTTGAACGTGTTGTACCGGTGCGGCGTACTGGCCAAACGAAAATTGGGAACCCAAGTTATATACCGGGTACAAAGTGAGCAAGCCGTGACGCTTTGCCGCTCTGTGTGTACGCAAATAGCGATTGAGATGGACACACCGCACAAGCTCAGCGCTGGTCAGCGTTTGTCTCCAAAGTTAATGGCTTAAAGACGCCTGAGCGTGTGTCTACTTCTTTTCAAACCACATCCAACCGCCATCACAAGCACCTGTTTGTCTTGTTAGCTCGTGTTATGTCCGTGTTGGCGTTTGCTGCGTTACTAAGCGCATGCGTTAGCCCATTGGGTCGCGTGGGGATCAGTATGCCCATTGGTGGCTTTGGCGGCGTGCACATCGGCGTTGACACCAACGGCACTGTGTCTGGCTCTGTTGCTGTGGGCGAGAGCAAGGGTGGAGTTTCAGTCAGGGCGAGTTCATCAGGCTCATCTCAAATAGCCAAATAGACCCGTAAACAATAAAAGCGGTTGTTACAGGGTATGTCTGTTTAGGTGTCTCCTTGGCATTGTTGGTGTTTTCCCATGTGACAGGTGCTCATGCTGAAGTCTCATCGACTCATTGGTTTCTTTACTTCTACATTTAAGTGCCAGTGCATGCATATCAGGCGCATAATAAGACCTGCACAATGACCCTTCCATGTCACCGTCGCATCCGCTAATCGGTTCAGCCGTGTCGCAGGAGGTTTTTTTACCCAACTTATGTTTTCCATAGGAAAACGGAGGTCAGCGAAATAATGAGTGAGACCAATAGCGTCTACAAGTCCTTTAGTGGCAATTCGTATCTTTTCGGCGGTAACGCACCGTACGTAGAGGAAATTTACGAGAACTATCTCAGCAATCCCACCACAGTCACTGAAGAGTGGCGCAGTTACTTTGACGCGCTTCAAAATGTGCCTGCCGTTGATGGCAGCGACATGCGGGATTTGCCGCACTTGCCAGTGGTCAATGCCTTCGCTGCAATGGCCAAGCAGGGCACCACCAAAGTGGTGCAAAGCAATCCTGACTCTGAAATGGGTCGCAAGCGAGTGGCTGTTCAACAGCTGATTGCCGCATACAGAAACGTGGGCTCACGGCATGCCGATTTGGATCCACTCAAGCACCAAATCCGTGAAAACATCCCTGAACTAGACCCCGCTTTTTACGGTCTAGGCGATGCCGACCAAGAAACAATTTTTAACACCAGCAACACGTTTTTTGGCAAAGAAACGATGTCGCTGCGTGATTTGCTCAACGCGTTACGCGAAACGTATTGCGGGACCCTTGGGGTCGAGTACATGTACATTACCGACCAGACGCAAAAGCGCTGGTGGCAACAAAAGCTGGAAGGTATTCGTTCAAAAGCGGCCCTTTCAGCTGATCAAAAAATCCACATCCTAAGTCGTCTCACTGCCGCAGAAGGTCTTGAGCGTTTCCTGCACACCAAGTACGTTGGGCAGAAGCGATTCTCTTTAGAGGGTGGTGAGAGCTTTATCGCTGCTTTGGATGAACTGATTTTGCGCGGCGGAGAAAAGGGCGTACAAGAAATTGTGATTGGCATGGCTCACCGCGGTCGCTTGAATGTGTTGGTCAACACCTTGGGCAAGATGCCCAAAAATCTGTTTGCCGAGTTCGATCACACGGCCCCTGAAGATTTGCCCAGTGGCGACGTGAAGTACCACCAAGGTTTCTCCAGCGATGTGCCTACACCCGGTGGCCCTGTTCACCTGACTTTGGCATTCAATCCCTCTCACTTGGAAATTGTGAACCCAGTCGTTGAAGGATCTGTTCGCGCGCGTATGGATAGACGTGGGGATCCAAAAGGCTTGCAAGTGCTGCCTGTGTTGGTTCACGGCGATGCGGCATTTGCTGGTCAAGGTGTGGTGATGGAGACCTTGGCGCTGGCCGAAACCCGTGGCTACACAACGGGCGGCACGGTGCACTTGGTCATCAACAACCAAATCGGGTTTACGACCAGCGATCCGCGTGACAGTCGCTCAACCATATACTGCACCGATGTGGTCAAAATGATTGAATCGCCCGTGTTGCATGTCAATGCGGATGACCCCGAAGCTGTTGTTATGGCCACGCGTTTGGCGTTGGAATACCGCATGGAATTCCAAAAGGATGTGGTGGTCGATATTGTTTGTTTCCGCAAGCTAGGCCACAACGAACAAGATACGCCCTCGATCACACAACCCCTTATGTACAAACGTGTCAGCGCCCATCCTGGAACGCGCAAGTTGTACGCAGACAAGTTACAAGCCCAAGGCCTGGGCGACACCTTGGGTGATGACTTGGCTAAAAGCTACAGAGCTGCTTTAGATGAGGGCCGACACACTGTAGACCCCGTACTGACCAATTTCAAAAGCAAGTTTGCGGTTGATTGGGCCCCGTATTTGGGTAAGGCTTGGACAGACGCGGGTGATACGGCTATTCCGCTGTCTGAGTGGAGCCGTTTGTCTGAACGCCTGACAACCATGCCTACCGACATTACCGTTCACCCGTTGGTCCAAAAAGTCTACAAGGACCGAGCGGCAATGGGCAGGGGCGATATCCCTGTCGATTGGGGTATGGGCGAGCACATGGCGTTTGCGTCGTTGGTTGCCAGCGGCTACCCTGTGCGCTTGTCTGGCGAAGACTGTGGTCGCGGTACGTTCACGCACCGCCATTCTGTTATCCATGACCAAGATCGCAAGCAATATGACGAGGGCTCTTATGTGCCTTTGCAAAATGTCTCTGACGGTCAAGCCCCGTTTGCCGTCATTGATTCAATTTTGTCAGAAGAAGCTGTTTTAGGCTTTGAGTATGGCTATGCTTCGAATGACCCCAATACATTGGTGATTTGGGAAGCGCAGTTTGGTGATTTCGTCAACGGTGCACAAGTGGTGATTGACCAGTTCATTGCCTCGGGCGAGGTCAAGTGGGGCCGAGTCAATGGCATCACCTTGATGCTGCCCCACGGCTACGAAGGCCAAGGACCAGAACACTCGTCAGCTCGGTTGGAGCGGTTTATGCAGTTGGCTGCAGACACCAATATTCAAGTGGTTCAGCCTACAACCGCCAGCCAGATCTTCCACGTGTTACGCCGCCAAATGGTGCGCAACTTGCGTAAGCCGTTGATCATCATGACGCCCAAGAGTTTGTTGCGCGCCAAGGATGCCGCATCGCCTCTGTCTGAGTTCACCGAGGGCATTTTTCAGACCATCATTCCCGAAAGCAATGAGGCCATTAAAAAAGCTGCGGCAAAGGTCAAGCGTATTATTTGTTGCTCAGGAAAAGTCTATTACGACCTGGTCAAGAAACGCGACGAATTGGGCACCAAAGACGTGGTTATTTTGCGCGTGGAGCAGTTGTACCCATTCCCACACAAAGCCTTTGTGGCGGAACTCAAAACCTACACCAATGTGGTTGACATTGTGTGGTGTCAAGATGAACCACAGAATCAAGGCGCTTGGTTTTTTGTGCAGCATTACTTGCATGAGAACATGCGCGAAGGACAAAAGCTGGGTTATGCCGGTCGTGCCGCGTCTGCATCTCCAGCCGTTGGGTACGCACACCTGCACCAAGAGCAGCAAAAGAGCCTCATTGAGGCTGCTTTTGGCAAGCTCAAAGGTTTTGTGCTCACCAAGTAACCACGCTCAACGCACACAATTAGCACTGATGACACGCACGCACACCTGGGTCTAAAGAGACTCAGGTGTGTCTGCACACAAAGCAAAGCTTTGCAAGGAATTAAAAATGGCAATCGTAGAAGTTAAGGTCCCTGAACTGTCGGAGTCTGTAGAAGAAGCCACGTTGATGACCTGGAAGAAAAAAGTCGGTGAAATGGTGACTGCCGACGAAATATTGATTGAAGTTGAAACGGACAAAGTGGTGCTAGAAGTGCCTGCACCCTCGTCTGGTGTGCTGTCTGAAATCATTCAAGGTGATGGCGCCACTGTTGGCTCTGACCAAGTGCTAGCCACAATAGATACCGATGGCAAAGGCACCGCCCCTGAAGCTGCCGCAAAATCAACCCCGGCTGCATCAGTTGCCAGCGCACCTAGCGCTACCGCCACAGCACCTGCTAAAAACATGGCTGGTGTAGCCTCTCCAGCTGCGTCTAAACACATGGCAGACAACGGTATGGCCGCTGGGTCTGTGTCCGGAACTGGCAAGGACGGACGCGTTACAAAGGGTGATGTGTTGGCCGCTGTCAGCAAACCTGCTGGCGCAGTTGCAGCTTCGTCTATTCCCACTGGCGTACCGACCAAGGTGTTGCCACAAGTTCCTACACTGGCACCAGATTTGGGCGACAGGCCTGAGCAGCGTGTTCCTATGAGCCGTTTGCGTGCACGTGTTGCAGAGCGTTTGTTGCAATCACAAGCGACCAATGCCATTCTCACAACGTTTAACGAGGTGAACATGGCACCAGTCATGGAACTGCGTAAAAAATACCAAGAGAAATTCGAAAAAGAGCATGGTGTGCGTTTGGGCTTTATGAGCTTTTTTGTCAAGGCTGCTGTAGCAGCACTCAAGCGCTATCCTTTGCTGAATGCGTCTGTTGACGGCAACGACATTGTTTACCACGGCTACTTTGACATCGGGATTGCGGTTGGTTCTCCTCGTGGTCTTGTCGTGCCAATTTTGCGCAACGCCGATCAGATGAGTTTTGCTGATATTGAGATCAAAATTGCCGAATACGGCAACAAGGCCAAAGAGGGCAAGTTGGGCCTAGAAGAAATGACAGGTGGTACTTTCTCCATCTCCAACGGTGGTGTATTTGGATCCATGTTGTCCACGCCAATTATCAATCCTCCTCAGTCGGCTATTTTGGGTGTTCACGCAACCAAAGACCGTGCGGTTGTAGAAAATGGCCAAGTTGTAGTGCGACCTATTAACTACCTTGCAATGAGCTACGACCACCGCATCATTGATGGACGCGAAGCCGTTTTGGGTTTGGTGACCATGAAAGAAGCGTTGGAGGATCCTTCGCGTTTGTTGTTTGGTATTTAAGCCCGCGACCGCAAGTGCGGTCGTGAGCACACACCAAGTTTTTCTTTGTTGTATCGGTGTACGTCACGTATGCAAAAAAGTCGTATTGAGCGACTGAGTTTTCTGAGGATTGTTTATGTCTCAAGCATTTGATGTTGTTGTTATTGGCGCTGGTCCTGGTGGCTATGTGGCTGCCATTCGTGCTGCCCAATTGGGTTTTAAAGTCGCTTGTATTGACGAGTGGACCAATGCTGCAGGCGGTGCAGCCCCCGGTGGTACTTGCACCAATGTTGGTTGTATTCCATCAAAAGCGTTGTTGCAGTCGTCTGAGCATTACGAGCAGGCATCGCAACACTTTAATGAGCATGGCATTGACTTTAAAGGCTTGTCTCTGGATGTCGCCAAAATGCATGCCCGCAAAGACGCCGTTGTCAAGCAAAACAACGATGGCATTTTGTATTTGTTTAAGAAAAACAAAATCACTTTTTTCCACGGGCGGGGCAGCTTTGTGTCTGGCGGCGACAACAGTTTTGAGGTGGCTGTCACCGGTAAAAAATCAGAGACCATTACCAGTCGTCAAGTCATCGTGGCTACCGGCTCTAGCGCTCGCGCGCTGTCAGGTACACCTTTTGACGAAGTCAACGTGTTGTCCAACGATGGCGCCTTGCGCGTGGGTGCTGTTCCTAAAAAAATTGGCGTCATCGGCGCGGGCGTTATTGGTCTCGAAATGGGTTCTGTCTGGCGCCGGTTGGGTGCAGAAGTCACCATTTTGGAGGGTCAGTCTGTGTTCCTAGGGGCAGTTGACCATCAAATTGCCAAAGAAGCCCATAAAGCCTTCACCAAACAAGGCTTGCATATTGAGATGGGCGCGACTGTCGGCGATATCAAAGCAACCAGCAAACAGGTATCGATTGCTTACACCAATGCCAAGGGCGAAGCCCAAAAATTAGTTGTCGATAAGCTGATTGTGTCCATTGGGCGTGTGCCCAACACAACGGGACTTAACAGCGAGTCAATCGGTCTCAAACTGGATGAGCGTGGTGCCATTGTTGTAGATGACTTGTGTCGCACAAGTGTGGCTGGCGTTTGGGCTGTGGGCGATGTTGTTCGTGGTCCAATGCTTGCCCACAAAGCAGAGGAAGAGGGCGTTGCGGTCGCCGAGCGTATTGCTGGTCAGCACGGTCATGTGGACTTCAATTTGGTACCTTGGGTCATTTACACCAGTCCAGAGATCGCTTGGGTAGGCCAAAACGAGGGAGAGCTCAAAGCGTCTGGTCGCGCATTCAAGGTGGGTACGTTCCCGTTTTTGGCCAATGGGCGTGCCCGTGCGATGGGTGACACCACCGGCATGGTCAAAATGCTGGCGGATGCCGAGACTGATGAGATATTAGGTGTGCACGTCGTAGGCCCCATGGCCAGCGAGCTCATTGCAGAGGCTTGTGTTGCCATGGCGTTTAGGGCTAGCAGCGAGGATATTGCGCGTATTTGTCATGCGCATCCTTCGTTGTCTGAGTCTACGAAAGAGGCTGCTTTAGCAGTTGATAAGCGCACGCTCAATTTTTAACAACGCTTACACCACACAACCGTTGATGTCCTATGGATATCAACGGTTGTTGTTTTTGGGACCATGCCTAGTGCAAAAAAGCTAGACAATAGATACCCATGAATCAAGTCGTATCTTTGACCGTCCCAGCGCATATGCACGCAACGCCGCCGCAACTAGACGCTTCTGAAGGCGACGTTATAAAGGCTTACCAACAAGCGCTGATTGATCGCAACTACATCGCGGATGAAGCGCAAATTGTGGCGATACGCGCATTGCAGCGCTGTGCCAATGAGTGGCAGGCTTACAAGCAGCACCGCTCAAATGTCCTGAAAAAGTTGTTTTCCAAGCATGCCGTTCCCCGCGGCGTCTATATGTATGGTGGCGTTGGGCGGGGTAAGAGTTTTTTGATGGACTGTTTCTTTCAAGCGGTACCCATCAAGCTAAAAACCCGTTTGCACTTTCACGAGTTTATGCGTGAAGTCCACCGTGAGTTGCGGGAGCTGCAAGGCACAGTCAATCCCTTAGACGAATTGGGTAAACGCATGGCCAAGCGTTTCCAGTTGATTTGCTTTGATGAGTTTCATGTGGCGGATGTGACCGACGCCATGATTTTGCACAGGTTGTTGGACGCCCTGTTTGCGCACGGCGTTGGGTTTGTTACCACGTCCAACTTCAAGCCAGACGACTTATATCCCAACGGTTTGCACCGTGACCGAATACTGCCTGCCATTGCGCTGTTGAATGCCAAATTAGAAGTGCTCAACGTTGATGCAGGTACCGACTACAGAAGCCGTACGCTGGCCTTGCTAGACATGTACCACCACCCTTTGAGCGACCATGCAGAAGCTTCTATGGATGGTGCGTTTAGCGCTCTGACAGAATCCCAAGACGAAGTTCCGCAGCTGCAAATTGAATCACGCACCATTGCCGCGAAGCGCAAAGCAGGTGGTGTTATTTGGTTTGATTTCAAAACTTTGTGCGGTGGCCCACGTTCGCAAAACGACTACTTAGAAATTGCCACGCAGTTCCACACGCTGCTGCTCAGCAACGTCCCCAAAATGGAAGTTAGGCACGCCAGTGAGGCCAGACGTTTTACATGGCTCATTGACGTGTTGTACGACAGGCGCATCAAGTTCATCATGTCGGGCGCAGTGCCACCTGAGTCGCTGTATCTTGAAGGCCCTATGGCGCACGAATTTGTTCGCACAGTATCTCGCCTAACTGAAATGCAATCTAACGAATTCTTGCTCGAAGCCAAGCGAGATATTGATACGAGCATCACGTGAGCGAGTCAGGTCACGTCGACAGCGACAACCACACCAGCAGCGCTGATTGGTTGAGCCGTGTGGCCAAAGTCTTTGCCGCGGGCGGTGACTTGGCCAAAGGCAATGCCCAGTTTAGAGCCAGACCCGGTCAACAGCGCATGGCAGAGTTGGTCGCGCAGGCGATTGCCAATGAGACCACGCTGGTAGTCGAAGCTGGCACAGGTACAGGTAAGACCTATGCCTATCTTGCCCCTGCCTTGCTCAGCGGCAAACGGGTATTGGTTTCCACCGCAACAAAGGCTTTGCAAGACCAACTTTATTTAAGAGATTTACCGCGTTTGGTGGGTTTGCTTGGCGTGCCAATTAGGACAGCCCTGCTCAAGGGGCGTAGCAATTATTTGTGTACGCACAGACTTGATACGCACATGCAAAGTGGGGTGGTCGCAGACCGCTTTACCAACAACGCTTTAGCAAAAGTTAAGCGTTGGGCTGCTACCTCAATCAGTGGTGATCTGTCAGATATGCCCGGCTTAGACCAGCGCTCAGGCGTTATTCCGTTGGTCACATCGAACCGTGATAATTGCTTAGGCAGTCAGTGCCCTGACTTTAAGACCTGCCACTTGCAAGCCGCAAGACGTGAAGCTTTATCAGCAGATTTGGTCGTGGTCAACCACCATTTGTTTTTTGCCGATCAAGCGGTTCGCGAGTCAGGCATGGCTGAGTTGTTACCCAGCGTTGATGTTGTCATCTTTGATGAGGCCCACCAACTCAACGAAATTGGCGTCATGTTTTTAGGCACACAACTGTCGTCGCCACAGTTGTTGGATTTCAACCGCGATGTGTTGGCAGCAGGTTTGCAACATGCCAGAGGCCTGTGTGATTGGTCGCAACAATGTGGCACTTTAGAGCGCACGATTCGCGACCTTCGTTTGTGCTTGCCTGCGACCCATATGAAAATGAATGTGCGTTTGCCGTGGGGTGGGCAGGCTCCGCAGTCTGTCGATGAGGGCGCATGGAGCAGTTGTCTGGTCGACTTAAGCCAAGCCATGGCCGACGTGCGAAAAGACCTCAACAGCATCAGCGAGTTGGCGCCTGACTTTGAGCGATTGCTAGAGCGCTGTGACGCGTTGCTGCAGCGCTTGCAGCACTTGCTCAACCCTGTGGCAGATGACCACGTACGCTGGTTAGAAGCTGGCAGCCATTGGCGGTGGGTAGACAGTCCGCTTGACAGCGCGCAGGCCTTTGCTGGCAGCGCACCTGACAGCGGCTTGACGGGTCCTACAACGTGGGTGTTCACGTCCGCAACGCTGGGTGATAACGCCCAATTGGATTGGTTTGCGCAACCCTTGGGGTTGACACACGCACAGAGGGCTGTCGTAGCCAGCCCCTTTGATTTCGAGTTGCAAGCGGCGCTGTGGGTACCCACAGATTTACCGATGCCCAATGAGCCAGGTCACCCACTGATGCTGGCCAGGCGGATTGTGCCTTGGGCCCAGCGTTTAGGCGGGCGCACCATGGTGCTGACAACCAGTTTGCGTGCTTTGGGCATCATTGCGCAAGAGCTTCGCGAGGCACTTACATCCGACAACATAGAGCTGCTCGTGCAAGGGGAGTTGAGTAAAAATGAATTGTTAGAGCGTTTTCGTGCATACGCCGATCCGCTTAGAGCTAACAACGGACAAGTCAGCACACACCGTGGTGCCGTTTTGGTTGCATCCGTATCGTTTTGGGAGGGCGTGGACATTCCCGGCGAGGCATTGCAGTTGGTTGTGTTGGACAAGTTGCCGTTTCCCGTGCCTGATGACCCTCTCACGCAAGCACGTGCCAAGCGCCTGCAAGCCTCTGGGAAGTCACCGTTTACTGACCAGGTACTGCCTGATACAGCCGTTGCCCTGAAACAAGGGGCAGGCCGCTTGATTCGGTCAGAGTTGGATAAAGGCGTGTTGGTGATTGGTGATCAACGCCTTGTCAACATGGGTTATGGCAGGCGTTTGTTGCACGCCATGCCAGCTATGCGCCGCCTCAGCAGTGAGACGGACATGCAGGACTATTTAAGTGGTTTGGTTACCAAAGAGTCCACCAGGACTTAGTTGTATTCAAGCTGTCGTTTGCGAACTGACTGTTGGGGTAATTGGTATCCATCACACGTTGTGTATCGTTGCGCAACTCGACCATGCCCAAGGCGTCATATGAGCGCATCAAAATGTACAGTGCCTCCTCTAAAGCGGGTGCATCTTTGAACTGGCTGATGGCTTTCTGGGCGCGGTTGATAGCCGCTACATAAACCCCTCGCGTATAGTAATGTCGTGCCACATGCACCTCAGATTGCGCCAGCGAGTTGACGATATAAGTCATGCGCAATGCAGCATCTTTGCTGTAACGAGAGTCTGGAAAACGGGTGGTGAGCTCACGAAACGACTCGAAGGAGTCCTTGGCGGCCTTTTGATCACGTTCACTTAAATCTTGCGCACCCAGTGAGCCAAACAGCCCCAAATCATCGTTAAAACTAACCAAACCCATCAAATACAACGCGTAATCGGTGGCAGTGCTGGCCGGGTGTAGACGTAGGAAACGGGTGAGGGTGGCCGTTGCTTGTGCAGGCTCTGAAGCTTTGTACTGCGCGAAAGCTTTGTCCAATTGCGCCTGTTGCGCCAGAGGCGTACCCGCCGCGCGTCCTTCTAGTTTGTCAAACAGCGCAGATGCTTTTTCGAAGTTGCCAGCTGACTGTTCGTCCTTGGCTTCTTGGTAAATCCGGTTAGGGCTCCAGTCGGCTGTTGTATCTCTTGGTGCGGGTGTGGCGCAACCCGCGACAATAGCAGCTAGTCCCAAGCTCACATAAGCCGCAGATAATCGAGTGTTGATGCGGTGAAGTCCTAAAGCCATTGCAGTGTCCGTAAAAGCGCACAGCTTAGCGCCTGAGTAAGAAAACATCCGAATAACGGTGAATTAGAAAATTATATCGATGCAACAGCCTGAAATTGAAGAAAACCCACAATTGCCTACCGAAGATGCCCAAGTTGACGAGAGTGAGCACATTGTCATGCAGGCATTGACAAGTGACCATGGTCAGCGGTTGGACAAAGTCCTCAGTTCGCACATTGCCAGCGTATCGCGTTCTTTTTTGACACAGTTGGTCCAGCAACAAGCGGTCAAAGTGGGGGGGGTAATTGTTACCAAAGCTTCACAAAAACTGCGCGTTGGCGACGCCATAGAAGTCCATATGCGTCCGACCCAGCAAGCCATGGCATTCACGGCCCAAGATGTGCCGCTTGACGTGGTGTATGAAGATGCACACATTGCAGTTATCAACAAGCCTGCTGGTTTGGTCGTCCACCCCGGCGCAGGCAACTGGAGCTCCACCCTGTTGAATGGTTTACTGCACCGCTACCCCAACGCTGTCACGCTGCCTCGAGCCGGCATCGTGCACAGGCTAGATAAAGATACCAGCGGATTGATGGTGGTGGCGCGTTCCCGCTCTGCTTTTGACGCGTTGGTCAAACAGCTGGCCGCTCGGGATGTCAACCGTGTCTACTTTGCAGTGGCCCATGGGGACTGGCGGCGAATCAATGCCGACTTACCCACCAACGACCCCGTTACGCTTAACCAATCCATTGGCAGAGATGTCCGAAACCGCTTGAGAATGGGCGTGGTAGCTGCCGATAACATGTACGGTAAGCCCGCTAGAACAGATGTCTACGGTCTTGATGCCACATGTGTAAATGCCATACCAGCAAGCCTGCTGCGGTGCAAGCTCCACACTGGTCGAACACATCAAATCAGGGTGCACTTGAGTGCCCTTGGCTATCCGCTTGTTGGTGACATTATTTACGGTGGCAAGCCAATTGAAGGGCTAAATCGCCAAGCATTGCATGCCCATGAGCTGGGATTGGCTCATCCTGATTCGGGTCAGGCTATGCATTGGTCTTGTCCGCCGCCCCAAGATTTGATAAATGCCCTAGCCACCCTGGGGTTGAATTACAATAAAGACCTGTTTCACCCAACTGACCAAGCCTTAGGCCCTAAAGCCTAGCCTGCAGTTGCTCGGTTGCATAGGCCCCAAGCCCGTGCAACGGTCCCCGGCGGGCGCACAGTGCCAAGCTGATTTTTTTCGGACCTTTTCATGTACACGACGGATGCCAAGCGCGTCCTCGAAACTGCACTCATTTGCGCCGGTCAGGCACTGACTGTGCGAGAGCTTTGTTTGCTGTTCGATGGCGCTATTGCCTCAGATACCATCAAGACCATGTTGGGCGAGCTCCAGCAGGAGTGGGCGCACCGCGGCGTTGAATTGGTCCTTGTGGCCACTGGCTGGCGCTTTCAAAGCCGCCCAGAGTTGCGTGAATTTTTAGACCGCCTACACCCTGAAAAACCACCCAAGTATTCGCGTGCAGTCCTAGAAACACTGGCCATCATTGCCTACCGCCAGCCGGTGACGCGAGGCGACATAGAAGATATTCGCGGCGTTACGGTTAACTCATTGATTATCAAACAGCTTGAAGACAGAGGCTGGGTTGACATCATTGGGCACCGGGAGACAGTCGGGCGTCCAGGACTTCTTGCCACGACCAAATTATTTTTAGACGATTTAGGGCTGGCCTCGTTAGACCAATTGCCAGGGCTTGATCCGGGTGTTCAATTTCAAGGAATGGCAGACGCTTTGGGACAAGAGTTGGATTTACATCCCACGAATGACGACAGCGCCATGCAGGCAGAGCTGGTTGAAACTGAACAAACAGATACCAGCTTAGGCCTTGAGCCAGGTGCCCAGCAAGCGGGCCCAGACGGACATTCAGACCAATCCGCACCAGCAGACATTCAAAACCTGCCCGCAGACATTCAAATAGATACCGACAACAGTCAACCAAAGGGCGACCATGACCACCAACAATGACCCAAGCCACAAGGACGGTGAGGCGGTCACTGGCAAGACGGACGCATCCAAGCAAACAGAGGCGCCAAGCGCCAGCAGGGTCAGCTTTGAAGATGTGATCAGTGGCGCATTTGACGATGAAGCCTTTGTCCCTGAACTGCCTGAGCAAGAGAGCGAGCTTGCTAAGCGTGTGCTCGCAGCTCAAACTGACGCACCTAAGTTGCACAAAGTGTTGGCGCAGGCTGGTATGGGCTCTCGACTCGAAATGGAACAGTTGATTGTTGAGGGGCGTATATCGGTGAACGGTGAGCCTGCACACGTTGGTCAACGCATCAAATTTGGCGATGCTGTCAAGGTCAATGGACGCGCTATTCACATTCGCATTGACCCACCCCCACCGCGCGTGTTGGCGTATCACAAGCCTGCTGGAGAGGTGGTGACACATGACGACCCGCAAAACCGCCCTACTGTTTTTAGGCGTTTGCCCAAATTGCAACACGGTAAGTGGCAGTCGGTTGGCAGACTGGACTTGAATACTGAGGGCTTGCTGCTGTTCACAAGTTCAGGCACTTTGGCCAACCAGCTGATGCACCCGCGTTTTGGTCTGCAACGTGAATACGCTGTGCGTGTATTGGGAGCCCTCAGCAACGAGGAAAAGCAACAACTCTTAGATGGCATCCAGCTAGAAGATGGTCCAGCACAGTTTGCGAGTATCGTGGACGGTGGCGGAGAAGGCTCCAACCATTGGTACCGCGTCACCATTGGAGAAGGGCGCAACCGTGAGGTCCGGCGCATGGTGGAGGCGGTAGGCCACGCAGTGAGTCGCCTCATTCGTATTCGCTATGGTAGCGTTGAGTTGCCACGTGGATTACGCCGCGGCACCCTTGTAGAGTTAGATTGGCGCGACATTGAGCAGCTGACAGCCGCTGCCAACGAGGCTGTTCCAATCGCCGGCGTAGGCGGCGGGCGTTTGGCCAATCCACAAGCTGGTAAGTCTGGTCGCACGGCTGGATTGGGGCGGACTGTTAAAAACAGTTACAACAAACGCTCTGGCGGTAAACGCCCCAGCACGCCTCAGGGTTGGGATGCCAGGGCTGAGACACAAGCTGAGAAAAAAGCCACGCGTGCTCCAACCAAGCGTGGTCCTAGGGCTGTTGTTCAAGCTATGCCGCAAGTCCAGCCAGATCCCATGCAGACCTCATTTGGATATATCGGTGGCGATGCCTTGCAGCGCCAACGCGACAGAAGTGAGCCTGGCGCAAAACGTGTCAAACGCAAGCGTTGAATGGCATGGTGTTGCCCCTTGCGGCACGGTAGAATGTCAGGCTAAGCTGTTGGCGAACAATTTTGTTCGCTTTTTAGTGGTATTTTGTTTTCAATCTTTCAAGGTAATTTTCATGGCAATCGAGCGCACCCTGTCCATCATCAAACCTGACGCAGTGGCAAAAAATGTCATTGGTCAAATTTATGCACGTTTTGAAGCTGCTGGTTTGAAGGTCATCGCGGCCAAAATGGCCCACTTGTCACGTCCAGAAGCTGAAGCTTTTTACGGTGTTCACAAAGAGCGCCCTTTCTTTAAAGATTTGGTTGATTTCATGGTCTCCGGTCCAGTCATGATCCAAGCCTTAGAGGGCGACAGTGCCATCGCTAAAAACCGCGATCTTATGGGTGCTACCGACCCAAAGAAAGCCGATGCGGGAACCATTCGCGCGGATTTTGCTGACAGCATTGATGCCAATGCGGTACACGGCTCAGATGCGCCTGAAACAGCTGCTGTGGAGATCGCTTTCTTCTTCGCAGGTATGACCGTTTACACGCGTTAATTTAAATGACGGCCAACCTGCTCGACTTCGATTTAGAGGGCTTGGCCGCCTTTTGCGAGCAATTAGGCGAAAAACGTTTTCGCGCTACGCAACTGTTTCGCTGGATACACCAGCGCGGTGCAAGTGATTTCTCCGGCATGTCTGATCTCGCTAAAAGCTTGCGTGACAAATTGCCAGACGTTGCCCATATTGCAGCACCTGCTGTATTGAGTCGTCAAAATGCAGCTGACGGTACCATTAAGTGGTTGTTTGACGTGGGCAACGGCGATGCGGTTGAGGCTGTCTTTATTCCCGAGTCTGACAGGGGCACGTTGTGCGTCTCGTCTCAGGCAGGATGCGCCGTAGGCTGTCGATTCTGTTCCACAGGGCACCAAGGTTTTAGCCGCAACTTAAGCACCGCTGAGATTGTGGCTCAATTGTGGTTTGTTGAGCACACGCTCAAACGAGAGCTTCAAACCACAGAGCGCATGGTGACCAATGTTGTCATGATGGGTATGGGTGAGCCGCTGCAGAACTACCATGCACTGTTGCCAGCACTGAAAGTCATGCTGAGCGATCATGGGTACGGGCTGTCACGTCGCCGTGTCACGGTTTCCACCTCAGGTGTGGTGCCTATGATGGACAAGCTGTCCAAAGATTGCCCTGTTGCCTTGGCGGTTTCTTTGCATGCGCCGACTGACTTGTTGCGCGACGACCTGGTCCCCTTGAATAAAAAGTACCCATTGCAGGAGCTGCTGGAGGCTTGTGCCCGCTATTTGCCTGCCGCTCCCAGAGATTTTTTAACGTTCGAATACTGCATGTTGGCCGGTATCAACGACCAGCCAGAGCACGCCCGCGCCTTGATTCAACTGGTGCGCCAGTTTGATGGTGGCCGTGGGCTGTCTTGCAAATTTAACCTGATACCCTTTAACCCGTTCCCCGATTCTGGATTGACTTGCTCAGACAAGGCCACCGTGCAAACCTTTGCGGCCACCTTGAGTGCTGCAGGACTGGTCACCACGGTTCGCAAAACAAGGGGCGACGATATTGATGCCGCTTGTGGCCAACTCGCTGGCGAGGTTCTAGATAGAACCAACGCGGTCGCACGTATGGCCAAACGCCGAGTTGGAACCGAGCATGTTGTCAGCATGCATGCGAGGCTGCCGTGAGTCGTGCCGCCGTGTTCAGCCGCCAGTGTTTCTGGCGACCGATTTTTATTGTCTTGTTGTGTCTGTTTGCTGCTGCTTGTCAAACAACCAGGCCTGTTACCAGCGCCGATGCTGAGCGTGTTGATTTGCGGTTGCAGCTGGCAACAGCCTACTTGGTGCGAGGACAACCCAATGTCGCTCTCACCGAAGCGAAGCGTGCACTAGAGGTTGACCCTAGCAGCGCTCGAGCCTTCAACATCAAAGCCTTGGCGCTGATGGCTTTGCAACGTGTAGACGCTGCAAAGCAAGCCATGCAAGCCGCCGTGGCTTTGGCACCAACCGATTTGTCTTACCAACATAATGTGGCTTGGCTCCAGTGCATGTCAGGTGATGTTGAACAAGCACTTCAAGCGTTTGACGCTGTCATTCTTCGCGCTGTCAACGACTTCAATCCAGCTCAAACCCATTTGAGTCTAGGTGTGTGTGCCATACAAGCCAAACGATTTGAACTGGCTGAGCGTGCGTTGCGTCAGGCAGTCGTTGATGCGCGCTACGCCAACGCCGCTAATTTTGGTTTGGCAACCCTGATGGTTCAGTCTGAAAATTGGCCTGCTGCTGTGCGTTACCTGGCATCCATGTCTCCAGCATATCGGGTGTCGCCTGAGGTACTCAATTTACAAATGCACATTGATGCGCAATACGATCGTATGCAGCAAGCGCCAGCCGACGGTATGAATCCTAGCGCGTTCAATTGATCAATCCTAAGAAAGACAAGGCTATGAACGATAACAAGCACTCAGACGACAGCAACGCGCAATCGGCTCTAGCTGTTTCGTCTGACGAGACCCTTGTTACCCCGTTGTTGCCCACGCCGGGCTGGGAATTGCTGCGCGCAGCTAGAGAGGACAGTGGTATGCCTTTAGAAGGTTTGGCTGCCGTTCTAAAGGTACCAGTGCGCAAGCTTGAGGCATTGGAGGCGGGCGAGCTGAACCAAGGCGCTGACTTAACATTCTCTAGGGCCTTGGCCGCCAGCGTATGTCGCCACCTGCGCATTGACCCCATACCTATCTTGGCCGCGTGGCCCAAGTTGCATGTAGGCAACCAAAAATCGTTGCCCAGCATCAATGATGGTGCGCCTGGCGCTGCGACTGCTTTGCCGCCCGCCAAACGCGAAGGCGGTGGCGTGCTTTGGGCCATTGTGGTGTTGGCGATTGCGGGTATCGGTCTGTGGCTGGCCATTGAACAAACACAAACGTCAGCTAGCAAACGTGCGGCATCACAAGGCTCAAACAATGTGCTGGCGCAGCCTGTTATCCGATCACTTGGCGACGGTCTCGCTGCGGCGGATCCGCCCGAAGTGGTCAATACCGACGTTCAAGCTCAAAGTGTGGCTGCGCCCGTGCCTGATGCAGCCAGCGACTCGGATTCTGCACCTGCTGGCAATGCAGTTGAAGCTGCGGCAGATTCGCAGGTCTTTGAGGCAGCAGCGGCTGCGCTCAAAGCAACCCAAGCCAGGGTTGTTCAGCAAAGCACCAACCCATTGATCAGGTCAGAGATTGCCAAACACCTACTCGTGATTCAAGCCTCTAGCGAGTCGTGGGTTGAGGTGACCAATACACAGGGTGCCCCTGTATTTACCAACACGTTGGCTGCAGGTGACTACGTCGTTTTAGACCAACCGTCTGAGATGTCTGTTGTTATTGGTAATGCGGCAGGCGTCGTTGTACATTCACGTGGCACCTTAGTCGATGTGGTGGGCAACGCGAGAGGCAATGTTGCACGCTTTGACATACGCTAACTATTCTTTTTCGAGGCAACTGTTGTCGTCATGAGCACTTCTGCATCGCATACATCTGATCAGCCAGTCGCTCTTTTTGAGCCCCGCAGGCACAACACTTTGCAAGCCCGAGTGGTGTGGGGCGACCATGTTGTGACCGTTGGAGGCGATGCGCCCGTGCGGGTTCAGTCCATGACCAACACCGACACTGTCGATGTCATTGGAACCGCAATACAAGTTAAAGAGTTGGCCATGGCAGGCTCTGAGGTGGTGCGCATCACTGTCAACAACGACGAAGCGGCCAAGGCTGTACCTCACATTCGCGAGCAACTAGATCGCATGGGTATACCAACTCCCTTGGTGGGTGACTTCCACTACAACGGTCACAAGTTGCTCATCGACAACCCTGACTGTGCGCAAGCCCTGTCTAAATACCGCATTAACCCAGGCAATGTAGGCCGGGGTGCGAAGGGCGACAAGCAGTTTGCCCAAATGATAGAAGCGGCTATGCGCTGGGACAAGCCGGTTCGTATTGGCGTCAATTGGGGCAGTCTTGACCAAGATTTACTGGCCGCCATGATGGACGCAAATACCTTGCGCGCGAAGCCTTGGGAGGCACGCCAAGTCATGGTCGAGGCGCTCATCACATCAGCGCTAGACTCTGCCCAGCAGGCTCGCGATCTTGGTATGCGGCCCGAGCAAATATTGCTGTCTTGCAAGGTCAGCGGTGTGCAAGACCTTGTGACTGTGTACCAAGAGTTGGCCAGACGTTGTAACTACCCCTTGCATTTAGGCCTGACCGAAGCTGGTATGGGCACCAAAGGCACAGTGGCTTCCAGCACGGCCTTGGCCATCTTGTTGCAGCAAGGTATTGGCGATACCATTCGCGTCTCTTTGACACCCGCCCCTGGTGAAGCCAGAACTCAAGAGGTTGTGGTGGCGATGGAGATTTTGCAGTCCTTAGGTCTGCGCGCATTTGTCCCAAGTGTTACGGCTTGCCCAGGTTGCGGACGCACCACCAGCACGACCTTTCAAGAGTTGACCAAACAAATAGACGATTACATGCGCGGCGCCATGGCGCAATGGAGCAAGATCTACCCCGGGGTCGAAACCATGAAGGTCGCTGTGATGGGCTGTATTGTGAACGGCCCGGGCGAAAGCAAGCATGCCGATATTGGCATCAGTTTGCCCGGTACTGGGGAAGCGCCAGCAGCACCTGTCTATGTCGACGGTCAAAAAACAGTTACCTTGCGTGGAGACGATATTGCGGCGCAGTTCAAGGTCTTGGTTGACAACTACGTGCACAAACGCTTTGGACAAAGCACCTAATTTTTTAAGATCAACTACCACCTGTATGGCTGACAAAATACTTGCTGTAAAAGGCATGAACGACATCCTTCCACCTGCGTCAGCGCATTGGGAATGGTTGGAACAAACACTTCGCACGCTGATGGCTGGCTATGCCTACCGCAATATCCGCACGCCTATCGTTGAACCCACTGGTCTATTTGTGAGAGGCCTGGGTGAGGTGACGGATATTGTTGAAAAGGAAATGTACTCGTTCGAAGACCGCTTAAACGGCGAAGCCCTGACGCTTCGCCCCGAGGCTACTGCTGGCGTTGTTCGCGCAGCTGTCGAAAGCAACTTGCTGTACGACGGTCCGCGTCGCTTGTACTACATAGGGCCCATGTTCAGGCACGAGCGTCCGCAACGTGGTCGTTACCGACAATTTCACCAAGTTGGCGCTGAAGCGCTGGGATTTGCTGGACCTGACGTGGATGCAGAGCTGGTTTTTTTAGCATGTGACCTGTGGGCACAGTTGGGCTTAAGCGGCATAACTTTGGAAATTAACAGCCTAGGTCAACCCGCTGAACGCCAAGCTCACAGGGGTGCTTTGATTGAGTACCTGTCTGACCATATGGATCTGCTAGACGACGATGCCAAGCGCCGTTTGCACAGTAACCCATTGCGTATCTTGGACACCAAGAACCCAGCTATGCAAGACGTGGTGAATGGTGCACCTCAGTTGATGACCTACTTAGGTGCTGAGTCTGTGGCTCACTTCAATGGACTGAGGGCCTTGCTGGATGGCGCTGGCGTGGCGTACACCATCAACCCACGGTTGGTGCGCGGTATGGACTATTACAACCTCAGCGTATTTGAATTTGTGACCCAAGACCTAGGTTCGCAAGGCACCATCTGCGCGGGCGGCCGATACGACGGCTTAATTGAGCAGATTGGCGGTAAAAGCGCTCCAGCTGTAGGGTGGGCGCTTGGCGTTGAGCGGCTGTTAGAGCTGCTTAAAGAGCAGGGTTTGTTGCCCGAACAGCCTGTTCCTGATGTGTACGTCGTTGTTCCAAGTGCTCAAGCTGGTCGACAAGCTGCCAGCATATGCCGTGCGTTGCGCAAAGCCGGTGCTGACGTTCAGATGCATGCAGCCACATCCCAAGGGCAAGGCAGCATGAAGTCGCAGTTCAAACGCGCAGACGCCAGCGGTGCGGCCTGGGCTGTGATATTGGGTGATGATGAGCTGGCTAACGGGCAAGTGGCGTGCAAGTCACTGCGGGTGTCTCAAGAACAACGCATGGTAGAAATTGCTGATCTGGCCACTTGGTGGCAAGAAGTTCAGACTTGAGACGCCGGCCTAAGCCCTACAATAGACAGCTTGGCGGCTGTTAAACGCTGCGACCTCAACAACGATGTGTTGAGATCTTAAACTTCTTACTTGCAGGCTTTTACCCGTTATGGCGACTCAGCATCTAGACCCCGAAGAACAAGAACAACTGGACAAAATAAAAGCGTTTTGGCGACAGTGGGGCAACATTATTACGTGGGTCCTTATTGCTATTTTGGGCAGTTATGCGTCTTACAACGGTTGGCAATTTTGGCAAAATCGACAAGGTCAAGCTTCAGCTCAGTTGTTTGACCAAGTCAAAAAAGCGGCCTTGAGTGATGATGTAGACAAACTCAAACGTGTCGTTTCTGATATGTCAGAGCAAGCGCCTGGCGCAGTGCTGACCCAACACGCTCAGTTGTTGCTGGCAAAAACAGCTTTGGGCAAAGGCGACAAAGATGCAGCCCGAGCCGCATTAAAAAGCATTAATACCAAATCCTCAGACGATGGGTTAAAGGCTATTGCTGCTCTTCGTTTGGTCACCTTAGACATGGACGCACAGCAATGGGCTTCGGCTTTGTCAGCCCTAGACGAGCTGGACAAAACAGCGCCAGACGCCTTTAAAGGTTTGGTAGCTGATAGACGCGGCGATATTTTGCTGGCCAAAGGCGACAAAACTGGTGCAGGCGTTCAATTCAAAGCCGCTTGGGCTGATTTAGCTGGCGACAATGCCTACCGTCAGCTGGTGGAAGTCAAGCTCAATGCACTCGGTTTGAGCGTGCAAAACTTGGCAGAATGATTGCTTGCTTCAATAGCCACTTGGCCCAACCACTTTATTCGCCTAGAAATTTTTTGAAACAAGGAAACAACCCATGCAATTCATGAATACCTTGCTCAAACATGGTCTACAAATTGTTGCAAGTGTGGTTTTATTGGGCTGCGCCGCTGGAAGCGCGCCACCCAAACCAGCCGCGTTGCAAAATTTTACCCCCTTGGTAAAGGTGGCTCAGGTCTGGCGCACACAGTTGTCTGGGCCCGTCAGTCGCACCCTGCGCATGCACGGTTCTGCCACCAGCGTGGCAGTTGTGACCGATGGTGGCAGCATTCAAGTTATTGCTGCTGCTAACGGCTCATTGGTGTCTCAGTCCGCAGTGCAAGACGAGGTGGTTGCCGGTACGGGTTTTGACGGTGCAGTCGTTGCCATCGTGACCGCAAGCAACCAGCTGGTTGCTGTGTCTGGTGAACAACTGCTGTGGCGTGCCCAACTGCCCGCTAGGTCTTACACCCAGCCTTTGGTTGCAGGTGGTCGTGTGTTTGTGCTGTTAGCTGACCAACGTGTCAGCGCTTTTGACGCCAGCAATGGTGCGGAAGTATGGACACAACGTTACTCAGGCGAACCTCTGGTATTGGCCCATCCTGGATTGTTAACCGCTGTGGGCAATGCCTTGATGGTTGGCGTCGGCGAGCGACTGGTCGCAATGAACCCAGACAACGGTCAAACTGCTTGGGATATTTCCTTGGCCCAGCCTCGGGGCGTTGATGAAATTGAGCGTTTGGTTGATCTTGTGGCTGAGCCTGCTGTTATCGGCTCTGTCGTTTGTGCACGCGCTTTCCAGGCATCTGTCAGCTGCGTAGACATCAACTCCCGTACGCGCCTGTGGTCTGTCACTTCTGACGGCGCCAATGGCGTCAGTGGCGACGCGCAAGCTGTGTACAGCACCGACAGTGTCGGTCGCATCACCGCATGGACAACGGCCACAGGGGTCGAATTGTGGACCAGTGCGTTGTTGTTACACAGGGGGTTAACAACCCCTTTGGCGTTGGGAAAAACATTGGTTGTGGGCGATTCACAGGGCTATATGCACTGGTTGTCTCGTGACACTGGCTCAGTAATGGCCCGCCTGCCAACCGACGGATCCGCTATTGTTGGCGCTCCTTTACTGGTAGACGGCACTTTAATTGCTATCACCGCCAAAGGTGGCGTGTTTGCTTGGCGTCCTGAATGAAACCTGTAATTGCGCTTGTAGGGCGGCCAAATGTTGGCAAATCTACACTGTTTAACCGTTTGACCAAGTCGCGTGACGCAATTGTGGCTGATTACGCAGGATTGACGCGCGACCGTCACTACGGTACCGGCAAACAAGATGGCCGTGAGTATATTTGTATAGACACAGGTGGCTTTGAGCCAACTGTCGATACAGGCATCGTGAAAGAAATGGCCAAACAAACCCTGCAAGCCATCGCCGAGTCAGACGTGGTTATTTTTGTGGTCGATGCGCGTGAAGGTATCAGTGCGCAAGATTACGACATTGCCAAACTGCTCCGTAGGCTGGGTAAACCTTCATTGCTGGTTGCCAACAAAGCGGAAGGTATGCAGTCTGGTGTTCAACTGTCAGAATTTTACGAGTTGGGCTTGGGTGAGGTCTTGGCTGTATCAGCTGCTCACGGTCAAGGCGTTCGCAGTTTGATGGATTTGGCATTTGAAGCTTTGAACTTGCCAGAGTTTGCAGAAGACGAAGCGCCAGCTGATAACACCACCATTCGATTGGCCGTGGCAGGGCGGCCAAACGTAGGCAAGTCGACCTTGATCAATGTCTGGTTGGGCGAAGAGCGCTTGGTTGCTTTTGACATGCCAGGCACCACGCGGGATGCCATTACAGTGCCGTTTGTTAAAGACGAACAGAAGTACGAGCTTATAGATACAGCAGGCTTGCGACGACGAGGCAAAGTGTTTGAGGCTATTGAGAAGTTCTCAGTGGTTAAAACCTTACAGGCTATTGAAAGCGCCAATGTGGTGGTGTTGCTGATTGATGCCATGCAAGGCGTAACCGATCAAGACGCGCACATTGCGGGTTTCATTGTGGAAAGCGGACGAGCTGTTGTCGTTGCTATCAACAAGTGGGATGCCGTCGACCAGTACCAGCGTGAGTTGGTGATGCGGTCGGTGGAGCAGCGCCTACCTTTTTTGAAGTTTGCATCGGTGTTCACCATGTCTGCCACCAAGCGTCAAGGTCTTGGCCCGGTGTGGAAGGCGATTGCCCAGGCGCATACTTCTGCAACAAGAAAAATGCCAACCCCACAGCTGACACGAATATTAGAAGAAGCCGTGCAATTTCAGCAGCCAAAGCGCAGCGGCATATTCCGTCCCAAAATGCGGTATGCACACCAAGGAGGTATGAATCCTCCCGTAGTCGTGGTTCATGGCAATTCGCTTGAACACGTGACGGAAGCTTACAAACGCTACTTAGAAGGCCGTATTCGGCAGGCTTTTGACCTGACGGGTACGCCATTGCGGGTTGAAATGAAAACGTCAGACAACCCCTATTCGGGCAAAAGTTAGCGCGCTGCGCTTGAATTCCAATACCCAGACATCATGTGCAGTTGGTACCTTGTGGTATCGTTAATTTTCTATAATTCTCTCCGACACGGAACATATCGTGAGCAATAACAAAGGTCAACTTTTGCAAGATCCATTTTTAAACCAACTGCGTCGTGAGCATGTGCCCGTCTCAATCTACTTGGTCAACGGTATCAAGCTACAGGGCCAAATCGAGTCGTTTGACCAGTATGTTGTGTTGTTGCGCAACACGGTTACACAAATGGTTTACAAACATGCCATCTCAACCATAGTACCCGGACGGCCAGTTCAGTTCGCTGCTACGGCCGAGGACGAGTCAGGCGGCGCGGCGTAAGCGCGTCAAAAGTGAACGACAACTCACTTCCTAAAGTCATTCTGGTCAGTGTGGATTTTGGCGAACCTAATTTCGATGCAGCGCTGCTAGAGTTAGGTTTGCTAGCCGAGTCTGCTGGTTATGCAGTTGTTGACCGCGTCACATGCAAGCGCAAAGCCCCAGACGCGGCTCTGTTCGTTGGGTCTGGTAAAGCGCAAGAAATCAAACAATTGGCGGAGGTTAATGGCGCCACCGAAATTTTATTTGATCAAGCTCTAAGTCCTGCGCAGCAACGCAACTTGGAGCGAGAGCTCGGTATGGCGGTGAACGACCGCACGCTGCTAGTTTTGGAAATATTTGCCCAGCGTGCGCGTAGTTTCGAAGGCAAGTTGCAAGTTGAACTTGCCCGTTTGCAATACCTCAGCACCCGATTGGTTAGACGCTGGTCTCACTTGGAGCGCCAACGCGGTGGCGCTGGCCAACGTGGTGGTCCTGGCGAGCGCCAAATTGAACTCGACAAGCGCATGATCAGCGATAGCGTAAAACGAACGCGCGACAAGCTCACCAAAGTTAAACGCCAGCGTCAAACCCAGCGCCGACAACGCGACCGTGTGGGTGTCTTCACAATGTCTCTGGTAGGCTATACCAACGCTGGCAAATCGTCCCTGTTCAATGCTTTGGTTAAAGCACAAACGTTTGTCGCAGATCAATTGTTTGCCACTTTGGATACCACCACGCGGCAGATGTACTTAAGCGGTGCGGGGCAAAGCGTGTCAGTTTCAGACACTGTAGGCTTTATTCGTGATTTACCACACGGTCTTGTGGAGGCGTTTTCGGCCACCTTGCAAGAGGCCGTAGAAGCAGATGTGCTGTTGCACGTGGTGGATGCAGCCAACCCTGCTTATATTGAGCAAATTATTGAGGTTCAGCGGGTAATTGGTGATATTGGTGCGGGTGACATTCCACAAATATTGCTGTTTAACAAGCTGGATTTGGTCGAGGGCGGACGTGGACCGAGACGGATGCGCGATCAAATGGACGTCAATGGGCAGGTGTTTGAGCGTTTGTTTGTCAGCGCCCACACCGGTGAGGGGTTGGACGGATTGCGCGCGTTGTTGGTTGAGCGCTTGGCGTTGTTCCAAATGCAGCAAGGCAAACCCAATGAACAGCACAACAGCACGCCTGATGAGGATGCTGTCTACGAACATGACCCGGGCGATCCCAGGCAGCTGCCCACCTCCTAGACTGGACAATCGCGTGACGAAGCCAGTCCATTTTGTGCGGTAATTAATAATTCGCTGGGTTGTGATTCCCAGTCATGCCACAATCTATTTTCCATGCACTCTTATCCAAAACACTACACGATGAACTCACACATGCTGCGACACGCTGGCACTGGCTTGCGAGGTTTGCTATCTCGCCTGTTCAACCTCAATGATTCCAACTGGGGTCGAGGCGAGGCTGGCGATAAACAAACACCAACCGATGAGTCTGCTAATCAAAGCGAGAACCCCAAGCAACCGAATCACGACAACGTGCAACCTATCCGTGGCAGTGGCCAACGTCCGAATCAGGACGGCCCGCCGGACTTAGAAGAGTTGTGGCGAGATTTCAACAAACGCTTGGGTGGTTTGTTTGGCGGCAATGGCTCGCGCAACGGCGGCAACGGTGGCAACGGCGGTGATTCACCACCGCCTTTTAGGCCTGACGGTAAGTCTGCAAGCGTTGGTGCTGGCCTCATCGGTGGTGTTGCGTTACTTATTTGGCTGGGTACAGGCTTCTTCATCGTGCAAGAGGGTCAGCAAGCTGTCATTACGCAATTTGGTCGTTACCACGCCACGGTTGGCGCTGGTTTCAACTGGCGCATGCCGGCACCTATTCAAAGGAGTGAACTGGTTTTTGTAACTCAAATCCGCTCAGTGGATGTCGGTTCTGATCAGATTGTCAAGGCTACAGGTTTACGAGAGTCGGCCATGCTGACCGCCGATGAAAACATTGTGGAAATTAAATTTGCAGTTCAATACCGTTTGAACGATTCGCGCGCCTACTTGTTCGAGAGCAGTGACCCAGATGCTGCGGTTGTTAGAGCAGCTGAAACAGCTGTTCGTGAAGTCGTAGGTAAGATGAAGATGGACTCTGCTTTGGCGGAAGAGCGCGATCAAATTGCCCCACGCGTTCGCAGGCTCATGCAAATTATTCTTGACCGTTACAAAGTCGGTATCGAAGTAGTGGGTATCAATTTGCAGCAAGGCGGTGTGCGTCCGCCTGAGCAAGTCCAAGCTGCATTTGACGATGTGTTGAAGGCTGGTCAAGAGCGCGAGCGTGCCAAGAATGAAGCTCAAGCCTATGCGAATGATGTGGTGCCTCGCGCAGGCGGTGCTGCAGCTCGTTTGCGTGCAGAAGCAGAGGCTTACAGAGCCCGTATTATTGCCCAGGCGGAAGGTGATGCGAAGCGATTTGAATCCGTTCTGATTGAGTACAAACGTTCACCTCAAGTGACTCGCGACCGTTTGTATGTAGACACCATGCAGTCTGTGTACAGCAATGTGAGCAAGGTGTTGGTTGATTCAAGCAATGGCTCTAACCTGTTGTATTTGCCCCTTGACAAGCTGATGCAAAACGGGGCCAGCAACAGCAACATGCCTGCACTTCCCAGCATTTCGTCGTCTAGCACTTCTAACGCACCACCAACGTTGAACCTTGATGGTTCGCGCGCTCGGAGTCCAGATGCAGCACGCTCGCGCTAAGCAAGCACATTACTGCGTCATCTTCAACGAATTAGAGATAGAGATTAAAGGTCTGTTATGAACCGAATTGGATTTTGGATAGCTTCCGCGTTATTGGCTTTGGCCATCGCAAGCTCAACCATGTTTGTGGTCGATCAACGCCAATTTGGTGTGGTCTACCAATTGGGTGAAATTAAGTCTGTGGTGACCGAGCCAGGCTTGAATTTTAAAATGCCGCCGCCGTTTCAAAACGTCAGCTACATTGACAAGCGTTTGTTAACGTTGGAAAGCACGGCTGCTGACCCTATGCTCACTGCTGAAAAGCAACGGGTCGTCATCGACTGGTTTGTACGCTGGCGCATATCTGATGCACCCCAGTACATCCGTAACGTAGGTTTGGATGAGCGTGCTGGTGCATTGCAACTGAATCGAGTGGTGCGCAACTCCTTTCAAGAGGAAGTTAACCGCCGTACGGTGTTCCAGTTGTTGTCATCAGACCGCGAAGCTTTGATGGCGGCGGTTAAACAACAAGTGCTTGGCGCTGTGAACAGTTCAGACAAACCATGGGGTATGGACGTTGTTGACGTTCGCATCACCCGAGTTGATTATGCCGAGACGATTACACGCTCTGTCTACGATCGTATGGAGGCAGAGCGCAAGCGAGTTGCCAACGAGTTGCGTTCAACTGGTGCGGCTGAAGGCGAACAAATTCGTGCTGATGCAGACCGCCAGCGCGAGGTGATTCTTGCAGATGCCTACCGCGACGCTCAAATTCTCAAGGGTGACGGTGACGCCAAGGCTTCAAACACCTTTGCCAATGCTTACAACAAAGACCCAGCTTTTGCTAAATTTTACCGAAGCTTAGAAGCCTACAAGACCAGCTTTTCAAGCAAGGGTGACATTGTCATTCTTGATGGTGAATCAGACTTCTTAAAAGGCATGAGAACCAACCAGGTCATGCCTAGCAAATAAAAAAAGCTGGCGTAACGGCCAGCGTTTGGTTTCAAGCGGCACAGCCCTCATTGAGAGGGCTTATTGTTGGCGACTACAGCAAATTAGCGACATCTTTAGCCCGATTGCGCTTTCCATTCAACGGTCAATCAGTGTTCCATTGATTGACACCGCTGGCACAGCGCGCAACCTCTGTTGTACCCGCTTGTTTCAGACCTAGCCCACCTTGTCAACCCATAGTGCTGGTCCTGTCAGGCCAGTACAATACTAGGTTGTTCACACTTTTTATAAACTAGTTATGTCCGCTTGGGTCTTACCGGATCAATTGGCCGATGTGCTGCCTTTTGAGGCACGTCACATTGAAGAGCTGCGCCGCGTATTGTTGGACTCGGCCCGCGTTTACGGCTTTGAGTTGGTCATGCCGCCCATGCTCGAGCATTTGGAGTCGTTGCTCTCTGGCACTGGGGAAGCACTTGGTTTACAAACGTTCAAGTTGGTCGACCTAGGCTCTGGTCGCAGTCTCGGCCTGCGCGCCGACACCACGCCTCAAGTGGCGCGCATTGATGCCCATTTGCTAAACCGCAAAGGTCCTAGTCGCTTGTGCTATTGCGGGCCAGTGGTTCATACGCGTGCCGCTCATGCGCACGCTTCGCGAGAGCCGCTGCAGTTTGGCGCTGAATTATTTGGCCATCAGGGCATAGAAGCGGATGTTGAAATACTGGAGTTGGTGCGCACTTGTTTGTTGCAAACTGGTGTAAAAAATTACACCCTTGATTTAGCCGATGTCCGTGTTGTCGATGCACTGTTGGCACCATCTGGGCTGGGTAACCAACAAGCAACGCGCGTGCATCAAGCCTTGGCTCGTAAGGATGCTGCGGCCATTGAGGCACTGACAAAAGATTTACCACCTGCGGTCAGACAGGCTATTCGTTTGTTGCCTGACCTGTTTGGTGATGTGACTGTTGTCGATAAAGCGCGCAGCTTGTTGCCATCGTCGCCATTGTTGCAAACAGCCTTAGACGAGTTGTCAACCATTGCCAAGGCTGCACAAGCTATGGGCATGACTGTGGGCGTGGATTTGGCTGATTTACGTGGCTATGCTTACTACACGGGCATGCGTTTTTCTGTCTACGCCACCGCTTCAGATGGCATTCGTCAATTAGAGCTTGTCAGGGGAGGTCGTTACGACGAGGTGGGTGCCATTTTTGGCCGCCGTCGTCCAGCAGTCGGCTTTAGTATTGACGTTAAGGAGTTGGCTGGCACTGTTGCAGTCCCCCCGCTTCGTCGCGTTATTCGTGCGCCATGGGGCCATGAGGCAGGATTGGCACACGCCGTGGCAACTTTGCGCGCTGGCGGTCATACGGTGGTGTCTGTGCTGCCGGGACATGAACACGAAGTCAACGAGTTTGACTGCGACCGCGAGCTGGTGTTGGCAGACGGCATATGGGACGTTCAACCCCTGGCGTAAGCACACGCCTGACAATCTTTGATCTATTGATAATTTTCTGAAAGCAAACTCTGTATGGCATCGACTGGTCGTAACGTCGTGGTGGTGGGCACTCAATGGGGTGATGAAGGCAAGGGAAAGCTGGTCGATTGGCTGACTGAAACTGCTACAGGTGTGGTGCGCTTTCAAGGGGGGCACAACGCTGGGCACACGTTGGTTATTAATGGTGTTAAAACAGCCCTTCACCTGATTCCAAGTGGCATCATGCGCCCAGGCGTTACTTGTTACATCGGAAACGGTGTTGTGTTGTCCGCTGGTAAATTGCTAGAAGAGATCCGTGGTTTAGAACATGTAGGTATCGATGTGCGCAGCCGTCTTCGTATCAGCGAGGCCTGCCCCCTGATTTTGCCTTTTCATGCTGTTATTGACGTGGCCCGGGAAGCTGCAAAAGAAAAGGCCGGTGTTGCAAAAATCGGCACGACTGGGCGTGGCATAGGTCCAGCCTATGAAGACAAAATTGCACGCAGAGCCTTGCGCGTGCAAGACCTCAAGCATCCGCAACGCTTTGCCATCAAGCTCAAAGAGTTGCTCGCGCTGCACAACCACGTCTTAACGACGTTTTTAGGTGCTGCCGATCTCGATTGGACGGATGCCCTCAAGCCTTACATCGCCAATGGTGAGGTTCAATTTGATGCTGTGTACGACGAAGCTATGGCCCATGCCGTCGAAATTTTGCCTATGGTGGGAGATGTCTCTCGCGAACTCAACGAAGCGCATCTTCAAGGCGCTTGCTTGTTGTTTGAAGGTGCGCAAGGCACGCTTTTAGACGTAGACCACGGCACCTACCCATTTGTGACGTCTAGCAATTGTGTCGCGGGTAACGCCTCAGCTGGAGCCGGTGTGGGGCCTGGCATGTTGCACTATGTTCTAGGCATAACCAAAGCCTATTGCACACGCGTCGGTGGCGGCCCATTCCCAACAGAGTTGGATTGGGAAACTGAAGGTACACCCGGTTATCACATGGCTAGCGTAGGCGCTGAACGCGGCACAACCACAGGGCGAAGCCGTCGATGCGGCTGGTTCGATGCAGCCCTGCTCAAGCGTTCGGCTCAAGTCAACGGTTTGTCGGGTTTGTGCATCACCAAACTGGATGTGTTGGACGGCTTAGCCGAGTTGCAATTGTGCATTGGCTACAAGCTGGATGGTGAAACACTTGATTTGTTGCCCATGGGTGCTGACGACATCGAGCGTTGCGAGCCCATTTACGAAGTGCTACCGGGCTGGACAGACTCAAGTGTTGGCGTCACTGACTTCAATCTGTTGCCCGCCAACGCCCAAACCTATCTCATGCGCATTCAAGAAATCACGGGTGTTCCAGTGCATATGGTATCTACGAGTCCTGACCGCGACCACACTATTGTGTTGCATCACCCATACTCAGCGGCTTAATTTCCAGTTGACGCGCTGCTATTGCTTTGTCAGTTTCTTGACCCCACACCAGCCCAAAGGATTGAAATATGTTGACCGAAGACGGTAAGCACCTGTATGTGTCGTATGACGAATACCACAACATGATCGAAAAACTTGCCATTCGTATCCATCAGTCTGGATGGGAGTTTGACAACATCTTGTGTCTGGCTCGAGGTGGAATGCGCCCAGGCGATATTTTGTCGCGCATCTTCGACAAGCCTTTAGCGATTATGTCAACCAGCTCTTACCGAGCCAGTGCGGGTACTGTCCAAGGCAACTTGGATGTAGCCCGTTACATCACCACGCCAAAAGGTGAAATTGCTGGGCGTGTCTTGCTGGTCGACGACTTGGCAGATACAGGCCACACCTTGAAAGCTGTCATTGACACATTGCGTGACAATTACAAGCCGATTACAGAGTTGCGCAGTGCAGTTCTGTGGACAAAAGGTGTGTCTGCTTTCCAACCTGACTACTCCATGGAGTTCTTGCCCACCAACCCTTGGATACACCAGCCCTTTGAGCCTTACGACAACTTGCGTGTGGCCGATTTGATGGAAAAGTGGAA
>Ga0209491_10002356_pt1 | contig 33850 bp, 23 predicted proteins | sample BON02_FD_187213 | JGI IMG/M metagenome (GOLD analysis project Ga0209491, IMG submission 187213) | Freshwater microbial communities from Lake Bonney liftoff mats and glacier meltwater in Antarctica - BON-02 (SPAdes) (version 2) | ecosystem: Environmental > Aquatic > Freshwater > Ice > Glacier... | reverse complement strand
TAGTTTCTATTTATAAGTTAAACTAAAAAAACCCTTAGTACCAAGGGCAAAAAGGTTTTTCAAATGAAAAAGGTATTTGTAATTATCATTAATGGGTAATAATCGGTGCAAGTTCTTTCGCTTGAGCGATAAAGTCTTGGGTTTTTGATAAATCAGGAATTGCTCGGGTTAAGCCTTTTTCGTCTTGAGTTTTGATTAAAGCTGCATGTAGGTTTTCTGCATTTCTAGTTCGTAACTCTTTCACCGTATCCACTCCAGCTGCTTTCAAAAGCTCAGCAAATTGACTACCTAATCCTTTAATTCGAAACAAATCAGCCATGTTTACCCAATCCAAGATCTTTCCCTCGTCGATACCTGAAGTCTCAGCGATGGATTTTCTGCCCGGTTTGGAAGCTCCTTTTTCAAGAAGTGCCTCGACACTTGATATGCCCGCCCTGGCAAGTTTTCCTTGAAAAACTTCACCAATTGCTTCAATCGTTGTGATTGTTTGTGCCATTTTTTTCGTTTCGGACAAATTGTTTTCAGGAATTTTAAATCATTCGTAAATAGTGAATGAGCTACTAAAATAGAAACAATATTTTATTCACAAAACCCATTTTTAAGGAAGTTAAAAGATTTATCCTTTCGGAAACACTAACTTTCAATCTGATTTAGATCTTATTTCCTTTGCCACTATGAATCACCCATTCTTCCAATTTCACCCAAGTAAATTCGGTTTCATATTCCTTATTTTCATCTTTAGCTTACCATTCAGCTTTCCAAGTCTCGCTCAATTCGGACCAAATCTTGGCCAGACCGATCGGTGGATGAAGAGTGCTCAAGCCTCTATGGAGCGTCAAGAATACGAGACTGCCAATTCAATCTTCCGTGATCTGATAGACTCTGGACTCCCCTTACCTGAAGCAATGCCCTATTTCTTTGCGGAGACACTCTACGAGCTAAAGCAGTATGATAACAGCATTAATTTTTTGAATAAATATTTAGAATTAAACGGGTTTGCAGGCGATTATTACCAAGGGGCAAGAGAACTTCAGATCAAACTAGAGGGTCCATTAAATGACATTAAAACTTGTCAACTGTGCGACCGAAGGGGATATGAATATAAGGTGTGTTTCACCTGTGAAGGAGCTAGACAAGTTGAACAAGACTGTGGCTATTGCAAAGCTAGAGGTGTGGTGGGATGTAGCAAATGTAGTGGCTCGGGAATGACCACTCGTATCAATATCTTCAAAATCGTGGAATACTTTGAATGTGAACGCTGCGATGGCAAGGGTAGATTGACTTGTCCCGTCTGTGAAGGGAAACTCAAAGAAATAAGCTCTTGTAGAACCTGTGGAGGGAGCGGGAGATTAACTTCTGAAAATCTCTGCGATCATCAACAAGAACCACATATTCATTAAAAACAAAAGACTGGCAATGACCAGTCTTTTGTTTTTCTACTTGCAATACTTTTTATACACTTCTCCGGATCCTGGATAGTTGAGCGCAGCACTCGATTGGAAATCTTTACAGGCTCCTTTTACGTTTTTTAAGCCGATTTCTAACAGACCCCTATTGAAGTAAGCCTGTCCGAAATCAGCGTCCAAATAAATGGCATTACCATAAGCTTTTAAAGCTTCATCAGTTTTTCCCAACTGATGAAGTGCCCTAGCTTTCATAAAAGAAGCCATCGCCGGAGCTCCGGGAATCTCAGCTGCACGGTTAGAAAAGAGTAATGCATTAGTGAAATTTTTCTCTTTATGGTGCAGATTGGCAAGACTCAGTAGAACTTGAAAATTGTTAGGGTCTAATTTCAAAGCCGCCTCGAAATCAGCTTTCGATCCCTCAAAATTTTTCAATTCCTCATAAGACCTACCCCGGTTATACAAGATTCGTACATCATTAGGAAGATATTTTAACTCTGCTGAATATTCAGTAACTGCCTCTTCGAATTTTTTATCATTAAAGAATTGATCTCCCTTACTGATCTTTTGCTTTGAGCATGAAAAAAACATAACACTAAGGGCGAAAATAAGTACGAGCGTGATGGATTTTTTCATAAGACTTGATTTTTAGACTGCTACACTGTTATCTCGGAGTGCGTCATTCAATGAGGTCTTCAGATCAGTGGATGCTTTTCGCTGACCTATTATCAAGGCACAAGGGACTTGATAAGTTCCGGCAGCAAACTGCTTTGGGATCGTTCCGGGAATTACTACTGATCGTTCAGGTACATAGCCCTTATACACTACAGGCTCAGCTCCTGTCACATCAATGATTTTAGAACTTGCGGTAAGTGTCACTCCTGCTCCGATTACCGCTTGCTTACCGATTCGAACGCCCTCCACGATAATAGCTCTGGAGCCAATGAATGCACCATCTTCAATAATGACTGGCGCCGCTTGTATTGGCTCTAAAACTCCTCCAATTCCTACTCCACCACTCAAATGAACATCTTTTCCGATCTGTGCACATGATCCGACAGTGGCCCAGGTGTCAACCATCGTGCCACTGTCCACATAAGCTCCTATATTAACATAACATGGCATCATCACCACACCAGTCGCTAGAAATGCACCATATCTTGCCACAGCATGCGGAACCACACGAACGCCCTGCTTGGCATAGTTAGTCTTCAGCGCCATTTTATCATGAAACTCAAAAGGTCCTACTTCGATAGTTTCCATTTTCTGTATAGGAAAATAAAGAATCACTGCTTTCTTCACCCATTCATTTACTTTCCAACTGCCATCCTCCATTGGCTCAGCCACCCGCAGTTGGCCGGCATCCAGCTCAGCAATGATTGATCTGATCGCAAGTTGGATTTCTTTCTCTTTTAATAGTTCTCGGTTGTCCCAAGCGTTTTCGATAAGGGTTCTTAGTTCCATATTTTTGGTTAGTTTCGTTTATGCCTGATAATTCCCCGCCTTTTACTACCGTTGTCATTGCCTCTTCACTGAAGCCCGTGACAGACGTTCGAGCTTGGGGCAAGCTTGGGATTTCATTGCGTGAAACAAGCAAATACAAGGTAAACATCATAGGTTTTTCAGCTAAAAAGATTGAAAAGTCAAACCGGGTTAATTTTTATTCCTCATTTGCCTACAATCGCTCACGCTGGAATCGGCTACTTGCACTAGCTAGATTTACTCAGCTGCTACTGAAAATAAAACCACAGCTACTCATTTGCTGCACCTGTGAATATTTACCAGTTGCTCGATTTTTCAAAAAGCAGCTAGGATATAAGCTAATCTATGATGTACAGGAAAATTATGTGGCTAATCTTGAGCTTAACCCTTCACTTGACGAAAAACAAAGGAAGCAGATCGCCACTATCATTCGTAGAATGGAGCAGCCAAATGGAATCGATTTATTCCTCCTTGCAGAATCCTGTTATCAGCTAGAGATGCCTGAAAAGACTCCTTTTCTGGTTTTGGAAAATAAATTTTCGGGTAGTATTCCACAGATTTCAGCAAGGAATTATAGCCACAAAAAACAATTCAAATTTCTGATTTCTGGCACACTAACCCCCGCCTTCGGAACCGTTGAAGCCATTACTTGGTATCGAAAAATACGAAACAGCTATCCCGGTTCGAGCTTGCGTATTATTGGTCATGTACCCTTGGATTTTTTTAGAAAAGTTATTGATGAAACTGTCGCAAATGAGCCTTCAATTTTTTTAGAATTAAGTAAAATACCGATTGATCACAGCAGACTTTTAGAAGCATACTCTGGAGTAGATTTTCTACTTTTACCCTATCAGGAGCATGCTGCGATTCAGTATAAAATGCCTACCAAATTATTCGAAGCTGCGGCATTGGGAATTCCAGTCTTGCATAGCCCAAACTCCCATTGGGAAACTTTTTCAAAAGTTCACAGTTCAGGTTCTCCAATTGACTTTTCAGAAAATGCATTTTCTGTAGCCAACTATAAAAAAGCTGTGTCAAAGACCTATTTCACTAGCTCTCCCGACCCTTCCTTACTCTGGTCTTCCCAAAGTCAGAAATTCATTGAGGCAACCTCTTTCCTACTCGAAAAATAATTCTGGTGAATAATCTTACAGATATATCACTTTTACTACTTTTTAGCTAGAAATTTATCCGGTTTGAAAAATCTTATTTTCTACACTTTTGTAAAAAGTAATAGGTATTACTCAATAATTAAGTAACTCTAATTTAGACTTATGCACCGATTATTTCGTCTTGAGTACTTATTAATTAACTTAAGATTGAACTGGAAAATACAAAATCACAGCAATTACACATATCTATTTTAGTCTTATTGTAATATTTATTTAGTGATAGCTAAATATATTTTTTACCTTTGCCTTATCATTCAAACGCATATTAAATTGACTATAGCAGAGGAAAATTATTTAAAAGCTATCTATCACCTTTCTGAAGGAGGAACTAAGAGCGCGTCTACCAACGACGTAGCAGGTGCAATGAAAACGAAACCTGCCTCGGTAAGTGATATGCTTCGGAAGCTAAGTGAAAAAAAAGTCATCGAGTACCGGAAATATTATGGAGTTCACATTACCCAAGAGGGTAAAAGACAAGCACTTCAAACTATCCGAAAGCATCGACTGTGGGAAGTGTTCTTGGTAGAAAAGTTAAACTTTGCCTGGGACCAAGTGCATGAGGTGGCTGAGGAGCTCGAGCATATCCAATCTTCCCTACTTATAGAGCGATTAGATCTATTCCTAAACTACCCAAAATTTGACCCGCACGGCGACCCAATCCCAGATGAATTTGGCAATGTAAAGGCTAAGCCAAGACGAATCCTAAATGAAATGGAAATCGATCAAATAGGACAAATCGTAGCAGTAAAAGACAGCACTGCTACCTTCTTAAAGTACCTCGACAAAGTGGGTGCTTACATCGGAGCTCGGATAAAAGTTTTGGACAAGACAGAATTCGATGGTTCCATGGAAATATTGGTTGATCAGAAGAAAAGTGTCTTTATGTCTAAAGACGTTACTACAAACATTCTAATCCAAGAATTATGAACCGACTATTCATCATTTTTGCTTCGTTAGTATTCGTTGTTGCCTGTAAGTTTGAGAACCCAGAAGAGCGACTTAAACCTCAAATAGTAGTTACAACGAGTATTCTTGCAGATGGAATACGGAACCTAGTCGGAGATTCTGCCGAAGTCATTGCTTTGATGCCGGCCGGAGTCGATCCACATTTGTATAAGGCCTCCGCCCGTGACTTAGATCTCTTGCTTGAAGCAGATATAGTGCTCTATCATGGGCTGTTTCTGGAAGGTAAAATGACAGAGATTTTTGAAAAACTAAGTCTGAGAAAAGACCTTATTAATATTTCAGAAGAGATACCAGATGAACTTTTGTTTCAAACAGGAATAGAGGCCCATAGTGTAGATCCTCACATTTGGTTTGATGTCAAGCTTTGGTCGATGGCAATGAAGCATGCGGCAGCTGAACTGATCCGGATAAATCCAACTTGGAAAGCTATAATTAGTGCCAACTCCAACTCCTATCAGGATCAATTAGCGGAATTAAATCAGGCAACAAAGTTAAAAATAGCTGAGCTCAGCAAATCCAATCAAGCCTTGATTACCGCCCACGATGCTTTTGCTTATTTTGGAAGAGCCTATGGAATTGAAGTGCTGGGACTCCAAGGGCTTTCAACCTTAAGTGAACCCGGTCTCCGGGATTTGACTAGCTTGATCACATTTATTGTCGAACGGAACATCAAAGCCGTATTTGCTGAGCAAACCATTTCTCCAAAATCCATCGAAGCGGTAGTCGCAGGATGCGAAAGCCAAAATCATCAGATTAAACTTGCCGGCCCACTTTACACGGATAGCCTCGGTGATCCTGAAGGTGAAGCCGGAACCTATATCGGTATGGTCAATACAAATGTATCTATCATCTTTCAAAGTCTTATTCAATGATTACTCAGGTAAAAAATCCCATTTTAGAAATCCATGACCTAACGGTAAGCTATGATCAAAGCCCGGTGCTTTGGAATGTAGATTTAAGTTTGCCCTCCGGAAAACTGATAGGAATACTTGGTCCAAACGGAGCTGGAAAGTCCACGTTGATCAAAGCAATTATGGGCTTAGTGGACCCTTCGGGTGGCTATGTAAAACTCTTTGATAAAACCCTGGCGGAAGTACGGAGCCGAATCAGTTATGTGCCCCAGCGAGAATCTGTAGATTGGAACTTTCCAGCTTCAGTCCTCGATGTAGTCATGATGGGCACTTATGGGAAACTTGGTCTTTTCAAACGACCTGGTAAAAAAGAAAAGGAGCTTTCTATGGAGTCTTTGGAGAAAGTAGGAATGCATGGATTTGCCAATCGCCAAATCTCAGAACTTTCCGGAGGACAGCAGCAACGGGTATTTATTGCCAGATCACTTGCCCAAAATGCTGATTTGTATCTGATGGATGAGCCATTCGCAGGAGTGGACATGGCTACAGAAACGGCTATTTTTGAATTATTGAAAGAAATGACCGCAGCTGGCAAGACAGTGATCGTAGTGCACCATGATATTTATTCTGCCGTAAATTACTTCGATTGGTTTATCATGCTCAACCTCCACCTTGTGGCCTCAGGCCCAAAGGAGACCGCGATGACTGAAGAGCTTTTGAGTAAAACCTATGGTGGAAAACTAAACCTTCTGACAAAAGTCAGTGATCTTATCCGACAAAAAGACTTTAATCCCTTGAAAAACTGATATGGAAGATTTCGTATACTTTTTCACTTTTCAGGACTCTTCCATTGCCTTTGTTGTCATTGGCATTATCCTTTTGGGGGTTGGTTCAGCTTACGTGGGAACTTACAGTTTCTTGGATAAAAAGGCGCTATTGGGTGATGCCATTTCACATGCTGTTTTGCCCGGTATCTGTGTAGGTTTTATACTAGCTGGTGAGAAAAACCCCTTATTTATTGTATCAGGTGCTTTTATTTCCGGCGCTTTAGCAACTTTTCTAAGCTCTTGGCTTAACAAAAGCACCCGGCTAAGTGAAGATGCCATCATTGCTTCAATTCTATCGATATTTTTCGGATTTGGGATTGTGCTGTTGACAATTATTCAAAAATCCGGAAACCCCGAAATGGCCGGTTTAAATCAATTTATTTTCGGAAATGCAATCGCCATTTTAGAATCTGATGTCTATATCTATGGAGGATTGGCTATTTTTATTATCCTTTGCCTAACTGTCTTTCAAAAAGAATTCAGTCTATTGGTTTTCAATCCAGACTACGGAAGAGCTATTGGTTTTCCGATGGGAATGATTCGGGTGACGTTCAATGTACTGTTGATTCTGTCAGTTGTGATCGGGATACAGGCTATTGGTGTAGTATTGATGGCTGCATTGCTGATCACTCCTGGCGCGGCCGCACGATTCTGGACAGATCGACTTGGGGTCTTGGTGATTTTGGCTGGTACATTTTCTGCTATCTCTGGAGTCCTCGGAACATATATTTCATTTGTGATTCCACAGATGCCAACTGGTCCCTGGGTGGTTGTATTTTTATCTATTATAGCTCTTATTTCATTTCTCTTTGCCCCAAAAAAAGGAGTGCTATCCCGCTACCTTTCCCGAAGAATATATTTGAGAAAGACCCATCGAGACCACTTACTCAAACTGCTGTACAAAGGAATCGAGGCAAATAAGCCCGGCCTTCCCATAGCAGAAATCCATGAGGCTTTTCCCTTCCAAAAAACTCAAACTAAACAGTCCATCGGGAATCTGTCTAAAGATAAATTTATTACTCAAAGTCAATTAGTTATTGAGCTATCAAGCACCGGCAGATCAGAAGCTAAACGTATTGTCCGACTGCACCGACTGTGGGAACTTTACCTCAATGAATACATGAATATCGCTCCGGATCATGTGCACGATACAGCTGAAAAACTTGAGCATCTTCTCAGTCCAGAGATGGAGGAACTATTGGAAAGTCGATTGAACTTTCCTAAGCTGGATCCACACCAAGAAAACATTCCAAGAGACTAATATGAGCTTTGACCAAAACGCATTCTTAATCATTATCACTGCCGCCATGATAGCGATATCCTGTGGCCTTCTGGGAGTATTTATGATGCTTCGCAAAATGTCCATGACCGGAGATGCAATTTCTCATGCAGTCTTGCCTGGAATAGTAATCGGATTTTTCATATCAGGAAGTCAGCGCGGGCTTGAAGTAATTATCGGCGCTGGAATTCTGGGAATTTTAGCTACACTGATGATCGATTGGTTACGGAGAAAAGCTCGAGTTCAATTGGATGCATCGATCGGAATTACCTTTACCCTACTCTTCGCTATCGGAATAATTCTGATCAACCTATTGGCTTATAAAGTAGACTTGGATCAGGAATGTGTGCTGTATGGTGAGATTGCTTACCTACCGATTGATCTTTGGCTAACGAAAAGTGGGCTGAATTTAGGCCCACGAATCCTATACCTTTCGCTCTTAAATTTAATTCTGGTGATCACATTTATCATACTGTTTTTCAAAGAATTAAAAGTCACCAGTTTTGATGAGAACTTTAGCAAAGTGATTGGAATTCCGGCAGGCTTGATCAATCTATTTTTAATGAGCATGGTGTCTTATACGACCGTGAGTAGCTTCGAGGCTGTGGGTGCCATTCTGGTGGTGGCGCTCCTCGTGGTACCGCCGGCTACAGCATTTCTTTGGACACGAAAGCTTAAACTTCTAATTCAATTGACAATAGCTATTGGAATAGGAATATCAATAGTCGGTTATTATTTAGCATATTTTTTCGACAGCTCTATCGCAGGAATGATCGTAAGTGTCGCCGGAATTGGTTTTTTGGCAAGTGCTTTGTTTAAAAGTAAATCGTTCCTTAGTAGATTTGGAACTTCAAGAACTTCAGTGTCGTTTGAAAAAACGGTTTGATGGTTGATGACAGGTGACCGATGTTGGGTGTTGGGTAATTGATGAATTGGGGAACTGACTATTGGGGAATTGGAGAATTGGAGAACTGACTACTGTTGAATTGGGGGGAGTGGGGAACTGACGGCTAATCCATATAATTGTCGGGACTGGCGAATATTTTATGAAAAACTGGTCAAATTAATAGTAACTATGAAAAAATTAAGAATTATATATTTAACAGCTATTCTTGGTCTTGTTTCTTTGAGCACGAGAGGTCAGGACGTAATCGAATGGATGAAATTTGAAGAGGCTGTTTTAGCCAATGATTTCAGTCCAAAGATGCTTTTTATCGATGTGTACACCGACTGGTGCGGCTGGTGCAAGAAAATGGATAAGGATACATTCACTGATTCAAAGGTGATCGAATATATCAATGCAAACTTTTATGCAGTGAAATTGAATGCTGAAGATACCAAGCGTACATTTGATTTCAAGGGCAAAGCGTACAACGAAGCACAAATGGCTGCGTCCATGCGTGTTCGATCCTATCCCAATTTTGTCATCATCGATCCCACCCTTCAAAATATTACACAAATGCCAGGCTATCGTGAGCCTATCCCTTTCTTGGAAGGGCTAAAAGGAATAGTAGCTGATGGATTTACCAAAAAATGAGTTTTACACTTTCTGATCAACAAGACACCATAATTGCACTTGCCACCCCACAAGGTGTGGGTGCCATTGCAGTAATTCGGCTATCGGGCCCAGAAGCTATAGGCCTAACCAATGAAGTATTCTTTGGAAAAAATCTATTAGTTCAGGAATCACATACGATTCATTTTGGAACAATTCGAGATGGCGATAAAATCATCGACGAGGTATTGGTTTCAATTTTCATCGCTCCAAAATCATTTACAAAAGAGAATGTAGTAGAAATATCTACCCACGGCTCTTCTTATATCATCAATCAAGTGCTAAAGCTTTTTGTACGAAAGGGCGTTAGACCTGCCAAACCGGGAGAATTTACCCAACGTGCTTTCTTAAATGGACAGTTTGATCTGGCACAGGCAGAAGCCGTTGCCGATTTGATCCATGCAGATTCGGAGACTAGCCATCAGGCCGCATTGAATCAGATGCGAGGTGGATTCAGTTCTGAGATTCAGCAGCTCCGCTCCCGTTTGATCCATTTTGCTTCCATGATTGAGTTGGAGCTGGACTTTGGCGAGGAAGATGTGGAGTTTGCCAGTCGGGATGAATTACAAACACTTGTAGAACGATTACTTCGAGTAGTGGAGGAATTGATTCTGAGTTTCGATTTGGGTAATGTGATCAAAAATGGAGTTCCAACTGTCATTGCCGGAAAGCCCAATTCCGGAAAGTCAACCTTATTGAATGCTTTGCTTAATGAAGAGAAAGCGATCGTATCAGAAATTGCAGGTACAACCAGAGACTTTATCGAAGATGAGCTATCCATTGGAGGAATAATGTTTCGCTTTATCGATACCGCTGGTTTACGTGAAACTACCGATACCATCGAAGCGATCGGTGTAGGTCGGACACATGAGAAAATGAAGTCCGCTTCTTTGATTCTGTACCTTTTTGATTTGGGCGATACAGACTTGGTCGAAATCAATCAAGAGATTAATACCCTGGAGATTCTGGGAGTTCCTTTCCTAAAAGTGGCCAATAAGACAGATAAAGCTAATGCTACTATCAGCAAGGAATTAAAGGTGCAGCATTCAGATACAATTTTCATTTCCGCAGGAAAAAAAGAGAACTTGGAAGAGTTGAAAATTCGAGTCCTCGAATTGGTGAATTTGGATAAATTCCGCACTGGAAACACCATTGTGACCAATGTGCGTCATTATGACTCCCTGGTCAAAACCCGAGCTTCCCTCCTGGATATCTTGAATGGATTAACGAATCAAATCACCAATGATTTTGTGGCGATGGATATTCGACGTTCGCTCTATTTCCTTGGCGAGATCACTGGCGAGATCACCACAGATGATTTGCTGGAGAATATTTTCAGGAATTTCTGTATCGGGAAGTAACTTCCAAAAACAAACTGGTATTGAAATGCCTTCAATCCCTGCTAGACAGGGTTTTTTACATTCCCTCACACAGATTTTATTTACTTTGTGATCAGTTTATTTATTGAATAGTTATAAATTGCCTGTAGTATGAGATAAAAATAGTTTTCGCTTCGCCTGATTTTATGCTTTGTTGTGGTTTATAAAGTTTACAGCGTGGAACACTTTTGAGATATATATGTGTGTCTACACTGATTTCAGTGACCTCTCTTTGTTTGCTTGACTGACAGGAAATACCCAGGTGGAGGAAGGGCTAACTGCTGCGGCAAAGCAGGCCCACCACGGCGAGGCAGGCCCGCCACAGCGAGGCAGGCCGATGAGTTCCAATAACTATCGGAATAACTACCTGCAATGCTGGTATTTACGGTATATTAAGTCGCTTTTTGTCTTTTACTGGTATAATTGAGGATAATCACAAAATAAAATAATGAGCATAAAAGCTTTTTTAAGACGAAATCCAATTTCAAAGAACAGACAAAGTTTGTACTTGGATTTTTACCCACCCATACCGCACCCTAAAACGGGCAAACCGACACGTAGGGAATTTTTGGGATTGTACCTTTTTGATAAGCCAAAGAACCCCACTGATAAACTACATAACAAAGAAACTTTACGACTTGCTGAACAGATAAGGCAGAAAAAAGAAAACCAACTTAATAAGCCCGAAATTTATACCGGGTATGAAAAAGATCAATTAAAACTAAGAGAGCTGGGGGAACAAAATTTTGTCCATTATTTTAAAGCACTTGCCAATAAAACTAAAGGCAATACCAAGGCAAGTTGGGATGCTGTTCACCTATACCTTGAGACATTCACAGCAGGAACTTTGAAGTTTGCAGACCTTAATGAAAAGTTTTGTGATGAGTTCAAAACGTATTTACTTACCACCAATAGCAAGCGAAGCGACAAAACAGTACTTTCCCAAAATACAGCTGCTTCCTATTTCAATAAACTGAAGGCTGCTTTTAAACAAGCCTTCAAAGATGGACACTTACAAACTAACCTTAATTCAAAGATTGACTGTATCGAAACAAATGAAACAATAAAGCAAACGCTAACCATTGAGGAATTAAACAGCCTTGCAAAAACAGCTTGCCAAAGTCAGTTGTTAAAGAATTCAGCCTTGTTTTCGGCACTTACAGGAATGCCATTTATGGAAATGAAAAATTTGAATTGGGGTCAAATCGAAGTTTCTGAAACTTTCGGAATACGGATAAAAATGATAAGGCAGAAAACTACAAAGCCATATCAAATCAATATTTCTGAACAGGCATACGGCTTTCTAGGTGAACGTAAAGAACCAACTGATAAAGTATTTGAAAATTTGAATAACCGTGATCGCTATCATTTTTTTCCTTTATGGCTTGCAACTGCAGGAATAAAAAAGCAGATGACTTTTCATAATTTACGCCATACATACGGCTGCTTACAGATAGATTTAGGAACAGACATTTATACGTTGCAGGGTAATATGGGACACGCAACACCGCGCCAAACAATGGGATACGCAAAAGTAAGTGATAATCGGAAACGCGAAGCAGCTGACAAAATAAAGCTGGATTTATAAAAAATAAGCTTGGGACCTGTGAACTGTGACTTCATTATATCCGGATATATAAAGAAACCCAATTAGAGGTAGTTGGTAAGAACATAAAGGATTTGGATTTAGCAAAAGAGCGTGTTACCGAATTGATTGATATGTTTAATAAATCAATTTGACCAGACCAGCAAGAAGGGATGATTTGGCTATTTTTGGTTCTATTGAAAATAAGATAACCTAAGTCAGAAGTCAGGAAACGATATTCAGCTGTTTACTTTATCAGGATATCCTACAAATGAATCAAATTCATAAGATGATAAAAGGCGAAAGATAAGTGGCTGTTCAGATCATCCCAGAAAGCTTCTACGGTTTCATTTGGGAGAAATAGAAAATGAAACAAAAAACGTAAATCTTTATCGGATCTAATTACATTTGCACAAATTGAAACGAAAGGTGATCAATTAGAAGCTGAACTAGATAACTATGATTTATTTGCACTACCAAAGCTTAGCGCACTTACAAATTCAAACAAGCAAAATCGTATTAAATTGATTGTTATACTCGATTTTACTTCTAGTATTGCAATGATTAATGATACGGAGCTTTTAAAGACGTTAATAGCTAAGTATTTTACAGCTGATCACGAACTATTAAAAGCGGCCAACAAGTGGTTTGACATTGCTGGCAGATCTTTAAAAAATAAATAGTTCTGTACCTGACGATTTTTCTAAGGAAAATAGAATAAGATACACAGCCAACAAATAAAGGCAAACAGTTCAAATTGATATCGAAAACAGACACTATCCAAAAAAGTGTAGAACTTAGTTTCTAAGTTGATCAGAATACAGATTATTACTTGAATATTTTTGTACCTTATTTGTACGCAGTATAAATATTTTTTTTATAAATTATTGATAAACAAGTACTTAAAATCAGTAGTTACTTTCTGTTAACGAAAGTAATCAGTACAAATACTCCCTCCTACCGGAGTCTTATTCTTATTTGGGTATTCCCTTACTGCAAAGGAACTTAGCTCTTATTTTGTTACCTATGCCTTTATCTCCTACTGATATGGGGTAATTTGGAAATAAATCCGGACGTAAGACATTAACTTTTATAGTAGTTATTTTTTTCAACAGATGAAAATCTTTTGTCCATAGCCTTGTCTGCGCCATCACAGCGAGCTACAGAAAAGTCAGGATACAGCGGATAACCAGTAAAATACATGAGCTTTTTTTAAGATGAGCCAAATCATACGTAGTGGCTTAGCAACCAAAATTTTGATTAATACGCTATTCTTAAACTGATTGTCAGGGCAGCGCTAAAAATTGGCGGATCTTCGGACAGCCGGATTAAATCCTACATCACAGCCAACCCAAACAATCATATAAATACAATATCAAATCCAATTCAATAAAAATATTTTGCTTGATGGTGATGAAATTATTTCTAATTATCAATTGAAATAGGACTAAAATAAAAATTGTATTGGAATGCATTCCTGAAATAACTGACAGGAATGTATACATATATTTTACTCATAGATCAGAAATACAATTAAGTACTCTTGCCAGAAATTCTTATGAAATTAAAATTTTAACTGGCAGCTGGTATACTATAGCTAAGCTTTTAAATTCTATTATAATTGTGAAATTCATCTAGATATAATTCTTGAAATATATATACTTCTTTTGATATAAAAGTTTGTATGGAAGCTATTAAGTTATATGATATAAGTATCCGCCTTAGCGTAAAATTGGATGTTTTACGGAAGTTTTTCCATTTGAAGTTTTCCCTGTTTTATGGCAAAATTTTTCCGGATAATATTCATTTCCAAACTCAGTCCATTTTTTCCATGATTCATTAGTCATTGGTTGTTTTAGATTGAATTTTATTTCTACTCCTGATCTAATGCAGTACCCGAGAGAAGAAGTTTTGGCCTTTTTTCTTATTGTTCCTGATTCAAACTTTTGACCATATTCCAATTCTTCGGGAAAGTCCGACAACCGTTTACGACTAACTTTACCGGACTGAGATGATCCATAGTATTTCTCAGTAGAATCAAATAATACCTCTGAATCGACATAAATTTTACTTTTACTGAAGAGCCCTCTTTTGTATTTGAAGATTGGTCTTTTTATAAATACAACCTGGTTTTTATCAGCTATTGCTAGGCATTCATTCCAGGCTTCATTATCAGCTGATTGAGAAAACCTATCCATTATTCCTTGTTCATAAAAAACTCCAAACTCTATATTATTTGTAAACGAATAGTCATAAAGATTAATGGAGGTGATTACACCTTGCTTTTCATTTCCATAATACTTTGCATGTAGATTAGGTACATGGATGATGGTGACACGTGGGAATTTCTTGAAATAGTCAAAATCTTCCTTACTCATACTTTTTTTAACTTCTTTTTCATTTTTACCAAAAACCAGTATTAAGTGGAGGTTTGGATTGTTTTCGTGCTTATCAAATAGTTTTTTGAAATGATTATCAAGTTTAATAAAAGGAGAGACAATCAATAAATTTACTTCAGCTCCCCAAATTATTTCATATATGGCGTCGCTTAATGGCTTACCGGTTAAAAACTTGTTCATTTAATTTCTTTAGGGTTTAATATTTTCTGCTGCAATAAAAGAAGTTTTTAGTGATAAAAAAATACCTTTTCCTGCTATCCTGACCATATTTTTGTAAAGCTCAGTAAATCAGAGGAACAATTTTTCCCAGTAGTATAAATCAGGGATTTTACCATTTGGGCTTCTTTTTCTATAGGAAAACTCCGAATTCAGCAGATCCATTCAGCCGAAAAAAATTAGGCGATACGGAAAATTTGCTGGTACCAGCATTCAGCCTTTATCCGGGTGGAGGATAAATAGGAAAATATGCCAGAGATTATTGTGAAGGAAGAAAATCTTAGAGATTCATAAGACTCGAATCCTAGTGGTATCAGTAAGGAGCTAAATAAGCATTTTGACTACCAATTTTTTCTTTCAAAAGAGAAATGAATTCAAAAATATTTCGTGGTATTTAATAGTAGTACTAGCCTTGCCCTGTATCCAACAAGGAATACTTCGTGTAAATTAAGAATACCAAAATCAAATTACTATGGGACTTTTAATCATTATCTACGCAGTTGGCTTGATTATTCTTGGGATCAATATGATCCAAAAGAATAAGAAAAACCTAAAGTAGGGAGATCAAGGATTTTTTGAATTTTTGCTCAGCAGTGAGTTTATCCAAGTCATTGCCGAAAAGTGTTTCGATCATCTTATTATATTGCTCGATGAAAATTTCCGTGAATCGAAATCCAGCAAGTTGATTGATGGATTCCTTGTGAATATTCTGAGAATAAAAAATAGGAATCTTTTAGCCAACAATCTTGAAAGCGATCTTCTACACAATTTACCTTGAATGATTTGGTTAAAATCTATTTCACTTTGGGCCTAGAGAAATCATTACTATTCGGATTTAATAAAATCAAACTCAGTCTCCAAGCATGGTCTTAAACTCTGATCATTGACACCTATTTGATAATAATTGCCTCCTAGAGACTGGAAATAATCCAAACCTCTACCCATCACAATCCTCCATCCATTTGAAGTTTGTATTTGACGATCATGAATTGTTTCAGAAAATTCGAAAGTGAAATCAATTTCATTCTCATATAAACTATCAGCAATCTGATCAAAGGCATACTTATTCTCTCGCTGTTGTTCTATATCATCTGAAGCGGTAAAAAGATGGATTTTTTTACAGTCCCCAATCTTAACAATCAGTTCAGCTAATTTCAGGAAGTTTGAAATCTGGTGTTTTTGCCTGACGTAGGGATCTTGGATTATGATTGATTCTGCTCCGATAAAATAGTCCTTAAAAATTACCTCGTAACTGTACCCAATATCTCCATAATGGATTTTCAAATGTTTCTCTACAGGGTCCGCAGGTGACGTTTTTTTAACTATTTTTTCAACAATGACTTCATCCTTCGATGGTAAAATTCTTTCAAGAGCACTTTTACCATTAGAAGCTATCTCTTGTATCGTTTCAAGATTGGAAACTTGACCTTGTAAAAACCGCTTACTTTCTTGACAATAAATAATTTTTTCGACTCCAAGGCTATTTATATAAGATAAATCTACCCTGCTGTATTCATCATCGTCCTTCATCTTATTCATCTGTTCTTTGACCCTTCTTCTTCCTTCAATCGCATATTCAAGGATTTCTTCAAATTCTTGTTCGGTTGGATCAGCATCCGGATGAATGATTTTCAGCAAACCCATAGTTGTTTTCTGTATAGCTAGGTCATCTCTACCTTCTACATTAGTACCCAATCTCATCTTACTAGAAAGGGTATTGCTGTAGGAGCTATTATTTTTAAACATATGATGAAATGCTTCGGCAAAGTAATCTGTAATCAGACCGTAATTTGAAGCATACCATCTAGGATCCATTTTTGGTATCTCCCAACCTGGCAAATAGAAAAAGAATCTATCTTGGATAGCAAAATCAAAAGCTTTTGGAAGTGTCAGAAATAGAGAATGCTTGTCTGATTTTACAACTTGCTCAATAGATTGGTCTATGTTTCCAACAAAAGCAAAACTGGCATTGGCAATTACTTCCCTTCCACGGCTAAATCTTCCTTTAGCCATGTAATCTTTCATGATCTGTACGGTATCAGTGTCCTTGATGTCAAGATTACCAACCTCATCAAAACCAATGGTATCCCAAAACCCTACCAGTCCTACTTTCTTCCGGGCATTATTATAAAGCAATGTTGCAGTGCTTGCTTTACCCCCACTGATAAGAGTACAATAAGGTGAAAACTCCGTGTAAAAATGTGACTTCCCAGTGCCTCTAGGACCTAGTTCAATGAAGTTGTAATTCGCTTGAACCAAAGGAATTAGACGGGCTAAGAAGTGTAGCTTTAATCTCTTTCCTTCTGGCACCCTTCCTTTATATTCCTTAGGCAGATTATCTATGATTTCCGGATTTATACCAACACTTCTAAGTACTACATCAATCCACTCTTTAGTAGTGAATTTTCTACGCCCTTCTAAAAATTTATTGAAGTCAAACCTGGCTAATTGAATAGGTTTTAAATCTTCTACATAAAAAGCATAATCATCTTCTTCTATCGGATTATAGCCTACTACAACCTCTGCCCAAACACCTCCTTCTAGAAGCTTTTCGTTTTCTTTATAGAATTTTTCACTGATCGCTAATCTATTGGAACCAAAGTTCTCCATCTCAGCCCAATGGCGCTTTTCCCTTTCCTTGTATTTTACATGGATTCTATCGATGAATTTATGCCTGCCTTTCTGCTGCACCATGGACTGGGCTTTATTGGCTTCATCTGGTCTCACATAGTTCTGTTCCACAACTTCTAAAACAGCTTTCTTACCCTCAATGATTTCATCCGGGTCATCAGTAGCACAATATTTTGCCAACAGGAATTCCAGTACAAACGAAGGAACATTGGCAGCTTTCTTAATGTCATGAACCAAATCTTTCCTGACCACTTTTCCAGGAAAGCATTCGTTTAATTTTTGATCTAATGCATCCATTGCTTAAAAATAATTAGTTGATAAATTCAATTCGGAAAGAATTAATCCTGTGGCCGGAGACTTTGCATAAACAATAAAATCACCTTCAAAGTCTTCACGCATAACCATTGAAAATTTCAGTGTCTTACCTTGTTCTATCTCTAAATAGCCTGTAGTAGAATTCACAAATTCTGAAGATGCGAGGGAACCAACACTGTTTCCTCTACTTACAGCGTCAATTTGAATATCAATATTTCCTCCAAATAGTGATTGCCCAAAAGTCGCTATTTCCAATGAAGGTCTCAGGGTAGTTATAATACCAGAAGTTTTGCCCTTGTAAGTCAGATTTACATGAACCGCTTCTTTACGAGTTAGTTTTTCTGGCCTGAACGTCATGCATGGAGTTATGACTTCTTGTAAAGAAATCCCTTCGTGAAAGAATTGCTTACCTTTTTCATATGTCGCATAATTTTTTAGAAACAGGAATTGATCTACTTCTGAGTTAACCCCTAGTTTGCTAGAACTTAATTCAATATGATCTGAATTACTTGCTCCCTTACCTGCTAAGCAACGTGACTTCTGTAAGGACCAATCTCCTATAGGCTTTTCCCCTTTATTTCCTGCTTTGAATTCATTCAGGAGGACAAAGCCATGATCTGAAGCAAGTACAAACTCTTCATAACCTTCATCCTTCAATTTACTCGCAATTTTGAGAATCTTAGTGAGCGCCTGTTCGATTAAGAGCTGTGCATTATCAGGCGAGTTTTCACCCGCCTGATCTATTTCCGTAGTGGTGACAAAAAGCAAATCAGACTTCTCATACTTTCCGGCTAAGACTTCCTTTTCCCATGCCCATGAAGCCTTATCACCATAAATACTTGAAGTATATTTTATTCTCGAATCACGGCTTGAAGACTCTGAATTTGAAAGGAATGGTTCAAGCTTATCACCTTTCACTTTTAAGGTCAAATTTGAAGAAGCTTTTGGCATCAATGCAGCCATGGCAAATTTTGTAACTGTAGGCATGTACGCCAAAGAGGGCTTCAGCTCTATTTCAAAAGATGCTCTTTCTAATCTCGATTTTAATTGTTTGGCTAGTTCATATCGCATCCCATCAACAAGAAAGAATACTGTCCTCTTCCCAGCCTTCACTAATGGTTCAACTTTCATGTCAAACAAATCAATATTTCTCTGAATAGAAAGCGAACTAAAGCCATCCTTCTCTACCAATTCCAAGAATACATCCTGCAAGTCATCCGTAAAATTCAAATAGGCATCTATAGCATATTTATGGACTTCCTTTAATAAAGAGGTGATGGAAATGATTTCAGCTACATTTTTATCCAATTCCCTGTGTAGGGTATCTAATTCATAAACTTCTGTAGAATACCATTCAATTATAGCTTTAAGACTAGTGTAATTCTTTATTTTACTACCTAGATTATGAGTAAGTCTTTTGATGGACAAAGATTTTTTCCCAATCATCCATGATAATTTTCTTTCCTCGTCATAGGTACTCCAAATCGAATGAAGCGATTGATTTAAAATTAATTCTGCTTCATCTAGCTTATTGGTCAAAAGCAAGTCTTTGAAGACTTTAAAATAGGCGATATCCTCAAAAGCGAATGTGTTGATTTGCCCTAGGTTGGAATCATTAGCGAAAAGCTTAGGAAGGGAAAGTTCCTCACTGATGCGCTTCGCCTGTTCTATGTAAATTTCTTCCAGATCCTTCCTTTTTCTTAATTGATTACATACCTCATGGATCAGTTTTTTTGTACTGATTACAGCCACCGGGACATCTTTGAGCTGACTTGGAAGATCAATGGGAAGATCGTGTAAAAATTCACTGAACAATACCAGATTCCATAATTCTCGTGAAATCGACTTGGATTTCTGTTTTTGCAAACTCACTTCCAAGACAGTTTTAACAAATGCTTTAAACTCCTTGACCCAAGTATTATCTGATTCCAAAAACTGTTCTTGTGCAGAAGAAGGTACCAAAAGGGCCATCAGGATTTCAATACTAGAGCTTGCATTTAATCCACTTTTTAATTTGGGGTAATTATTTCCACCCTCCAATGCATCAATTGAATTAAAAGAAGGAAATTGTTCTTCCTTAAAAAACTCTTCAATCTTTTGTTCCTTATCTGGAAGAGCAGCGATGCAAAGATTCTTGTACTGATCAGCGGCCTCATCCGGGAATATCCTTCCTCCAGCGGAAAATATAATAAAAGGATCAAAGGTTAAATCATCTTCATCCTGCTTTGATTGGAAGGGAACGTATACCACAATCTTAGCATCTTTGTTTTTGGGCATTTCATTTACCCAATACTCCAGCGCATTTTCCCGAGCAGTAATCACATTTTCAGAGGCATCGAAGATTTGTATAGATGAATCTTGAAGGTCAAGCACAATTTCTTTGTAGAACAGAGTAGGGTCATATATTACCAACCCCTTACCTGATTCAAGTTTTTTCAAAAAGTGACCTTTTATAAATTCCTTTATCATGATAAGTCCCAAATTTTAATAGCTTTTTCTGCTAGCTCTTTTGATCTTTGGTCGACTTGGATAAACTTAAATTCAGCGTAATGATCAAAAATCTCCTTCGTTACCTTAAGTGAAGATTTTCTGTATTGAGTGAGCTTATCCTCAAATGGATCATTTGAAGCTACAATGTTTAATTTTTGTGCTAGTAAGGTAAAATTCCCTATTCTATTTACAAACTCACCATGATTCAATTTGGCACCGTCCCCTAAATAATGTTCCCAATCCCCAAATTCCTTTTTGGACTTTTTAGTATTGATAGTTTGAGGAATGATATGTTCTAAGTGCACATCTACACCTGAATTAATGGTAAATTCTCCCTGTGTTTCGTGTAGAGCGTATTCGAATTGCTCTATTACATATTTAGCTCTATTTACACTTCTTTTGTAATCAGCCTTACTGAAGTTTGATTTGAATTCTTGATCACTAGGCATATCCTTAGACAATCTTTCTTTAACAGCTGTTAAAATATCTTCCATATCTAGCTTATTAACCAAATCAGAAAAGATATCATCAAGAGCCCCTGTTTGCCTTGAGCAGATATGCCTTCTCAGCATAAAAACAGCAATCATTTTCAATATTATCAGTCGATTAGAATCTGAAATGTAATCTCTTGAGAACAACTCTAAAAGGAATGTATAGGCTGGAACTGATTGAATTCTTTGTAAATCTAAAATTGCATTATTGATCTTTTGGTTTGAAAACTTTCTCTTTCTCACAAAAGAATATGTTTTGGCATAGTTGGCTATCATTTTAGTAAATTCAATAGCAGTTACTTTTTCTAAAGAAAAAGAGTCCTCCATTTCTTCAACCTCAATATTATCTGAAAATTCCACATCCAAATCATCCTCAATACTCTCTGAAAAATCGTCCTCTGGTTCTTTAATTTTTAACTTTGAATAAACCCTAAACTCTGCCAATCCTTCGCAACCTTTGACTTTATTGACATAAAGTTTTTTGAATTCATCATTCAGATAGGTATAAGTTATTTTTCTCTTTAATTGAGAACACATAAAATGTCTAAAAAACTCATCTGATGAGATACCATCTAATGAAATGATAATATTCTTCCAATTTTCTTTAACTGCATTGAGAGTTTCTTTATCAAAAATAGACGCATGACCCAATAAAAAATTTTTGATAATATCTGTTGCACTAAGGCTTAATCCCCTATTATTGATCGTTTCAAACAATTTATAGGCATCTTTCGCTTGGAAAACATCAAGTCTGATAACAGAAACCTTATCCATCAATTTAAAATGGAACGAATTAAATTCCTCATCTGTCAATTCGCCAATCCACTCAGTAAAATATTGAAGATTATTTTTAAGATTTTCATTGTGGATAGTATCTGATTCAATCCCTTTGAGAACTTTTATATAATCCGGATTATCTAACTCCCCTAACTCGACCTTATTCTGCTTTATTCGATCAACGCCACTTGAGATCAATAGACCATCAATTTTTTGAGCTTCTTCTGGCTCTTTTTTTTCTATTAACGCCTTGCTTATAGCAGTCAATAAAAGAGACAATGTTGTTATTCTTTGCTGCCCATCTATAATCTCTAATTGATTAATGTGTGCAGAGTGAGCTCCTGTGAGGCAAACCAAATTCCCCAATAAATGGGAATCATCATTTGTCAAGTACTTGATATCATTAAATAACTCTTTGCATTGTTTCCATTGCCATGCATATCTTCTTTGATATGCTGGAATGAAAAACTGTTCATTTCTAGTGCTGAACAATTGGTTAATAGTTAGAGGAGTTGGAGTTATTTTCATAAAAGTTTTGTTTGTTTTTCAGGTTTAATCTCCTTCACGACCTTTTCTTTCTTTTCCTTAGGCTTCACCTCACAGATGTCTTCCAATCCATGAGCTATAGCCATGCTCAAGTCCTTAACACATTTCTTACGTACTCTATCAGGCCAAATACTATAGGCTAAATGTGCCCAGTCAAATTCTCCTTTTTGCAGTTGTTTCCAGCAATCTTGAGTTGATTTCTTCCATTTGGTATGGCGGAAAAGATTATGCAATGGGGCTGCTGTAATAAGTACCCCATCATCTTGGTTGGGTTTGTAAGGCAATTGTGCTACTCGTAATAACTCTTCTTTAAAATCTTCTAGCTCAGCTAAGAACTCCTTTTGATCATTTAGCTCTTTTGCTGAGCCCTTCAGATCTAAAACCTCTACTTCTTTAGCTATTTCCTTGATTTTTGGATCTAACAATTCATTGACCACGGCAAAGAGCGTGTTATCATTAAGCAATGGATAATAAATCCAAATAATGAATGAATTCGATTTAGTCGAAATTGGCCAATAAATAGGTGCTTCTCGTCTAGAACGAGAGTAAATTTGATAATGAGTATTGAAAAAACCAGAAGATGAATGAATATATTCTTGCAATGATTTTTGTTTCAGAGGTTCTAAGAGCTCATATTCTGAAATATTAATAATTTTGTTTAACGATTTTGTAATTTTGTAGACAAGATCATCCTCAAATTTTTCATCACAGCTAATTATCGCGGATATTTGATTATCATCCCATTGATTTTTATGCCCAGATATATTCAAAGAATTGTAGATTGAATTATTATGCCATCTTTTTGCATCAATTTTATTTCTACTTTTAATAAGATTGGGATTCCATCTTTTAAATTCAATACCGATTAAGTAGCTAATTATCAACTCCACCTCTGTTTTAAGATTATTTTCAACACCAAACCAAATCTTAACATAATCTACGTACCTAAATTTCAGATCTTGATTTTGCCAATTAAATTCATTTTCTGAAAGTTGATTAAACTTCAATCGATGATCGTTGGCTCTAAATGATATTAATTCTTTCTTAGCCACAGCATCCTTCAGTTTTATGATTCCATTAATATCAGAGTTGGCTATTATCAAACTAAATGGAGCAACAAACTCAGTCGAAATTTCATTTGCTGTGTCCAATAATATTAAATCATCGATGACTTCTTCAAAATATTTTGTGTAGTGCGGAAATCGATATATTTCAAGTCGGGCTGGATTAACGTAACCAGAAGTTTTGTGTTGTCCGCATAAGTGATTAATAACTTCTTGATATGGACTCGCATTAATAATAGACAACGCTCTAAAATCATCAAACCCTTCGAGACAAAATACGCCATGCCCTTCCACGGAGAACACGCAACCATTTTTAATGAGATAAGAATATATATAATCAGTTCTTTTACCATAAGACATGCCTTTTTTGAAGTACATATCTTTCCCAGTCACTCTTCCGGAACCGTATGAAAGGACTGTGTTAAAGGTTTGTTTTTCAGAAATAACTACTAAAAAGGTAGGGAAATAATATGGTGAAAAAGCCCCTCCATTTTGGATAAAAGTCCACTTATCATCTAACCCTATTTTTTTTCCAGATATTTCCCAACTAAGTCTAAACATCCTAAAAGCATTGCTCGCAGCTAGTCCTCTTTCGGACGTCCAATAATTTTCTGATATTTTTTTTCCGTTGTGAAAAGATTCCAATAGAGGAATTGGCATGTCATATACGAAAGAGCTATTTGGAAATTTTTTGAAATTTTCAAGATCTATCTCGTTCCATGCATTATAATCTTTAATCTGACTTTCAGACTCATTTTGGTTTAATGAGGATAAATCCTTAAAAAGACTAATTTCAACTGATTCTAATGTCAATATTTGAGCGCTAGTAGAAACGTTTGCTCCATCAAGAATTCCATCTCCAAGATTTATTAAGCATATTAAAGACCTTTCATTTATAATCTTATCCCTAAAACCCGTAAATGATTGCTTGTTAACGAATCCATTATCTGTAATGCTTGCAATGAAACCTTTAGGTTTCATCAATTCCATGCTCCTTAATTGGAATCCTATATATAAATTATCACTTAATTCATTGTAGGCTCCTCGTAAATATTGAAGTGAAGAAACAGAAGTTGCCCCAAAAGGTGGATTCATCACAATTACGTCATAATGCTTTCTACACAATTCAATAAAAGCAAACCCCCTTGCGGTATCTTCTGCAAAAAGTAGTTTTTGAAAAGCATCTTCGCCTTCGGCATTTTCGGAAAAACTTTTTAATGCCTTCAAGACTTCTTCTTCAGCAGTATCAAAAAAGTCTTTGGTGATTTTTTGGCCTTTGCCATAAATAGCTGCCATTTCAGCAGCTTTTAAATCTTTTGTGCCGCCAAAAAGAGAAGCTTGTGTAGAACCACCTTTGAATTCTTTATACTCCTGTTTCGCTATTTCAATTTCTTTCTTGAGTTCTTCTTCAATTTTTAGGAGTAAACCGGTTTCACCCGCCAATTTCATTTTATCCCAAATGACTCTTACCAATTTACCTATAGGTCCAGGGAGACTTTTGGTAAATTCACTGAGTAAATGTGCATCACCCGGCATCGGTTCAGCGATTACCAAGTTACTTTTACTAATAGCTGGTCTTTCGGATGGCTGTAAACCAAGCTTATCGTAACTTTTCTGTGCTCTCAACCATAAGCTGAGTCCCGCAATCTGAATAGCTCTAGGGTCAATATCTACTCCATGGATGTTATAGCGAAGAATGTATCCAGGTATTAGCTTGATGAAATCATCACGCATGTACTTGTCACGCAAGTCGGTCATTAGCTCAGGATAGTTATCCCAAGCTTCCAGATAAATCTGCTCATACAAATCAAAACAGTACAATCCAAAGTGCATAGAACCACAGGCAGGGTCTAGCATTAAGATTTCTCTAGGATCTTTTAATGCACGGTATTCAATGTAATTGGCTCCTCCAATTTTTGTATCTGGTATGGCTTCTCCTTTTGCCATAAATATCTCAAGAGTTCTCTTTACCATATATGGGCAAGAATTAACCAGAGAAGTCTTTCCTTTGGTCATTTCAAACCATTGTCTACCCAAACTATTATCTACCAAAAACTGCACTACATAGCGCGGTGTAAAAAACTGATTTCTTACCGCCAATTCTCTACTATTACGAGGAGCATCAGATGCATCTCTCATATCCTTAATTTCCTCTCGACTGTTATAGTATTGGTAGATCCAACCAATGGTTTCATCTTCCGTCCATAGGTTGATGGGTTGATGCCCAGTTTCACGGTAAATAGTTAGATTTTCCTCATTGATGATGTCCAACAATTGTAGTAAAACTCTTTCTGAAGGAAAGAGAAGTGCATAAGGTGAAAATCGATCGAATACCGCAGGTAGATCAATCGCTAATTCATCAAATACATGTGAGATATACCAGGTGTATCGGATAAACTGCTCCGCAGTTTTTGCGCCACCAGTCAATTGGTCATATACCTGAAAACCTTCCGAATTATAGCCTTTGTGGATAGATTCCCTGATTATATTCCGCTCTTCGGACATCCTTACTGCAGCAAATCGATTCAAAATAGTGAAGGCTTGCTCCCTTTTCAATTGAGTTACTGCTTCCTGAGCTTTGTTTTTGCCGGCAATACTCTCTTCCAAATAATGTAATCTTTGACGGAGCAATCTTGCTGTCTCAATTACTGAAGCATCTCTCGATGTTAATTCTTCTACTAAAAGTGAGGTACCATCAGGTCGAATCCCATAATATTGCTGCAACTGATTTTCAAATTCATTCATCAGCAATTTCTTCGCCGCCTGTACGAATGATTTGATTTTGTTTCTAGCTCCTTGTGTTAGTGCCATATTACCAGTCTATTTCAATTTCATTTCCAGCACTTAAATCATTTCTTAAAGCCTCAAAAGATGTAATAATTTCGTCCAATTGTCTCTCGGTTGAAATGGTCTTAGAGAATCCCGATAAGTCCTTTTTCACTTTTTTACCTCCTTCAATTGATACTACCATCTGTGGTTTTGATTTCAGATATTCAGCTTGCTGTTCTCTGACCTCGGAAATTTTGTTGGTGATTGTGTAATTTGAATTTAAGATATCTTTGATGCCTTCCAGTCCTTGTTTATTCTCGATGACCAGTCCATTCAGTTGACCAGACAGTTCATGTTGTTGTTCTGTGGAAAGCTTGAACCAATTTTTACCGCTCCTGATCTGAATGACCTCAGATTCTATTTTTGAATTTTCAGCAGAGAGAAGTTTTTGGCAATAGTCAGAGCACAAGGTTTTTATGTTGGAGATAGCATCTCTCAAATCTGACACTCGATTGTAAAACCCACTATCGCTGGTAATATCCTGTATCGTCTCAAAATCACCCCTTGTATTTTCCTTTAATTCATAGGGAATTCCTGAGTCCGGTAATGCATAAATACTCTCTTTTAAGGAGTTTGCTTCCTGGAAAGATTTCTCCATTCCTTGTTCAAATCCTTTATAAACACTGGCAATCCAAATTAAATTATCAAATAAATCAGAATCAGTTTTCCCCAATCTGAAAGCTGCATCAGAACCTTCGCCTTTTAAAACTTCAGAAATCCCATCTTGAACCTCCTGGGCTTTTTCCTGGCCCGGCAAATTCAAATATCCTAATTTTGTTTTTATGGCTGAATACTTCGTCTGAAATTCAGGAAAATGTCTCCTAACTACCTCTGCAATTTTATCCTGTAGTGGAGCAACTTGATCTCCTGTAAGTTGTGTGAGCCGATTTATTGATAATGCCAGCATAGCCATGCTAGGCTTTTCATTTGCCTGGTAGGCAGAAATACCAATTTTATTAAATCCATTTACATTTTTTAAGGCTTCAATTGCTTTTGGCCCTTTCACTTTAATGTCCTGACCACTAACTCTTAATTTGATATCAGAAGCAATAAACATAGATGAAACCAAATACCTAGTAGTATCCTTGCTCCATCCAAATGGAGCAGCGTCAAAGTGCTCCAATAATTTTTTCCCTTCTACTAGATCCTCTTTGATGATATATTCTCTGATTGATTTGATCGCATCTTTATCTAAGTCCACACTACCATCTCCTTTGATCAAATCGAAATGATTGAGCGTCTGAGGAAGCATTTTTAAATCAGGATAGCTCAACAGCTTTTCTGCATCAGCTCCTCCTATGGAAATAGGAGCTTGTTTGTACTTTTCAAATACCAGCTCCGCAACCTCTTTCAATTTTCCGTTTGCAGATTCTTTGAATTTTTTACCATAAGTGCTTACCGGTTTGTTTGTTCCTCGGAAAATAAATTCTCCCTTTTCAAAGCCTTGAATAATAATTCTTCGAACCTGATCTTTAAGTCTTTTTGCCTCTTGATCCTGACTATTTAAGTAATCATTTATTTCTTTGTCATCGTATCTGTTTCGGGTATTATAAATGCCTTCATTTTTAACAATTTCAATGATATTATTTGCAATATCTTTCTCCGTTTTTCCAGTGAGATAAATCCTGGAAGTCACAGTTTTATCAGTGCTATTCTTAATTAGTTCATCAACAATCTTTAAATATTCTGAAGGATTTAAAAGAAGTACCTCCATATGGATTTCCTCGTTTGCCCCCAAAAGTCTAAACACTCTGCCGTCTTGATTAAGGTTCACTCCAGAAATAACATTCTTTGTATTCAGTAATCGAGCTTGTGGAAGTGGAGAAAAAATATCCAAGATTATATCCTCGTAAACTTTCCTGATTTCGCTTGATGTTGGAATAATCTTACCTTTTTCAACCTCGATACTGATGATGGCATCTGTCATAAATCTCAACTGTCCATCTATTTCATTCAATGTACAGCCAGGAGTATTCTTTAGTTCTTCAATGATCTCATTGACCTCTACCATGATTGAATCACTACTCACATGCGGGTGCATCAATGCAGCAACATTTTTTGTGGATAGGTGAAAATCGTCAAGAAGCTGAAGAACAGCAATTGATTTTGAAACTCTAGCTTGATCTGAAGTCTCACCGTAGATACCTACAATCTTATCAACAGCATTCACTATATGACTGTATGACTTTCTGATATCCGCTTTTAATACATCATAGACATGGTATGTGGTTGCCAGCTTACCTATTTCAGCTTCTGCCAGTGTACTATTTTCCGATGCTAATTTTTGGGTAAGCACATCCTGAATGACCTTGATGGCTGAACGTAAGCCCACTCCTCCAGTAATCTTGGCCAACCTTCCCAAGAGTGAAATAATAATTTCAAAATGTTGAGGCAAAAAGGGATAGAGATTGATAAAAAGCTTTTCATCCAAACCATCTTTTACATACATGGTCCGTTCGCACTTTTCCAATTTTGTGTAGTGGCGAAGTTTTTCTCCTTGAGATTTGTATATGCCCCTTAGCTTATCTGAATAACTACTTGACTTTCCGAGAATTCGTTGAGTACAAATTTCTTTTATATCAGACGCTTCAATTTCTGCTTTGATCGGAAATCTTGCGTTTAACTTATATAGTTTATCCGAATTTAGCCTTGCGTTTGGGTTATCTTCAGTAAGTGTCTGCTGAGCTGTAGCAAGAAGCCATGCCTTTCCTCCTCCTATATCTTTGAGATTCTCTAATGTTCCCTGCATAGAAAGAATTAAGCTATCCTTTGCAGATATGTATTGGCCCACTTCATCTACGACGAAAACAATATTCTCTTTTCCTGTGATACGTCGAACAGTAGAAAGCAACTCTTCCACCTTTTGCTTGTCTGTCCGCATATCATCTACTCTTGTGATCTTAAACGATTTGCTATCTGTCCATATATCAGGGTAAAGCTCAGAAGCCAAATTACTAGCTATTCCTTTGGCTCTTAATTGGTCATTTATTTTTATGTCATCCCAATCTTTATCAAACGCAGATTTAATTCTCAAGATAAAAGATTCCAGCTTTCCATCTTTTTGCAGCATTTGCTCTAAGTTGGCCAATTGACTATCCGTAGAGTACTTTGCTAATTGATTAACTTTTGCAATCAATAATTCTAGTATTGGAGGAAGAGCTGTTCCTTTAATTTGCTCTGTGGCACAATCCAATAGAATAACAGCAGGATCGTATTGATTAACAATATTTCTGAAAAGTTGAGAAGTTGGTAGGGAGTTTATTCGATTGGACAATCTATCTAGATATAATTGTCCTTCTACCTTAAAATCCTTTTGTAGACCATAGCCGAGGTATTTGGCAAAAGAGCTTTTTCCAGAACCATAGAAGCCGGAAACCCAGATACCAATTTCATTGGACCCACCTTCCATCCCTCGATATAAGGCATCCAGAATTTTATCAAAATTCTCTTTTAGCTTTTCGGTGACAACATATTCAGATATCTCATTTTTAAGATTAGCCTCTGTGGCATTACCAAAAGTTACTACCTTCTCTATGGATCGATAAATATTCTTATCTGAACCAAATATCTCTTTAATCTTTGACATGACTTCAACTGTTTTAAAAGTGCTTTGATCTATAATTCCCATCTTCCGGATAAAAGCCTAAAAACTTTAAAGCAGAACCTGACATTTCTCCTGGATACATGATGATTAACGGTACTTCAATTTTTCCATAAATTTTTTGCTCAATAGGTCCAAAGCGGGTAAACGGATGTATTGCTTCCACATCTGTCACCAATAAGACACCATTATTAATAGCTTTTACTTCTTCCTGTTTTAATAAGATGGCCTTCTCTATTACCTCTTGATTTTTAAGATTTTCTCCCAAACTGTCATAAACATCTTTCATTTCAAATTCATTCTCAGTGGCACATTCTCCTGCTTCCAATCTGTAATCATCCTTCCTGAAAAAATCTTTTAAAACTTCATGTAGAGATAAAACTAATGGTTCAAGGCCATTATGTTTCGCTAAATGAAGCCAACCTTCATTCAATCGTTTCTTTACGAATTGAATATCAGCAGAATTAAATGTCAAGTAACAAATGGTTTTATCCCCACTATGATCATAAGCTTTAGGCTGTATCATATAGTCAAGTAAAGCCGCGTATCTATCATCAATATTCATTTTCTACAAACTCCTCCATAGTTTTATAACTCCACCCTATTTTGAGTATTTCACCCGAGTACTGAAAAATTATGGTTCCCTTAAAGGAAATTCTCTCTATCTCCTTTATTAACTCATTGAAATCGAGCCCAATTAACTTCCAACTATTATCGTGAACTACTTTCTCATCACTGTATCCCTTAAAATGAAGCTCATGCAACAGATAGTTACAAACTTTTGAATCTGGAAAAGTTCGTTTGATATATCCTTCTTTATCAATAACATCAAACTCTTTCAGGCAAGAAATCAAGTAGGAAGAAACTCTTGTGATTATTGAATCACTCCAAGCAGGCGCTTTTCCATCTGAAAATGATTTTAAAAGAAAGCCCATAGCTATTTCTTTGGAAATCTTCTTTGATTGAGCTATCTCCCTAATTTCTAAAGTAAAATCATACAGAACATGATTGGCCCTCGCAGTATAAATAAAGAAAAGTGACTTTAAAGCTTCTAGGCTAAGTCCATTTTCGCGTAATGTTTTTAGGTCTGGTATTACGTTTTTGCTTCCTTTCCAATACCTGTCAAAAAAAACTAGGTTGATGATATCTTTTGTTCGGTGTTCAGTGGATTTATTTAATACATTTTGAGAGGTACAACGAAGTAAGAATTCTTGTTTTGATTCTCCTGATTCATAAAATTCAAAAAGAGTCAAAGTTTCATTTATCAACCCTGTTCCTTTTGCCAAATTGCTATTGTATAGGTATTTAGATCCAGCCATTAATTCAGGTAAGGGTGTACTTTGTAATCATTTTCAAATGAAGAAAGATAATGCGCTGCAATTACCTGGATTACATCTTCACTAAGCTGTTCTGATGAACCAATATTAATGGGGCCTTGATGCTGATCCACGAACAAGTCTCCAGTTAACTTTTTAAGAACCTCAAGGGCACTTTCACTGCTGGATACAATCTTATTCGAATCAAGGCTTACTATTTTATATAGTTTTTCTTCTCCTTGAACTGGCAATCTGAATAAGTGGTAATAATTCGCACCAACTTCAGCATCAACTGAGTGTCTTATGGCTTCAAGGTAAAAATTGGATTGCTGTTTAACTGATTTTGGAAATATGTAAGCCAAAAAGTCAGTTGAGGTTTCCTCGAAAAAATTACTGTGCCACCATTTTTTATCCTCCATCAAGAATCCTACTGCACTTCGCAAAATCAATACTTTTTTTAAGACACTTTCTTCCATACAAAATCATTTTTATTGTAATTAATTTACTAGTCTGAATATTGAAAATTAGTATTATTTCGAATGGAGCCTCTATCCTTTTTTGTAACATGGTTGTTGACCATACGATACTTATTCCTAGCCTTCAGCTGTCCTAAGCCAATCGACTCGTTTTACTTTCCCATCATCACTTTAAATTCGCCCTCATTATAGAATCGAGAACGATGGAAAAATAGCATTAATTTCTTAGTAATTCTTAAAATATCAAGTAAAAAAGCAAAAAACAGTACATAAAGACTAATTTTCAAATGCAAATCAAAATTCAATTTACTTTTGAAACCCTATTTACTACCTACCTTTAAGTCATGAGAATTACTTATCCCAGAAATCAGTTTCTAACCCAACTTTTTCCGAACATAGATATTACCAGGGATGACCAATTGATCCATGCGTTCAGGCAATATTTGAGTCAAGGTGAATTTTTTCCCAAGGTGGAATTGACAGATGATGAAGTGTTTATTGAGGTTCCATCCAATCTTTTAATGGGTAATCCCAAGGAGTTTAACCATGCCACAAACCTGTGTGCAAAGAGGAAATTCCAAGAAGCTATGCCGATCTTGGAATCCTTGACTAAGCAATTTCCTTTGGTAAGTGAATACCATAGAACGCTTGCTCAAGTGTATGAGGAAGAAGGAGATCACGAAAAAGCAATAGATATTTTGATTGAAGCTTTACGAACTGATCCCAAAAACCATTGGGCATTGATTCTGATGGGGAATATCTATGCGCGTTATAAAAACGATGCGGAAACAGCAATGACTTTCTTCGATCAGGTAATCAATGCCGATCCTACGAATTTCATTGCACTGAATAATATCGGTGGTGCTTTACTTCAAAACGGAAAACCTGAAATGGGTGAAAAATACCTGATGAAGGCCTATGAAATCAATCCCAATTATCCCAATATCACTTATGCCTTGGGTCTGATAGCAGAAATGAAAGGCGATATTCACCAAGCATTTGACTATTCATTCAAAGCCATCAAATCCTCAGAATCTTCCAATAATCCTGTTTATCAAAATGCATTGAAAACTGCACTGGAGTCTGCTAAAAAGATCGCTGACTCCGATACGGGAAAAGAAGAATTGGTGGATTTCATTCAGGAACTGGAAGAAAAGACAGGCAAGGAAATCCGAATTGAAAAGGATGAATCCTTAACTACGGCAGCAAAGGTTGAAATTGCCGAGACCTATAATAGGGATTATCACTTGATCAAATTTAAACCAACCTTGGCAGTAGACCACTTGATTCTTCATGAATTGATTCATATCCAATTTTATTATGAGGCTCGTCAAATTAATGAGAACAAACTTTTTACTTCCAAGAAGGATAAAATCCAAGAATTCAAGAAGCAATACACCAAAGAAATTACCGGATTGATTAAAAAGGGATACACTGCCGATCAGGTAGGCAAAATGTTTGAACACCTTTTTCATGGATTATTGCTACAACTGTTCAATGCACCAATCGATCTTTTCATTGAAGATTTGATTTACAGAAAATTCCTTGCCTTGAGACCTCATCAATTTTTGTCTCTGTATAAGTTGGGAAACGAAGCATTTGATACAGTCAATAATTCCAAGGCAGCAGATCTAGTTCCAGATGAAATTATTTCCCAATCCAACGTTTATAATGTGATAGGGGCAAGACATACAGATGATCTATTGGGGACCAAATTCGAAGAAAAGTATAAAACCACTTTAAAGGAGAAAGAATTGGTTAATGTATTTTGAGATGAGTTTTTGGAATATCGAAATGACCGAGAAGCAGGAGAAGAGTATGAATTGGTTCAGCATTGGGGTGAAGATTTAGGATTGAATTCCCTGTTTCAATTAGTTGATGAAAATAGCCATTCTAAAAACTCAGGATCTACCAAAACTGCAGAGGAATATATTTCTTCCCTAGAAAATCATTCTGAATCCTTTGATGACTATACCGAGCAGGAAGAAAAGGAAATGTCAGATTTCATGGCCACTCATCTACACAAAGATTTGAATCTGCCAGTGGCTTATTATATGTTGAACGCACTGGAATATTTCAAGGGCTTGAGCAAGGAAAAGGTTAAAGAAATAGCTTTTGAAATAGCTTTACTTGCACAAACTGGGATTGATCCAAAGAAACAAGGGTATAGAATCAATAAAATCCCAAATAAGAAATTCTC